>Ga0209488_10001919_pt1 | contig 17545 bp, 18 predicted proteins | sample Rivendell_Oct201_8_FD_188349 | JGI IMG/M metagenome (GOLD analysis project Ga0209488, IMG submission 188349) | Vadose zone soil microbial communities from the Eel River Critical Zone Observatory, Northern California, USA -... | ecosystem: Environmental > Terrestrial > Soil > Vadose zone >...
AACCATCACGTTAGACAGACTATCACAACAACCATATAGGACCCACCAATTTTCCATGACTGATCGTAGAGCGGCGCCAGGTCGTTGTCTCCGTGGCTCTGCAGTTGAAGCATCGGCGACGTACGCCGTTACCGAGTTTCATACTTGCGTCGTCCGTGTAGACGAACTCGTAGGCTCTGATCCTGGGGAAGAGCTGATCAAGAGTGCCCCTTGGGCCGGTAATAATTTGAGATGAAGCAAAGGGGTAGCCGAAAGGGTGATCCAGGACACGCGCTTCATATCCCCGTGCAAGCTCGGGAAACTCCCAACCATAATAGTGGTCGCCACGGCGCGAATAGTCGTGGGCCACGCTTGTATACGCCAGACGCGGGTTAGAACCAGCGGTGGAAACATCCAGGACAGATCCGGTCTCTGAGGGGATATGCCATGGAGAGGACTCGGAGTGTAAAAGTGACTGGGAGGACTGTGGGATTGGCAGAGGTGGTACTGGTTGAGCGATTCTCTCAAAAAGGTCGCTGTTCGTATTCCTGATGGTGTGTAATAGTGAGAAACCGTCGCAAGGTGGATAAAGAGAGGAGCTTACTTGTAATGGAGGACATCTTGCCCAGTATAGTGAGCCGAGGTTGAGTTCATTCTGGATCGAGTTGCTTCGACTGATTGAGGTGGAATGTGGCAAGTGGACCTCCGTTTCTTTGTGCCTGTGTGTCAAGGGAAGCAAAGGATGACTATCCTTGGGTCGAGACTCAGAGGGTTGGGATAGAGTGATTGATGTCCCAGCACTGAAACCTGAATGACTTTATAACCCAAGGGGGGTACTGACTCGGACTCGGATGTCAGATACCAAAGCACTGGCATTCATTGAATCCTAGTCAAGGTCTTGATGAACCATCTAATGAAACCCGAAAGTAATGATTGAATCCTGCACGTAATCAAGCCCGCTTTGCCCCCATGGAAGGACCGATGACTCGGAGAAGGCGATTATAGTTTCCATATGTGAACCCCGACTGTGTTGGGACGCTTTGGCACTCCGTGGTGCAGACGGGCGTCTGTTGTGGGCGCTTCACGCCGTGCACTGTCCCCGCAACTTTATCCACACCGGCTATATCACTCATCGCTCGTCCGGCCTGGCCGATCCCCGCCATGTCCGTGTGAATGGGCCGTCCGTGGTAAATACGTGCATTACGTGGTAAGAGATTCGAGTTGGCGTTGCTGTCTCCCAACCGCCCACTGGCAACCGAGAATGGTAAAGTCATAACGGCAACATCTAACTCCGGACGTACCATCGTCCCGGCCGCAGGACCACTTTAAGTCCCTGCGACGTGACTCGAACAGCAGGCTCTGCCCCTCTGCACTGCCTAGGTCACACTTCCCTGACTTCGTAATCGTTCTCGGGATCCGGAAACACGGACGATGCCCGGTTTTGTGTCGATAGTCCCGTTCAACTTATATCACCCGTTGATGTCGAACGAAAGGATTCATGACGCAATACGATCTCACACTCCTGCCAAACTACCACCCGTACCCCATACTTCAAGATTCATAAGTGAGCTTCGTGAGTGATAATTAACGAACGTCACGCTAGCAGGCCGGCAGCCACATTGTACTACTGATAACACTCCAAATCACCTAGAGATGATCGACACTCTCCGAGTCGCCCGTGTTTAGAGACGCTAAGGTCTATTTATATGTTCCCGAGTCATTCCCCTGGTTGCACATCTCTAAGTCATGCATACTAAGATTACAATCCATAGCACCTTTGGAGCCGTGAAGCCGAGGGTATTTTAAGGCTATTTGTGGCAGGTGAAAAACTCCAAAAACTGTCACACAGAAAGAGCATTTGACAATCACCTATTCTTTGCGGATCCTCCATGCAAGTTTCTATGAGAACCCTCTTCCCACATTCATAACTGGGTGATGGACACCTTATCCTGACCCCTGGTTCTTGTTTGGTATGGACTCTTATTGATCCACGTAGACTCTCCCTCTCTGCCGGCCGTCTGATGCTGGCGTCTGTGTAATGCCTTCTGGATGTGGGATCAAGGCGTGTCTAATAACCGATAAACCTACCATCCCTGGAATCGCATGAATAGCAGACGAACTGCATGACGCCTGCTTCGCTTTCTAGAAAAAAATTCGATTCCACCCACCGACACCTTCTCGTCCTTTATTTATCACCACGTTCCGCAATATATCTAATACTGGACCCCGACGCCGGAGGAAGCATGAAAAGGACTATCGGCGAGTTGCGCAGGGCCCAGAGAACCTTCTGCGCAGGTGTACGCCCTGACCTGTCGTAAAATACTCCTGAATCCCAGGGACAGAGTCAATGTGATGGATTTAGTAGGAACAAAGGAGGTTAACTAAGGTACAAGCGTTAAGTGGAGCGAGCCGTTGCACCACGTGGAGCCGTCACAGGCTCATTGACTTCTCAATCTTTGAGGATTGAGTATGAGCCAAAGGCCGTGAATTCAAAGGGTCCATGCGCATTTCAGGCACAGGGTTGATTCATCAAGCTTCAACAACGACGATATCATGTCCTCGAATAGTAGTTCCTTTGAGTGGCGAAGATATTTCGGGGCTGAGGTATCACGGGCGGATTCCAGAAGTTGTTGACAGATATTCGAGTTAGGATAAAAGCCAGGAGATATGGGCGGTGATGCTGACGACTAGGCATATTTGGGGTCGTAATAGTACGTACGTCTTGGTGAATGATTTAGTCACACGATTGCCCACCCCGGACCCGAGCTGTCAGAGTTTATGGCGCGACTTAAGACATGACGACCAAGAGTCTGCCACTGTTAGTACACGGTATTACCTACGCCACACCGTTGATCGGATGCCTGTACACAAGAGATCAAGGCTAGAAACCCGCGGGGATGAGCCCATCAGATGGTCCACAGAGTCTACGATCAAATCCAAAAGGAAGAGAGTTTTACGACTTGACGTAGGGTGATATGTATACCTGTGGCTTCACGTGGGGTAGACGATACGAAGCGTACTTGAGTTTATCCGTGTTGGCATAGCAAGTTCAATTATGGCAGATCCGGAGTAGTAACCTCATGGAGAAAGTCGGTTAAGTGGAACGAGCGTCAAACATTCTACCAGCTACCGGAAAAGTCGCTCAACCCCATGAGTGTCAAGGTCGAACGAAGTTGTCAATGATCCAATGGAATGTCACAGTGGCCGGGAAACCGCTCTTGCCAGTGGTAGCTCCTTAGTAAAGTCCTCCTCATAGAAGCGCGCATCCAGCACATAGCAATATTTTCTGGGTTAATAGAAATCAAGTAGGAACGATAGAAAGGTACACGAACACGAAGAGAGAAGAGAGTTGGCTCGTGGCCACGCCACACCACGACCCTGCACGCAAAATTTCAAATTCTATTGGCCAAGTGGTCACATGATCTCACAGGCTTACTTTCATGTTTAGGTTTCCTCTGCGGAGGGAAGACGAGGTGGTTCGCCTGCCAATCAAAGATATCGGCGCAACCACCGTGACGAAAGGGCAAGGAGACAACACATTGTCGAAAAGCGCGAAGCGCCTGCTCGGTATTGTAACGTCACAATTCTATCCTCCAACGTTCAAGGTCGTGCTATTTTGACAACAACATCAAAACAGCCGTGATTGTAACCCTGTGAGTTGGAGGCAGTTTTTACTTGATTTATCCATGAGAATAGCGTAACACCTTATAGGTTTATCCAACTGGCTCTAAGATAGGCTATTGATCATCGATCACCTTCTGGTTGGGTGGTAGATGTGGTACTGAAGTCGACCTGAAATTTTATTGTTCTCTCGACAGCCTGAGACTTTCTTTCCAGGTCCTTCACTTCACGGGGTCCATAGGCCGAAACACTATTATAGATACGTGCTGTTCAACATGGTTGTGTGGGTGCTGTTACTGCCATATCCTTCCATTCTTCCCTGGTCAGGGCCATTTCGGGGACTCCCTCGTGGTCGTAACCTCAACTCGACTACCCCTAGTTACTGGAAATCTGCGAACCGCGTGCACGCGCGCGCGCGCTCCGTACCTTGTAGATTATCCTCGGACAGGGGATTACCTGATCACATCTCGTAATGACTCCAGCTTAAGGGTCACGCCTTCCAATAGTAAGTCCTGCGGCGCTGCGCACAGCCATCAGATGTTCCGCAAAATCGGTAAGTCATTCAGTTGGCTGACCAACACCTATTGGGTCCGACCACTGCATTAGGCCTCTCTGCCACCGCCGCCGTGGTGGTTCGTGGAGATCGCCGTGAGAAAAAGAGGGATGGGCGAGCCCGCCTGTCATTTCTGCTAGTGTAGGGACATCTACGCGCTCGCGAAACCTTAGACACTCTACTGTTCTTTCACCTTCATTCGGAAATATTCGGATCTCTCGGGAGAAGACTGTACACGTATCTGCTCTGGTTCTGCCGTACGTACTGCACTAATGGCTTAGGGCACTGGCACTGTGTCAACTTGAATAGCAAGAAGCAATGTCTGGTTGGGGATAAACCACCACTGGCACAACCCTGCACACTGACCTGGTTTTTGGACAATAGTAGGTCCGACTCTTCTTCATTTGATAGACACCAAATTCATTTTTCTTTCATTTACCCAAGTAGAAGCCCTTCTTTCGTCGAGTGCGAACCTTGTCCGGAAATTTCCTTGTTCTGAGCATCCAACCGTCAGTGCGTCACAGCATCGTGTGCATCGCCGCACATCCTCCGTTCATCCCCGCTGACCTAGAACCCTTGTCCCCACTATGGAACTGATGCATCGAGTTGAGGCGTTACCATACCTTCCTTGATATGCACTCTAAGCCTTCCCTGGATAGATGGAAGCAACTATCACGGTCACTTCGAGCCCATCAAAGGGTTGAATCGGGCATCGTCATTCCTGCTCGACGAGGCCGTTGATCCCGATTTTCTCTGATCCCCGTCCAGCCGAGGTATGCACAAAATGGAAGGACGTCGGGCCAGAGGGGGATCATCTAAACGTTCGCCATCGTGGAGGCGCGAACAATCTTTCCTACCAAACACGCGGTCATTTTCTTACCGCAGCCACAGGGACTAAGCACGGCCATGATCATGATGACCATCCTCGAAATAGCGAAATAGGTTACTCGACGGCTCACCCGGGTCCGCTGGTGCTCTCGTTGAATCAATTTCAATGGCGATGAGTAGATTTCCTTCCTCCTGCTCACTTTGCACCACAAGGCGCTGCAAACTCCGAGCTCGGCAAAATGCACACTCATGCATAGCCTTGTCACCGGCTAAATCTTATATGACAATCCCTCTGTAGATACAACCGGGGAACGTGCAGGCCGTCGATTGATTTCCCTGAGCTGCTCGTTTATGGGTGTGTTTATGGGGTATGCTCGTCGGTGGTAATAGTCGGGAGCACTCTGTACGAACCTGCAACGATACAACTGCCATGGGGCCAGAAGTTTGCAAAGTTCATGATCATTTGTGTTTCAGAGGGTCGCGACAGCAGTCTGCTGCGGAATCGGCGTCTACGAGCATGTTGCCACTCCCGTGCTCAGGCCTCGGGAGAAGCGAAGAAGTCAAGTGCAAATTGAGCATAGAAAAAAACACCGAGGTAAGGTACAGGTGCAGGCTAGCGAAATTTCTTTAGCGGGTCGTTCTTCTTCTTCCCACCCCTCCCACGGCCACCGCCGAGCTTGCTTCCCCGCCCACGTCCTCGCATCTGGCCTCGACCTTTCGAAAACGGCACAAATGCTGGCCCGTCCGGCTTATCCGCATCGGCAACTGGTGCTGCCGTAGCCGCGACATTAGGCATCAGGTATTTTGGAACGTGTTTCATATGCGACTGCACTCGCATTGGGTGTAGTGGTTTGTCGTGCTTCAGGTACTCGAGATCGTTTGGGTTGTCCTCAAAGTGAGCCTACAGACAAGGCAGAGGCAGAGGCAATATCTGCCGTCAATGGGAGTGCAAGCAAGCCGGGCCGCGTAGCCACGTGACTCACCTTTAGCTTATCGGATGCCAATAGCTCCTGCTTGATTTCTTTCAAGCGTGCCTCTCGAATGGCATATCGAGTCACCGCGCGCAATGCATCTTCCATCCGGTACCGGAATGCATCTACCTGCTTCTTATCAAAGACATACTCGCGCACGCGGCCGTGCTGCGCCCGCGAAATATGTTCCCATGCCTCCTCATCATGCCGCGTACTCGGCACGCCGCCGACCGCCTTGTGTTTGCCAAACTCAGACGAAGGGAGGACAAAGGAAAGAGCGGTCCCCCCACGTCCTGCGCGTGCTGTGCGGCCGACGCGGTGCGTATATCCACTTGGCGATGTCGGCAGGTCGAAGTTGAGAACGCAGGCGACATCAAGGAAGTCGATACCACGTGCCACACCGTATTCGTTATCGGCCTTCAAACCGCGGCGTTTTTTGCGCGGCGCTGTCTTTGCCGGTGGCGTCGACGCCCGTCTGCGCTTCTGTCGGCTGGGGCGAGTTTTGTCTGCCTCTGTGTCACGCTGAGTGGAGGTAACTACACAAAATGAGTAAAAGTACAGGACAAAGGTTTGAAGGAATGGAGGGACACACATTCTTCTTCCTCTCTGGGCTGACCTTCATCGATAGAGTCTCCACTGTCTTCCTTATCCTGCTCCCTGCCGCCTTCGTCTGTCGCAATGATGTAATCATAAACGCCTTTGTTAAATTCTTGGACTACGTGATATCTATTGACCCTGCTGAATAGTCGTCGGTATCAAGAGAAGGGTACACGAACCTGGAGTTCAAGGGCAATTCCGAATTTAACACGCAACTTTTCACGGAGAACTGTTCGAGGAAGAGTTTGACACGATAACACCGGTCAATATCATTGACAAAGATGATGCATTTTCCCTGAATGAGCTTGAGTTTGAGGATAATATAAGTCAACAGGAACTTGTCGGCCTCCGTCGTCCTCCGGCGAACATAAGCCTGTCAATCAGGAAAAGGAAAAAAAGAAAAGGTACCGGACGACATATTGAACTAAGTTAGAGGCGTCCGCCTCGTCCTCTTCTACTTTCAACGTAACCTATAAACCGACCGATCAACGCCAAAACCACAAGACTTAAGACTGGACAGATACGAACAGGACTTCGTAGTGCCAGACCTTTCAAAGTCTCGACGTCGTCGGTCATAGTCGCGCTCATCAGGAAGCTCTGATATACTTTTGGCAGGAAGTTCCCGCCGAATATCGAGCGGATATCCTCGTCGTGGCCATAGGAAAGGATTAGGTCTGCTTCATCTATGACAAGCGACTCGAGGTGGGATAGTGATAGAGTCTTGGGATGATTAAAGAAAGGTCGGAAAATGTAAAGTATGAGCAAACCTTTGCCTGGAGCAGCGCGAGAATCTTTGAAGGTGTACCGATGACGATGTCTGGCCTATCAGAGAGCAGGACTCTGAGCAGTCCCCCACGCCGTATCAGTATCCATCGCGGAAGTCAGAGCCCCGACGTTACCTTTGCAGTTGCGTCGTGGCCCCACCCGCGACATTGACGAGCGAGATCCCGCTCTCGCAGTACTTGACCAACCCTCTCAAATGACCAAGGACCTGTTCCGCCAACTCACGAGTCGGCACCAAAATCAGCGCTCTCGTGCACTGCCGTGTATCCGAATCGTCGTCAAGGGGTGCCGGGTCCTATTCAAATCAAACAAAATGGCGACCGGCCGATGAGGAAGAAAAAAAAAAAGGGAAGAACAGGAACACCCGTGACGCGTGAGGAAAACGTACCTACAGCTTTGGCATTGAGAATTTTCTGCACGAGGGGTATGCAGTACGCGGCCGTCTTGCCGCTGCCTGTGCGTGCGCGAGCGAGCACGTCGTGGTTTTCGAGCGCGAGGGGGATCGCCTTTTGCTGGACGAGGGTGGGACGAGAGAAACCGAGGTCTGCGAGTGCGCGGAGAATAAGAGGGGAGAGGAGGTGCGCGAACGAAGCAAAAGTCTCAAACTCTGCTTCTGCCTCTGCCTCGCTCATTGTCGTCGTCGTTCATTTCGGACAAAAATGAAGATAAAAGAACATACAAAATTGGTAAATTGTCACGTGACAGTTTGGGATAACTAACATTTTACCCCCATGGGGTAGGAATCGTATCGTAGATCTATGAAATCATCCAATGACCCTGAGTACGACCGAGTGAAGATTGACGTTGGCGTGTCCGTGAAGGACGGCCAGCGTTAGCGCCATCAGGGACGATCTGGTACGTAGTTTCTTCCATCCGAATGGAGGTTCATGGCGTATGCATCCTGCTCGTCCACATGAATGAATTTTCGGTCAGCAAAAAATGTTAAATTTATAAATACTTGGTATCACAATAAGGAGGGTAATCAGAACGAGAGGCGCTCTTAAACTACAATGCAGTCCATAAGTGGTATTCCCCCCACGCGCCCCAGTTTCAAATGAATGGAATCCCTCAATGTGAGCTCAATGAGGCGTCAACTTTCAACTCTCCGTCATTATGGGCCCCAAGGAACTAATGACCCACAAGGCGCTGGAAGCCAATCTATTCAACGAGGCACTTCAACTTCTCAAAATCGGGCGTTCCGAAACCCGTGACCTGCGCGGAAGCCTAAGTACTCCTGCAGAATAAATGATGTCAAAAGGTAGTCCTCACCGGATCCCATCCCTCCGTAGCTGTGAATCCTGTGGAGTTGCAACCGGGATTCGAGCCAGAGGTGATGTCGTTGAAACCCGCATGGGCCTTGGAATAGATCAGAGGATTGAGGAACCCGAGCGGCCGCTTCTGATTTGAGATCCGGAAGTCATTCAGGAGGGAGATGACGCCAGCCGCAGTCTGTCACAGGGGTGAGCTGGGTCGTGTGGAATACTCGTGACAAAACCTACCGGAGATGAGCAGCTCGTACCTGCGATGGGAACAATTATTCTGTTGATGACGACTTGGAAGTTCCTTGCCTGAGCTGAGATATCAGGGTATCCGCGACCAGAACGGCTAAGCGTCTGTTAGCTCCGTAAGACCTCCGATATCATTCCAAGAAACACACTTATAAAGCCCAGCATTCGCATTACCGATCTTACTAAGGTATGCGGAGACGGCTGCTTCCTGGTAGTGTGGACGCTCAAAGTAGTTCGAGAACCCACCACCTGAGAAGTCGACCGCCACTTCAGGGTTCACTTGGATCGTGCCACCAACGGTCGTAACGAAAGGGCCTTTACAACTACCATCAAAATCAATTGCGATTTCGTATTGAAAAAAAAACCCACAAGATGCAGGGAAAGCCGGGAGATACTTCACGGTGTTCTTGCCGTCATTCGTGTGACAGGACCCACCACCGACGCCAGAATCACCACTTGCGAAGAGAAGGCTAACGCCCATTGCCCCAAGTCGACCGAACATTTTGCACACGCATCTCGCATATTCCTCTGGGACCGTCTGCTCGTCATCGCCATACGACGTACTAATCGTCTGTGGGATCTGAGACTCCGGCTGGGATAGGATGAATTCGAGCCATTCCAGGTAGGGCTCGTTTGTGTTCGTGGGCGTTTCTTCATCAGGTTTGTAGGGCGGGGAGCCACCTGTAATGTAGTAAATGTTCTTCGTCGGATAGGACATCGCCCCACCATACTGGACGTCGAGGTTTCCCTGTGTGGTGAAGTATTGCAATCGCATACACCCTCGCAGGAGACACCGGACGCACCTCCCCAGTGGGCGAATTCTCGTCATTGAACCCTCCATTGAGCGTCTTGACCGAGAAGTTAGCCGTCACGGCATCTTGGCGGTAGAGGGTCATGAACTCCTTGAAGTCTGCGTGGCTCGTAGATTGATTCAAGTATCCCGCTATGCCAAGTTTATTCGTCGTAGCATTGGGCTTGTACTGGTCCGTCTTATACAACAAGCGCAGGCACGTCGGCGTTATCGTTTCCGAGCAGGTGGGCGGGACTGGAATGCGGTGGCCAGACGCTGCCGCGGTTTGCAACTCCAAGTCGCCATTGGGAAGGGTCGGGCCACCTGACACAATCCGCGACAACTGCACAAGAGCGCGCGGTGAGCCGAAATACGTCGTCGGTGCCACGGTCTCCACGTGCTTGTGAAGGGCAGCGGGAAGCGAATACCCGATCGTGCGAACGATCGTCTCGTTCGTCTCCATGTGACGGTAGAGTTGGTATGAAGCGCCAAGGAGGATATTTACTTGGGAAATGGACACCCTAGAGATTGTGATCCAGCCCCCGCCATGCGTGATTTTGACCGAAGAGGAAGGAACTTCGTGATGTGCAAGCCAGGAACCGACAACTTCGAGCGTCTCAGGGTGAGGCGCGACGAGCTCTGCGACTTGCTCCTTGGACAAATGCTCGCCATATCTACGTACACATATGAGTAAATGCAGTTTAGGAGCGCAACAAGAGTGAGACGCACTTTGGATGTTCGGGGTCACTGACCTCGTAGAGCGCGTCGATCAAGGCGTTCTCGCTGAGAGGCTTGAGCGCGATGCGTAGATCGATATTCGCGCCGTTGGGAGGAGGACCTTGATGCTCCCATTTTTCAGGAACTGAGTGCCACGAGTGCTTCACTCTCATGTCATCCCAGCGTGGCACGAGCGGAGAGGCGAGGCTAAGTGAGGTTGCGGCAAGGACGGGCAGCAGGGAGAGCCAATGCATGGTGGTGTGACAGTGTCCGCAAAATGGAGAGGGAGGGCGACGAACGACCTGGGAGGTCAGAGGGGCGAAGAGCGAGGTTTATATAGTAGCGCATCTTCCGCTCGGGAGTTGCGCCTGGAAAGAGGAAGGCGGAAAGCCGTTTTAGCTTCTGTTTTAGTCCGGCTGCCGTCGTGAGGGTTGGCCTCCCCGCGTGGCACCATGCGACATTTAGTAAGTTAGTTCCATATCTTCGCGTGGGTAACAACCGGGTACGGGTAAAATGAATGGTCCAATTGAAACCCGATGGAAGGTGCATCGTGGCGGCGTATGATAAATTACGTGGGACAAAGTCTCCCTTTCAGATGCAAAGTAGGGGAGTGGAGCACACAGGACGCACCAGCTGCTATACAAGTATGGCAGCCTGACAGCTTGCCAGGTCTACACCAGATGTCAGATACGTTGGGGACGACGCGTATGGTTCTCACTTCGAAAATGTGAAATTCTGAGTGGCGCTAAGCGACAAGCTGAGGTTGGGGCTAACGTGATCGCGAATCAGCAACTTGTTTAGCATTCAGCATGAGCAGGGAATTCAAACATGTATATACGTATGATGTGCTATGAAGCATGACGTGCTATCTCTCTCTTTTTTTTTCCGCCTCTGAGATGGGTTTTGAGGAGCAAGGAGCGGGGGGCTGAAAGAGGTGAGTTACTATGTAAGGTAAGGCCGGCGGCAGACCAAATTAGCGCTGTCACGGTGGTGGACAGGGAAGGAATTAATACAGTAAGTTACCTTGGCAGGCTGGCAGCCCTTTCTTCATCGAGCTTAGTGCAAGTGTCTACTGCGCCTAGTGAAGACTGCCAGTGAGCGAAGTACAGTATCCTTTTCTTTCCTGCTGCATTACGATAACCGTGACGGTCCTTGCTGTAACATCATGATGCATCAAACTCCGTAGGCTTCCGAATCTTCCGTTTTGTTTCGGGTGGCCAACGATGCCCTTGTCGCCGTTGTCGGGGTCAGCGGTCCCACTGTACTGCACAAGGTGAGATCATGAGTCTCACGACCATTCTGAAACTTCTAATGATTGATAGATAGGGCGTGTACCAATACAACAAGCTGAGCCTCAGTCCCAAAATCGGGTGCTTGGGCCGAGGCATTGGTCTCAACAACTTGACGTTTCTCAGGCTGGTGGACTCCCAAAAAGCGGTCTTGCCGACAACGCTAGGGAAGGCACCCACACAGACCAGCGAGTCCCACCCCACCACAGTCGAAAATCCCTGCCTCGCTTGGGTTCGTCCCTGACATGACGTCATTTCCGTCCCAAAAATCTTTGCTGTACAACCACGCGTTGGGGAAGCATTGCAGGTGATTGTTATTTATTCGACATCATCTAACTTGAAACTTCGAAGGAAGATATGTGGTGTAGCAAAACTTCAAGTACGCGTACTGACTGTATGAGGATGCCACAAAGTCATCCTTGTCCGTTTTTGTAAGATTTCCGATGCAGAGAGGGGGGAGTGGAGCATACAGGACGCACAGCTGCTACACTGGTATCATGGCGGCCTGAGACTCGGACAGCCTGAGCTTGCCAGCATGACCAAATGTCGGGAACGACGCATTTCGAAAATGTGAAATTAAGTACGTGAGCAGGGAATTCAAACGTCATTTATACACGTTACAGTACTATCCCTTTCTTTTTTCTGGTGGGATGGGTTTTGAGTGGAATGAGTTATGTAAGGCAGACCACCGCACCGGGAAGAACCTCCCAGGCTAAGAATTGCTAGCGAGAGGTAAGCCTTGAGTAAGTTAACGATAAGTACCTAGTGAACATAATGACCTGATCGATTGGGGCATCAGAAAAAAAAGACACCAAATAACCACTGATCCTATCATTCATTTGCCAGTGTGGTGGAAACGATTATCAATAATATTTAATAATTTAGCACAAATTTATGATAACGCTAAGATTGCTAGCGAGGGTAAAATTGGGAGCTGTTCCCTGATGAACTTATACACCCACGGCACCATCGCTCGGACGTTCGGGGCACAGGACGCAGCGCTTTACTTCACTCGCCTCTTGCGCGTTGGCGAACGGGATCTCCAGCCTATCTTCCACCATGATTGGCCTGAAGCTTTCTTTATAACCAACCCTACTGTAATGCCCATCCCTCCGTCTACACCACCAATCGGCCCGCGTGGCTTCTTGATTACGTCGTGCGAAATTATGGCACGGTCGTTCCGCAGGGCATTTGGTCTCTCGATACTGCTACTGATGCTCAGCGTTACAACAACGCGGCTTTGAACATGCCTATATTTTTCGTCCACAACGATCGGAGGACACTCGGACTTCACCTAGTCTCGGCTGCAGGAGGCCAATGTCTTGGGCTCATGGACAGGCATGCCATAGCTCAAGTCGGGGCCTATCACACAACTTCCATACGCATCAAGGTGAGCGAGTCCCAATTCATGCGTTTTGTGAAATCGGACGATTAGGGTTCGTGTGCAGTGGCCTGGATACAACGAGTGGGCCACTCAGATTATGACTCGGGACCAAACTTCGGCGCACAGAACGATACCGCTCGAGAAACTGGCCAAACGTGTCGCGCGCGCGGTGTGCAAGTTCCTGGAGGTGGACCCTCGGATTTCCCTTCGCGCGTAACTTGAGACTGACGCCTGGGCAGGTCGCCGCACAGCAGCAGTGCCAGTCTCCAGACTGGCAGGTCGGCGGCGGCGGAGGCATCACAAGCAACGATATCATCCTGATAGGGTTCGTCCATGTCACTCAGGGAAGCTGGAAACCCATTCTGCAACTTAATCGTTATATTATAGGGTGAGCATACGCGTTGGACTCAAAACGGGCCAAATCGTCGAAGCGCCCAAACACTGAAGTATCCAAGTTCCACCGATGTACTGCCTCCCCGACATCGCATCCCGACTCAAAGTCTTTATGACCAATCCTTTCTACGTGCTCGAGATTTACCTTCCAGATTTGTTGCCATATTTCATCTTTCCGCTCCACGTTCTCATCTTGATAGGCTTAACCTGAAAAGAAACGAAAACTATGTTACTCGGTCACTTACTCCGAGTCCTCGATCTCTGTCTCTGGTATTGCTCGGGCCCACTTTTCTCCCATGTACGACCTTTTCCATCATTCCAAAATCCGCTTGTTTACTGTTCATATTGAAATCCTACTATACTTTAAGCCTCAATCTCTATGTTCTCCTCCTCATCTCTGTCATTCACCAGGTTGGGAATCACGCGCAAGGTGTTTTGTATCAGCTCTTATACGAGTATTTGAGGACGTCGAAAATCCGTTGTAAAAAGTAGCTACAGCCCAGAATCAAAAAGAACGACTCGCTTTTGACTCATAACTCGAAATCTCGTTTTGCTTCTTCTGCTCCTATTTCTCTCTTATTTCGACTTCCTGCCATTGAACCGAGCCAACGAGCTGTCACACGTCAGGACCCTCAAATCCTCTTACGTTCGTCGACTTCGACCTCCTTATCTCATTTATTTCTTCTCTTTCTCCTGTCTTTTCTTCATGCGCGCAACTGCCCAGGCGCTTACAATATTTCTCAGGATCTCCACACTGTAATGGTCGTCGCGACTGAGTGGTGATGGCGTTCTTCACTTTCCCTATGGCGTTTCCTTTCGGGCGGTCAATGATGCCCTTGCCAAGGTCAGGGGTCCCACTATACTCCACACTACACATAAACTACTGCACATGGCGCATGAAGTTCGCCGTACGGCGTGACCATGTTTTGGTGATTCTGCTAGGTATTCACTTCCCTACGACTCGGACGTCCGCAGTGCCAGACAGGGCCAGGGGCACCCGTTATCGGGCGTCCCAGGCGCAGGCACGGGGACTTCGGGGGCATGTGCTGCAAGCTTCAGGAAGTAGCAACCAAGCTCTTCGCGAGCATGGGCTCCATGTGCTCCGAGTCGTGCTCATGCTGAGCATCCCCTTTGGATGGGAGTGATGGCCAACAGGCCCTGGGGTTTGGCTTCAAGATTAGTCTCACAAATGATGGTGGTTACCGTACATGTTTTTGAAATATTACAGTTCTTCAGGTGTGCGATAAAGGAGTTCAAAAACAAAAGGAAAGGAACTTAAACCTGAACTAGAGAACGTCATGATCAATGTGCTTTCAACGAGATAGTCCGTAAGTGGGCATTTCATTCATGTACCTTCATACAAACCCTCGAAGTAGTATGTTAACCTCCGACTCCCTTCAATCTTAGCTACAATAAGCCTCAGAAGCCAATTACCCACAAGGCGCTGAAGGCCAGTCTATCCAACAAGGCGTTGCAATTTCTCGAAATCGGGTGTTCCCATACCCGTGACCTGCGCGTGGGCCCTCCTAGTAAGTACACCTGCAGGGTAACGATGCGTCAGGACACAGGTCTCACCGGATCCCATCCCTTCAACGCTACGAACCCTGTCGTATCACAACCAGGGTTCGTGCCGTCAGTGATGTCGTTAAAACCTGACGTGGCCTTCGAATAGATTAGAGGATTGAGGAACCCGAGAGGGGATTTGCCCTTTGCAATCAAGAAGTCATTCAGGAGGGAGATGACGGCTGCTGCAGTCTGTCATGGGAGTGAGCTGCATCCTATGGGATACTTCGTGGTGAAATGTACTGGAGTTGCGGCGCTTGTGCCGTGCATCAACTCATCGTCTCCGAGGAGCGTGATTTGGAAGTTCATCGCTTGTGCAGAGATATCTGGGTACGCTCGGCCAGAAGCGCTAAGTATATGACAGGTCCGAAAGATCGTCAAGGTCAGTGCCAAAAGAACGCACTTAAAGAACTTAAAAAGGTCGGAATTTCCGCCAATGCTCCCAAAGTTTCGGAGATATTCAGAGACTGACGCGTTCTGGTAGTCCGGGCGCGCAAAATAGTTCGAAAACCCACCGCCTGAGAAGTCCGCCGCAATTTCAGGGTTCACCCCGGATGTACCCCCGACGCTTGTGACGAAGGGACCTGACACCATAAAGTTCAATCGTAAGTGTTTGTAATAAAAAGAAGGGAGAAAACCCACAAGATGTAGGGAAATCCGGGATGAATATCTTACTGTTCGTGCCGTCATTTGTGAGGCAGGTCGCATTGCCGACGCCAACATCGCCACTCGCAACGAGAACACTGACACCCATTGCGCCAAGTCGAGCAAACTGGTTGCAAACATTTCTCGCATAGTCTTCCGGAACCGTCTGCTCATCATCGCCATACGACACGCTCATCGTTTGTGGGATACTCGGCTGTTTCAGGATGAACTCGAGAAAGTCCATGTATGGCTCGTTTGTATTCTTGACAGTTTGGTAATCTTTAATGAAGGGCGGGGAACCATCTATACTGTAGAAGATGTTCGGCGTCGGAGAGGTAATTGATACGGCATATTGAACATCAAGAGTGCCCTGTGTGGTGATACATACCAGGCGCATACACCGTGGGAGGCACTGGACGTACCTCCGCAGTAGGGTTATTCTGGGCATCGGTGCCATTGTTGACCGTTACGATCGAGAAAGTAGCCTGCCTAGCATCGGGGCGGAACTTTTTCATGAACGCTGTCAAGTCAGATTGGCTTGCCGTTTCATTCAAGAACCCCAATATGCCGAGTTGATTCTTCGCTGTGGCTTTTGGCACATACTTGTCCGTCTTATACAAACAACGTAGGACGTCCGGCGTGACTACGGCGGAGTGCGAGAAATGGAACAGGACTTGGGCGCAGCCGGATAATACTGGCGATACGGGTACCCTTCGCAAGTTGCGGTTAGGAAGGATTGGGCTATCGGACACCATTCCTGACGTTTTCCAGAGAGTGCGTGATGAGCTGAAATACGTCGTTGGGGCCACAGTCTCGACGTAGTTGTGGAGGTGAGCGGGAAGTGCGTAGCGAATCGTTCGAAGGATAGTCTCGTTCGTCTCTGTGTGGCGATAGAGTTGGTATGATGCGTCGAGTAGGGTATTTGCTTGGGCAAGAGGAACCCTAGAAACTTTGAGCCAGCTCCCGCCATGCATGATCGAGACTGAAGAGGAGGGAACCCCATTATGCGCAAGCCAAGAGTAGACATTTTGGAGCGTCTCGGGGTGAGGTGCGACGAGCTCTGCAATCTGCTCCTGGGACAAATGCACACCATATCTACATGGCAGCATGCGTAAGTAGCTGGCGCAGTAGCATAACAGGAAGAAGATGCACCTTGGGTGTTCGGGGTTGCTGACCTCGTAGAGCGCATCTATCAAGGCGTTCTCGTGGTGCGCCTTGAGTGTGATGTGCAGGTTGATGGTCGTACTGGCAGGAGGGACTCCGTAATACGCCCACTTCTCAGGAACGGAGGCCCATGAATGCCTTTCTCTCATGTCATCCCGGCGTGGCACAGTCGGAGAAGCGAGAACGAGAGGGAAAGCAGCGAGGACGACGAGGATGGACAGCAAGGAGGACCAATGCATGTCTAACAGGCCAACGGGCCCTGGCCGAAGAGCAGGGTAGGGTTTATTTATTAGTGCATCATTTCCTCGTGGAGGCTGTGCGTGCCAGCTTGGAAGAGGCACGGGTGGTTGAATTCAGTTACTAGTACCTGTTTACGTTTGCAAGCGCGGATTGGGTAAGCAGATACAATAGTTTGGCTCCGTCACTGGCACGGGTAGACGCAACGTCGGTCACTTATACTGTAGATTCGGCCTGTTTGTTCCACTAGGCTCACGTCTTCATCCCACTTAGTCTCTCAGTTCACCAGTACTAGTAAGCCTTTGTGGCTCTGCAGCTGCGCACCATTCCTCCAAGCATACCCTTGGCCTCTTCTCCCTCGCATTCGTGACAATCAACTTGAAGCCTGCCCAGCTTGCAATGGCCACAGACACTGGCTATAATGGTTTTAGTGGCGATTCTCTACTCAGGCTGTTGTTCGTCACCATCAAGTAGCCTTAGTGTGACGGCCAGATTCGGAACCCCCCCCCCCCCCTTCCAAAAG
>Ga0209488_10001920_pt1 | contig 17540 bp, 15 predicted proteins | sample Rivendell_Oct201_8_FD_188349 | JGI IMG/M metagenome (GOLD analysis project Ga0209488, IMG submission 188349) | Vadose zone soil microbial communities from the Eel River Critical Zone Observatory, Northern California, USA -... | ecosystem: Environmental > Terrestrial > Soil > Vadose zone >...
GTAGTCGCCCGTCCGCAGCCACCTCGATTCGATGCCTGTGACGAGCGGACCACCAGTTTCTGACTGTGCAGCAACCCGCTTGTTCCGCTCTACCACCGCCTTTACGCTACTGAAGGACTGGCCGGCCGCGTTGAAGTAATCCTGCCGGACATCCCGTCGGAGCGCCTATCCATCTTATTCGGAAATTCACGGCATTAGGCATGGCACAACCTGCCTGCGGTTCCGACGGTAGATGCGGAAGTCGCTGTCCGTAGTGACCACCATCGGTTCAGACAACGTTTCACTCATACGCACGAGGCAGGCGTCCGCCAAGCTCATTGGCACCTCGCTGTATTTTTCCAGCAGGGTGAGAACCGTCTCCAGTTCGTCGGACAGATTGAATGCAAGCTTCAGAGCGCCGCGCCGAAGAAGAGCGGTCAATTGTGGCGCACCCCTGTCCCCGAGCAGGTAGAACGATTCAGTCAAGGCGGCATCGCAAGTCAGCCACGGCCATGGCAATGAATCCAGTTGCGACAAGAGCCACCGATGGTGTTCATCGTTACGAGAGATCAAAGCGACCAGCGCACTGCTATCGGCGATTGGGTTTCTGTGCGCGGATAATTTCAGCAAGGTAGCGCTTCTTTCCAGCAGAAAGTTTGGGCGGGAGTCCTTCTACCGATCCAATGATGTCGCCAATCAACTCAAGCATGCCGCCGCCTTTCCTGGGGCGATTCGCGGCCAGGCGCCCACGCACGATGTCCGATTTCGAAAGGCGGCGCGCGATCGACTCCCTCTCGATCTCTGTAACCAAGGCATCTGGCAGCCGAACGGTCAAAGTTCTCATGGAGAGCAGCGTAAGACAAATTCGACGGGTACGCAAGACATCCTGCGAAGTGGACGCCTCTTGCCTGCTTCGGAGGGAACTCCTGAGTGAAGGTCGCGTTCCTGCGAAGGACAGGAAGATCGGTGGGTCCACCCTTTATTTCTGTCCGGGAGTCCGTGACGAATCGAATTGGTCCTGACCTCTATCGTTCAAGGACACTACGAAATTGTGGTCAGCAGTAGGGTGGGGCCAAAGGCACTGGAGTATGCAGCTGTCCCATTGGATGTCGGCGCCTCTGCGGTAGAGAAAGATGTGGAGCTGAAACCTGAGGCCATGGTTTCCTCCATTCCGTGATGACGGCGGTACGAAACGAAGCCGCGGTTCCGCCGCGGATCCGCTTCCCGTGGCTGTGCATTCTGCCCCAGCTGGTCGTGTGGTGTGTCGCGGTCGCGTGGGTGGTGATCGATGCGATTCAATTACCCGACCGCGTGACTCAATTTTCATCCTTTGCCGGGGCGTGGAGCGATTCGTTGGCATCGCTACTGATGAGGGCCGATGCTATCGGAGCGGGCTGGATATTTCTGGCACTGGCTTCAACGGTACTTGGTCTGAAGCTGACATGGCGGTATATCGGCCGATACACGTAGCAGCAACGCGTGCCGACGCGGCCATCCGGACACAGCCGCGCCGGCTTGAGATTACTTACCGGCGGTTGTCTCTATCGCGGTAGTCTCGATCGTGGTCTCTATCCCACCGGTGATTGTGTTCCTCGCGGCCGCGCGATCCCTCCCAATACCCTTCAAAGAAAAATCGACCATCGTAACGGGGCGAAATCCATTGGGCACCGACGTAAGGGGGGCGGGTCCAATATCCGTTATGCCATTTGTATCGGTGTCCGGAAACGCGCCAGTAGCCTTCGATCCAGACGTATTCCGGATCGGGCCTTCGCGGCAGTACTCGAACCACGCGAGGTCTTGGCGGTGGACCGATTCGAATTCCTATTGAAACCTGCGCGAATGCCGACTCTGCGGTGAGAAGCATCGCAACCAACATTGTTGAAACAATAAGTTTTTTCATCGGATTGACCTCCAGCTAAGTGTAGAGACCGGTCATCGACCGAAAAGGTTTACCCAGGAATCGCTATGAGGCAGATGAGATTTTCCCGGGGAGATCAAGACCGGCTTGAAGAAGTTGCCTTATGGCTGGGGTTTAGCCTTCAGTTCGAGTTTGAGGTCTTCAATACCCACGGTGACAGCAACCGTTGCGGCACTGTAACCGGATACATTGATCGTCAGGTTGTATGTTCCGGGGAGGAGTTGCGGGATTGTGAATCCGCCGTCCGCGATGATCGCGAAGGATTTTCGGGTGCTTCCATAGCCTGAAATCGTCACTGCGCCTTCGGTGATCGTCTCTTGAGAAATCTCATCCACGACATGTCCCAGGATGGACACCATCGCCACCGGTGACACGGCTTCTCCACTCACCGGTTTAGCCTCAGCCGTGAAAATGTCCGATGGCAGTATCGAAGGAATCTGAAGGTTCGCGCCCGCAACGTCTCGATCGCGCACAATGACGGGTGCGACAGCAACAGTGGTTCCGAAGAATTTCACAATGGAGTGAAGCCCGGGCTCGACTCCGCGAAATTCAAATGTGCCGTCGAGAAAAATCAAGCCCGGCTTTCCCGAAATATAGATCTCATCGCCGGCGCCAAAGCTGCGTCCGGTCACTCGAACTCCGCGGGACGATGCGGGCCCCGGCACGGACGATAGCACGATGGATATCGGTATCCCGGAGACCGCGGAGGCTCCGTTCTGGGTCTGTTGCACATTGAACGCCTGCCTGGCGACTTTCAATGTGTCCTTCGACAAATCGTTCGACCCATAGGTGACCGTCTTCAGGGCATAACCTTCCGGCAAATCCTGGATCGACAATTTGTATTCATCCGGCGTGACATCGGGTGGCACACGAACGCTGATGGAGTTCTGATTGAAATAGATCTCCTGAACTCTTTTGTTGGAGTCGGTGAATCGAAGGAAGGGATAGCTGCCAAACCCAAACACGGGCACGGGCCCGCCGCCATCCACGCTGATCGCGACCGGAAATGTGATCCCCGGCTGCACAAAGCCGAACAGCATGGTCGTGGAAAGCCGTCCGGAGCTTTCGTCTTTCAAGACAAAATTCACGCCGGTGACGGTTGCTCCTGAAGTGACGGTGATGACATTCCCGCCCGTGAGACTCGTGGTGCCGGGATAGTAGGTCGGAAGATCGACCCGGCCTGCCGATATGTAGTAGCGGCCTGCAGGAATGCGTTCCAGTCGATAGCGGCCTTCCGCGTCCGTTTCCGCAAGGCTGGCCATGGAAGTCGCGCTCGAGAGGGGATCGAGAGGATCCGGCGGCATCATCGCGGTGACGCGGACTCCCGCCGCTGGTTTTCCCGCGGCATTACGCAGGACTCCTTCCACGGTGCCGTACTCCGTGGGCAGGTTCGGGGCTTGCTGGAGCAGCGCCAGCAGGATGAGTGCAGTGAGCATTTCGTATTGGTATTCCGAAACAGCGCCGCCGGAACAATAATTTGGGGACAGGCCCCGAAATCGCCAAACGTTACCGCAGATTCGATACTGACGTCTCGATTTCGGCTCCAGTCCCCAAATTATTCACCCCTTCCGGATGGGCCTTCTCTGTGGTTACTTCTTCTTTGCTTCCGGCTCCGGCGTCTTGCAGGCATAGTTTTCCGCGTTCTTCAGATCGCCGCTACCTTTGTATTCGGCAAATTGCGGAAAAGGGCACAGCGGACGCGTCATGCCATTCGCGCCATTTCCCATCATCTGTTCCGGTGCGATGCCTTTCTCCACCCACTTCTCCAGAGCGCCGATGGAGTCGAACGAGTTAACTCCGGGCCCGCCGCCGCAATGCGCCATGCCGGGCACCATGAACAGCCGCATCCAGTCGCTCTGGTTCTTGCCCATCTTGTTGAGCACGGAATCGTAGTACCAGACGGTGGTTTCCGGCGTGATCGTGGTATCGGACCATCCGTGGGTGATCAGCAGCTTTCCGCCGCTCTTCTTGAACTTGCCCAGATCCGGATTTACCGCGTCGACGTAGCCCTCTTCCTTGTCGAGGAACTTCATATCCTTGTCGAGATCGAACTTGTGCCAGTCGTAATTCGGGTCGTTGTACGCGATGCGAACCAGGTCAAACGTGGCGCCCGGAGCCGCATTCGTGCCTTGCTGAGCGCGAATCGGATTGCCCAGAGCCTGCCCGGAGAAAATCATTTCACCCTTCGAGTTCTTCACGCCGCCGTAGAAGGTCTCTACGGTTTTCAGTTGCGGCGGTGTAAGACAGCTATTGTCGGCTTTGCCTGCAGCACACAGCAGCTTGGAGAAATCCACTTTGCACTGCCGCGGGTTGTTCAGAAAACCTTCCTTACGAGTGTCGCAAGTGTTCGTCACCATATTGTTGACCAGAGTTGCCTGCTCGGCCGTGATGCCTTCTTCCGGATGTCGCGAAAGTTCGATGTTGTGGGCAAAGCCGGATGTCCACATATGGATATGGCGATTGGCGAGCGACCCGGCAATGATGCCGTCGTAATCGTCCGGATAGCGCTGGGCTTCCATCACGGCCATGCGGCCGCCGGTGGAGCATCCTTTGAAATAGGATAACTTCGCATTCTGATCGTAGAACGTCTTCACGATCTCCTTGGCCTTCAATGTCATTTCATGAGTCGAACGATAGGCAAAGTCGATGAGCTTCTCCGGATGACCGATTGCCCACGCGCCACCGGCGTCCTGGTGACCGGTGTCGGTGCCGGCCGTCGCGTAGCCGAGCCGGATGGCTTGCGGCATGTCGTTGCCCAGACCCTGAATCGATCCAGCAAATCCGCCGTTGCCGACGCCCATGAACTTTCCATTCCAGTTCTGTGTCGGCAGCCAGAGCTCCATATTAATAAGGGAGTCGGAAGTCGGTTTCAGAACCATCACCACTCTGCAATGGGCCGGAATGTTGGCCGGCGGTGCCGCCGGAGCGCCACCACCACGGCCGCCCGCGGCCGCAGCACCACGCCCACCCGCAGCGGGTGCACCTGCCCCACCACCTGCCGCCGGAGCTCCACCGCCACGCCCACCCTGTGCCCCCGGCACAGCGCCAGCCGGCAAGGCCGGAGCGGCGCCCGCACCCTGTGGAGCTCCACCGCCACGTTGTCCTCCCGCTGCGCCGCCACCGCGAGCCGCTCCTCCGCCGCCACCGCCGCGAGCCGGAGGCGGTCCTTCCGGAACGACCGTCGCACTGGTGATCGTGGCGTTGGTGAACGTCATTGTCGTTAGATTTTCACACGGAGTTGGGGCTGCCGCAGCGCCCAGGAGCAGGAGAGCAATGGTCCCAATCATGGTGGTCCTCCCAAGAATTTTTGTTCAACGCGAAGAAAGTTTCCGGTTGAGCGGGCTCAAATTACCACACAACAAGATGAACGAGTTACGGAATCGCCAGCCGCACCTTTTGATTTAAAACCTGCGAGCAATGAGTACTAGCGGAAAGCATGTCCCGGTGTTCTCATTCCCTCTGAAGTTCCCAATCACAACTGCCGATACAAGACTTGAAAACCATGAGATTCGCGGCATTCATCGTTGGTTTACTCGGCTTAGGCGTATTGCATGCCACTCCGGTCGTGGAAAGCATCCAGGGCCAGCTCGTCCTGACGCGCGTTCTGACGCGACAACGTGTGGTGTTGCCCGAATACTCCGTTCGGGGGGTGACGCCGCCGAGACGCCCGGATACCAGGATTGCTGTTCGAGAATGGGATCGCGTCGCTGTGTACCTGGAAGGAGGGAATCCTCCGAAAGCCGCTCCAATCAACGCAACGATGACCCAGAGTGCGCAGCGTTTCGATCCGGAAATGCTGGTGGTGCCGGTCGGGTCGGTGGTTTCGTTTCCCAATTCGGACCCGGTCTTTCACAATGTGTTTTCACTTTCCAGGATACGTGAATTCGATCTTGGGTATTACCCCGCGGGTCAGACACGCACCGTCAAATTCACCGCGCCGGGGGTCGTCCAGGTTTATTGCCACCTGCACTCCGACATGAGCGCATCGATTCTCGTCGTCCCCAACGGCTGGTACGTGCGGCCGGACGAGAACGGCGCCTTTGCCTTTTCCGCAATCCCGCCCGGAAATTACCAGGTCGTGGTCTGGCACCGGTCGGCAGGCTTCTTTCGCAAACCAATTCAGATTTCCTCAGGCACCACGGCAAAGGTCTCGGTGGAGATCCCTGTTGAGGTCAGCGAGACTGGCATATGAATCGTCAATTCTCATTTGCAACCCGTGCATTCCTCCTGGCGTTTATCCCGATGGCGTTGACGCTGGCGGCGAGTTTCATTTTCGTCAGCAAAGCCGTTGAGGGACGAATCAAGGTTCGCATGCGGGATTCCCTGCAGAAAACCGAAGAGGAAATGTCGCGCCGAGATGCGGATTACTCGCGCCACAATCTTCGCGCCTTGGCTGCCCTTACGGAGAATTCTTCGTTGAAAGCGGGCATTGGGCTACTTCGGGAAACCCGGGATCCGGCACTTCAGGGTCAGGCGCAGGAGACTCTCGCCAGCCAGTTGAGACAAATGGCGGAATCCATGGACTACGATCTCCTTTTGATCGAGGACTCCACGGAAAAGCCCCTTGTCGGGGTCATCGGCGAACAAAGGGTGCGCTTGATCGTGAGCGCTCATCCCGTGGAGGTCGTCGCACCGTCACTGATCCGTGTTCATGGGGATCTGTACGAGTCCATGTCGGTTCCGATCAATCTCGGGGATGAGAATCTTGGAATCCTCACTGTGGGCCGCCAGTTCAATGTTCGCGCGTGGAGCGAATTTGGCGATACCGCGCTGATTCAGAATGGAAGGATTCTGCTGACGAGTTTTCCAGTCGCGCGGGCCCACGACGCCGAACTCCAGGTGCAGTCGAAATGCAAATCGGCGTCCGGAGAATGTGAGGTCGAAATCGGCGGCGAAGCGTTTCTCGCGATGCCGGTACGACAGGAAACTTTCAAGGGCAGTGTCCGGCTGATCAGTTTCCAGTCGATTGATGCGGCAACCAGCGAGTTCACTCGCAGCCTGACCAGCGTTTTCTCTTTGATCGGTGGAGCGGGAATCGTGTTCGTCTTCCTGTTCTGCACTCTTGGCGCTCGATCCGTTGCCAAGCCACTGGTGAATTTGGTCGCACAGTTGAAGGAGAAAGGATCTGCCGGAGAATTCGCTACGGAACTGAAGAGCAATTATCAGACTGCGGAAGTCAATGAGCTCGCGCTGGAATTCACACGCGCCGCGGGAGCGATCCGGGAATCCGAACGGCAGCTCGATGAAGCCACTCTTCAGTTTATTGAATCGATGGCGCAGGCTCAGGACGCACGTGACCCTTACACCGCAGGGCACAGCGAGCGCGTCAGTGCCAACTCCACGGCCGTCGCAATGGCGATGGGTTTGGGACCGGCCGAAGTAGAGATCATTCGAATCGGAGCGAAGCTTCACGACATCGGAAAGATTGGCATCCCCGATGCAGTGCTGAGAAAGCCGGGCAAGCTGACTCGCGATGAATACACGCTGATCCAGCGCCATCCGAGAATCGGAAAGGAAATCCTCGAGAAGGTGGACCGCTTCAAGGACTTCCTGCCGATCGTTGAGCTCCATCACGAGAATCCCAACGGCAGCGGCTATCCAAACGGGCTGACGAAAGACGAGATCCCCCTGGGCGTCCGCATCGTTCATGTCACCGACGTTTACGATGCCATCACCAGCGATCGGTCCTATCGCAAGGCAATGTCTCAGACTCAGGCGTGGGATTTGCTTCGAAAGGGAACCGGTCCGCTGTTTGACCCCGACGTTGTCGAAGCCCTGTGGGCGGTACTGGAAAAACAGCAATTCCCGGATACGGTGACACGTATCATCACTCCGCACGAAATGGATCTCGCATTTTATTCCCTTCCCACCCGAGGCAATTGAGACGTGCAAACGGGAAGCTTCACGCGCGCGACTGGGGTAGCTTTGCTGATATTGTTTTCTTCAGCCACTGCGCTGCAGGCTCAATATGCCTCTCGTGGCGTGGTGATGCCGTTCACGGTTTCCGGAGGCCTGCTGGTGTCGCAGCGTCCCGTGGCCGCGCGTTATGACGCACACAGGATTGTTCCGGGCTTTCGCGCCGTTCTGTATCCAGGCTTAAAAATAAATTCAAGCTGGTTTGTCCAATCGACCTATGAGGTGCACTCGACGCCGTTCCTCTACTACGAGGATTCGTACGACGTGAACACGGTGAAATCCTCCGTCGAGCAACTCTTCCTGGGGTATAGCCGAAATGGAGAGGACAGCGCCGTTGGGCTCAAAGTCGGGAAACTGAATACCGCCTTTGGGTCGTTTCCGTTGCGCTATTCGGATACCGTCAATCCTTTACTGGATGAACCATTCGCTTTCGCCTACGCGACAAAACTGCGGCCCGATCAATACCCTTGTGGATCGCTGGACCTGGCGCATCAAATAACGTACCCCGTCTACGTGGATCATTATTGCGGCGGCTCCACTTCGCTGAGGGAGGGGATGATTCCGGTGACGCTCTATGGCTTACCTGGCGCCGAGGTGAATGTCTCCTGGCATCGAATCGATTCCAGATTTCAACTGACCAACAGCTCGCCGTCAAATCCTCAGAGTCTTCGATCCGATAGCCAGCACCCGCAATGGACGGCCGGGGCCGGATACACGATTCGGCAGGGCTTTCGCGTCGGTGTGTCCGGGTTTCAGGGGCCGTTTCTCGATATCGATGTCCGGCAGCTTCTGAATGCCGGCACCACGGAGCGTGACTATCCTGCCAAGGCCGTCGGGACCGATGTTCAGTGGGCGAGTGGACGTTGGAGCGCAAACGGAGAGTGGCAACGCGTCGAATTCCGATATCCGGCATTCCGCGTACCGCCGTCGGTTTCATCCGGATATGCGGAACTCAAGGCGACGCTGAATCCAAGAGTCTATGCCGCGATCCGGGCTGGAATGGAAACCCACAGCCGTGTTGAAGACAACAGCGGTGTTCAGGTCGACCGGTTTCTCCCCAACCGTCAGTCCTACGAAGTCGCCGCAGGCTACCGCTTGAATCGTCTGCAGACACTCAAGATTGGATATGAATGGCTGAAAACCGATGGCGTTTCGGGAACGCAGAACAATGTTTTCGGTGTGCGCCTGGTGACTTCCGTGCGTTCCCTGTCGAAAAGTTTTTAGTGCGTCATTGAATACATGACGAAGTTGATGCCCAGCTTCAGGGCTTCGGCGGATGGCTTGAGGCGATAGACCGGTTGATCGATGAACTCCCAATAATCCCCCACATCGTTATTGAAGCAAATGATCATGGCGAGACGGCCCTTCGAATCTTCGAATCCGAAAAAGTCGGCTTTCACGTAGGTCATCGGGTGTTCCATGTAAAGCCCATCGACGTCGTAGAAGACGTGAAGCAGAGGATGCTCGTCGGTAAGCCTGAACATTTCGCGTCCTGGGAATGCGCGAATCAGGTTGGCCTGAAAATGTTCGAACTCGATCTCCGGAGTGCGCTGTCCGCCGAAATCGTCGATCATCACAAACCCGCCGCGCTCGATGTATTCTCTGAGGTTCTCGATTTCGTGATCCGTCAGCCTCATTTCGCCGGGTTCAGAAACATAGCTGAATGGATACTTGAAGATTTCCGGGCTGTCGAGTTCGACAATGCGATACGACAAGCGGTTGGTGCGGATTCCGGTTGTCTCGTTCATGATTTGCGTAATGTGCTCTTCGGCGGTGGGGAAGTCGTGCACCCATCCGCCTCCGCCCCATCCGGCGGTGTAGTGCCATCGTGCCAGAACGAACTCGGAGTTTTCGGGAGGAGTGTTATTCAGCGCCGCTGAATTACTGTTGAAGCGTCCGCGTTGGGCATATGAAATTGCGCCGCTGAGCAGGAAGAGGATAAGAACACCAACGGCGGAACGACGTATGAATTGCATGCCGACGCATTCTACGTCATAACGCCGCTTCGGCGGTATTCATGCCCGGCAATGGGAGTGTCTCCGTTTGAAAATGCGCGCACAAATTGCCCTCCTAAGTTAGGAGGGCAGCGAGATCGCGAAGCGGATCTCGCGAGGGGTGGTTCCAAAGCCACCACCTTTCAAGGTTGCCGCTTTGGAACCACCCCGGCGCTTCGCGCCACCCCTCCTGACTCAGGAGGGGAATTTTCGTACCGCTTAGCGGTCCTGTTGTTCGTTGATCTTATACAGGGCCTTTGTAACCTGTAGTGTATCGAACTTGTCGCGACGCGATGCGCGGACGAGCAAAGCAGAGGCCAGTCGCTCTTGTGCGGCAGAAAAATACCGAGGTACAGAAATACAAAGAGACCTGCGTCAGTTTTAGTGGAAACCGTCGCTTAGGAGGCTGCCCGCGCAATCAGGCCGGGTTTTCGCAGTTGACCATCCACGGAACCCCGAACTGATCCGTGCACATGCCGAACCCGGCGGCCCAGAACGTCTGGGCAAACGGCATGCTCACGCTCCCATTCGTGGATAGCGCATTGAAGATGCGTTCCGCTTCGGCTTTGTCGGAGAGGCCGATCGACACCGTCATTCCGGTGGGCTTCTTGTATTGGCCGGGAGGCGCGTCGGCGCACATGATATGCCCGTCGCCTACGGCGAGCGTCGAGTGCATGATCAGGTCTTGAGTTCCCTTCGGCATATCCTTCGCCATCGGCGACTCACCCCACGTCATTTTGAACATCAATTTGGCCCCAAGCGCTTCCTGATAGAATTTAATGGCGGCGTCGCATCGGCCGTCGAAGTTCAGATACGTATTGATGTGCATGGTGTTCCCCTTTCGTCATCTTGATTTGCAATTCGTGATGTTGGCCAGAGGTAAAATTCTACCTTTTTCCTGCCGAGTTCTCGGCTTGAAATCCGGCATGCGCCCGCATCCGGCGAACTTTTGCGCACCGTCAGTGATTTTCGTTCGTCCAATCTAGAAATGAAGGAGGACAAGATTATGTCCTGGATTTCAAAAGCATTGGGAATAGCGGTTTTGGGTTCATGCATGGCGGCACCGGTAATGGCCCCCCGCGTGGTGGTGGCGCAACGCGCCCGCGTCGGTTCCAGAGTGGTGGTTGGATCGCGAGTGGTTGTGCGACCGCGCGTGGTTGTCCGCTCGTATGCGCCGTATGGGTGGTATGAGCCGTATGGATGGTATGGGTACTACGGAAGCGGTTGGGCTTATCCCGTCTATCCGGGTTATGCGGTGCGACCCAACAGCGGAGAGATCAAGATCGACACGCATATGAAGGACGCGTCGCTCTACATTGATGGCGGATACGTTGGTCCGATCAAGAAGTTCAGGAAGTTCTCGCTCAGCCCCGGCAATCACGACATTGAACTGCGCGATGCAGCCGGCGGGCACATTTTCAATCAACGCGTTCAGGTCCTGGCTGGGAGATCGATTGAGCTGCGGCCTACATCCTGAGCGGACGCCGGCCGGTCGAGAGGGATTATTTTTTCTGTTTGCCATGAGTCAGTTCCGCTAGGATTGTCGCAACGATGAAGCTGCCAATTCTGGTTTCCATTGTGCTCCTGTTGGCTCAACTGGGAGGGAATCGCGGCCCTCAGACGCAGAAGTTCAATCTCGATGGCGTTGTGGTTCGTGCGGGAACCGGCGAGATCGTGCCCGGCGCCCGTGTGACGCTCACCAGTATGAGTGGTGGGCCGCCGAATGCTGCTGCCGGTAGGGGCCTGCCCGCGCCGGTGGCGGGGAACGTGCCCCCAGGAGTACGCGGCGCACCACCTGCAGTTCCGCAAATTCCCGCAACGGTCTCCAACAGCACCGGAAAATTCTCGTTTCAGAATCTGGATGAGGGCGGCTACACGCTTCAAGTTCAGGCCAACGGCTTTGTTCCGCAAAATTACGGCCAGCGTTATCCGGGAGGGCCGGGCCTGCCGATCCGGCTGACTACCGGACAGACTCCGAATAGTCTCTCCATCACGCTTGTGCCGGCCGGCAACATCAGCGGACGCATTCGCGATCGTTCCGACACGCCGCTGGGCAATGTTCCGGTTCAGTTGTTGCGCTACACATTCAGTAACCAGGGGCAGCGCACCTATCAGTCGATGGGCACCACACGCACCAACGATCGTGGCGAATACCGGTTTTACTGGACGACTCCCGGCCGCTACTACCTTCTCGCCGGCACGCCTTCGTCCAGTGTGGATCCCGAGGCGGCGATGATGATGATTGCCATGGGTGCCGCCACCAATGCCAACCAGATGGATGTTCCGTTGGGCTATGCGTTTTATCCGGGTGTGAATGAAATACCGGCTGCGAACGTGATTGAGCTTCAGCCAGGAGCCGATCTCACCGGACTCAACTTGACTCTCACCCCAAGGCCACACACTTTCAGTGTTCGTGGCCGCGTCGTGGATTCCCGAACCGGACAAGCGCCGCCAAATGCCGCGGTCAGCGCATCGCCGAAGATACCTGGGTTCAACGCGTAACCTGGAGGTGCGTCGATCCAGGTAGCGCCCGGGCGTTTGAGCCGGAATTACGACGCGAAGACCGGCACGTTTGAACTCCGCGACCTGCTGCCTGGGGTCTATGACGTAACGGCAACGGTGCAGGACCCCGCACCCAATGGGGCGCGCGGCGCTCCAATCGGCCCAAATGCACTACCTCTGGGACAATCCATTGGAACAACCACTGTCGTCATTCCGGAATCGGACGTCGAGGGCGCGTTCATTACGGTCGTTCCCGCCGCGAACATTTCCGGCCGTATTCGTGTGGACGGCCAGCTTCAGGCTCCCCTGACAATCGACCGCATGCGCATACAACTGTTGCCGGTTGCGCAGTCTGCACCGGGTTCGTACGGCATCAACCTGGCTTCTGGACCAAAACCCGATGGAACATTCCAGATCACCAGTGTGCGTCCCGGAGATTACCGCGCGGTCCTTTCGGCGCAGGGTCCTGTCGGCGTTATTTACTTGAAAGATGCACGCTACGAAAACGCGGACGCGTTAGTCGCACCGTTGCATGTATCCGGCTCTGGCGTGCTGGATATTGTGGTCGGTGTCGGCGGAGGCCGATTAACGGGAACGCTAACCGACCAGCGCTCCCAGCCCGTACCGGTTTCGCAGGTGACATTGGTTCCCGACCGGTCGCGCGACCGTTTCGATCTTTTCAGGACCGTGGTGACCGACGATAAGGGTGCATTCGCCATTGCCGGAATTCCGCCCGGAGATTACAAAGTGTTTTCGTGGGAAGGCCTCGAGCCGTACTCCTGGTTCGATCCGGAACTACTCGCACGGTCGGAAGCCCGAGGCCACGCGGTTCATGTGACGGAAACTTCAATGGATACCGTCGAATTGAAAATAATTCCCGCAGGAGGCACACCGTGATCTCGATGGCGCTGGCACTTGCACTGCTTCTGCAAACAACTCCCAAAGCTTCGGTATCGGGGATGGTTGTGCACAGCGCAACCGGAGAACCCTTGGCTGGAGTATCGGTGACGATAGCCCGAACGGATGCGCCGCTTGGTGCGTTTGGCCAGATGGTGGCCGGAGATCATCCTCCAGTGGAAGTGACATTGACTTCCGCTCTTCTGACCACGTTGTCCGAAGAGTTAAGTTCCGCGGCGCGCGATGGAAACGCTCCACCGGGTGGAGGAGCTCGCGAGGCGCTGGCGATGTCGGCGCTTCCCATCGCGGATATTCATTCGATTATTGCGAGTCCCGATGGAGCCATTGGGGTCATTTACAAATCGGCACCGCCAATGATGACCGACAGCCAGGGCCGGTTTACATTCAGCGGGCTGGATCCCGGCACCTACAAATTGATTTTCAAGGCGAATGGATTCGCGCGCCAGGATTACGGCCAGCGCAGCGCGGCAGGTACCGGAATTCCGCTCGTATTGGGACAGGGCCAGTCGAAAAGCGACATCGTGATGCGAATGGTGCCGGTCAGCGCTGTTGGCGGACGTGTGTTCGACAAGGCCGGCCAGCCTCTGGCGGCGGTTCCCGTTCAATTGTTCCGCTTTGTCTTCGACGAGAACGGGCAGAAGAAAATGCAGCGCTCCGCGTCCGCGCAAACCGACGATCGCGGGGAGTACCGCATCTTCTACCTTTCTCCGGGGCGATATTATTTAAGTGCGGGCAACCCGCCGGGACAGCAAAATCTGCCCCAGGGTGTTCAACTTCCACCGGAACTGGCGTTGCTGGGCGCGGGGAATTACGTGAGCGCGAATCGGATCGACGAAAAATATGCGATCAGCTATTTCCCGGGAGTGGGAGACGAAAATGCCGCAACGGCAATCGACATCCCGCCGGGAGCAGACGTCGGTGGAATTGATCTGTCGCTGAATATGCAGCAGTCTTACCGGGTGCGGGGACGCGTAATCGATTCCAGAACCTCCCAGCCGCCGCCATCGGCCAATGTTACGTTGGAAGTGATCCGAACGGATGTTGTGGATGATTTGTTCGGTGGCGGCGGTTTTCCCTACGGCGACGGAACTCCGATTTATAACGCGGCCGATGGAACCTTCGAACTGAAGAACGTCGTTCCCGGCGCCTACCGTCTGAGGGTGTCGTTGCCGAATCCCCCACCGCCGCGTCCACCCGATTTTGCAAACATGTCTGAGGCGCAGAGAAACGCGTTCATCGAAACGATGATGGCTGGGGACCGTGCCTCTCCGCGGGCTGTGACCACTGTGAAGGTAGCGAACTCCGATGTCGAGGGCCTAACCGTGACGGTCGGTTTGACGGCATCGATACCCGGCCGAATCCGCAATGAGCCGGGTGCGGCCATGCCGCTGCCACCGGTGGATTTTCTGCGCATTCAACTGAAGTCGATTACAGACTTTGGACAGCCAGGCGATGGGCAGCCGGTGCAACCGATCAAGGATGATGGACAGTTTCGAATAGACGGTATCGTCCCGGGAGACTATCGACTCGTCGTGGTCGGACTGCCGGAGGGTTTCTATCTCAAGGAAGCACGGTCCGGGGAAACGGATTTACTCAACAATTCTTTGCGTGTGACGGGTAGCTCGCCTGCCGCTCTGGATCTCGTCATCAGCTCCAAGGTTGGTCGGGTCGACGGCACTGTCGCGGATGCCCGCGGGCAGGCCGGACCCGGCGCTCACGTTGTGCTGATTCCAGACAGCAATCGAAATCGCACCGAACTCTTCCGTCCCGTTCTTTCGGATGCGACCGGACACTTCGCGATTCCCGCGGTCACTCCTGGGGATTACCGGCTCGTCGCATGGGAGTTTCTTGAACCATTTGCGTTCTTCGATTCCCGGCTCATCCTGCAGGCTGAGGAAGCCGGGACAAAAATCCACATTGCCGAGTCATCGCGGCAGACAATCAACCTGAAGGCTTTGGCCGCGCCGGGGAACTAAGGGACCGCCTCCGGACTACAGAGCTTTCCTCATTTTCGCGTTGACGAGGGAGACGCCACGGATGGAAACCGTTTGAAGAGTTTCTGTCGCGAATCCCCACTTCTCAAAAAATGGCTTCGCCGTAAGGCTGACATCGGCGAACAGAGACTCCGTGCCGCGCGCCGCAGCGGTTTCGTGAATCTTTTCCATCAACATCGATCCGACGCCTTTTCGACCGACCGCTGGCGAGACGAAGAAGTGATCGATATACCCTGACGGATGGACGTTTGCGTACGCGATGAGCTTTCCCAGATCATCCTCGACGACAAAGGGCTCTATGCCTTGCATCCGTAGTTCCCATTTGTCGAAGTTGATTTCAACGGGCGCCCATGCGTCGAGCTGTTCCGTGGTGTAATCAGCGGAAGCCGTGGTGTGAATCGCCGTATAGAAAACTTCCCACAGCGCAGGCTCGTCTCCGGGTTGTAGATTCCGTATTCGCATTGCTCTAAGCCGCGCTAACGGGTGACAAGCGACAGTATGCAGCGGGAGTGGATGCCATGGAAAGAGTCGCGCGATATACTCCCTGTCTTTTCCGCATGTCATGTCGAGGAGGAGTGGATGATGTTTCGAAGACACTTTATTGGTTTTGCTCTGCTGTTGTTCGCGGCTTCGATACTCGCAGCGAGTTGCTCGGCGAAGGCTGCCGCTCCGGAGCAGTTCAAAGTTCTGCTCCAGACCAGCAAGGGCGATGTGACGATCGATGTGACGCGCGCATGGTCACCTAGGGGCGCGGACCGATTCTATGATCTCGTCAAAGGCGGCTTTTACGATGGAGCGAAGTTCTTTCGCGTCATCCGTTCGCCGCGTCCGTTCATGGCGCAGTTTGGAATCAATGGCAATCCCGCAGTGACCGCGAAGTGGGCCGACGCAAATATTGCGGATGACCCCGTGACCCAGCACAACACTCGCGGCATGATCAGCTTCGCGACGTCCGGGCCGAACACGCGCTCCACTCAGCTGTTCATCAATTACGGGGACAATTCCCGCCTCGATGCCTCAGGCTTCTCGCCTTTTGGAATCGTGTCCAGTGGAATGGAAGTGGTCGATCAGTTCTACGCGGATTACGGCGAAGGTGCACCCGACGGCGCTGGCCCGGACCAGGGCCGCATCGAAAAGGAAGGCAACCCTTACCTTGATAGCGCATTCCCGAAACTGGACTACATCAAGTCGGCAAAAATCGTCGAACCGAAATGAGGGAACGTTCCTTCTCCCTCAGGGAGAAGGTGCCGCGAAGCGGCGGATGAGGGAATCAGTATCTGCCGTAATTGATTCCCTCACCCGGCCTTCGGCCACCCTCTCCCTGAGGGAGAGGGATTCATTTCATTTGAGTGCGTCGGCGAGTTTCGAGTGTTTGTACCGTCGGGCCTGATCGAGAGCGGTTCGATGGTCGTTGTTACGAATACTGCGATCGGCGCCGGCCCGGAGCAACGCGGTAACGGCATCGGAATTTCCCACATCCACGGTCGCGGCATACATCAGCGGAGTGAACCCGAAGTCATCCGTGGCATTGATGTCGGCCTTTGCGGCGAGCAGCACCGGAATGACGTCGGTCCTGTTGGTGATCACGGCCCAGTGCACGAGATTGATACCGGAGCCGTCTGAGACTGTCGCGTCGGCGCCCGCGTCAATGAGAGCCTTCACGACGTCTGCGTAACCGAACGTGACGGCCTCCGACAGCGATTCCCCCGACGGCGGTGCGCCACGCTTCAGCAGCAATCGAACGTTATCCAGGTCGCCGGTCAAGGCCGCGAAGACCAGCGGCGAATGGCGCGCACGCACGCCGTCTGGCGTTTGTGGCGGAGCACCGGCATCGAGTAGCAATTGAAGCGAGTCGCGCGTTCCGCGATAAGCCGCGGCGATGGTCAGCGCATCCGCACCCGATGCCGCTCGAGCTTTTGCGTCGGCACCGCGCGACAACAGCAGCCGGACTTTCGCGCCGTCATGCGCTGCGAACATCAATAAGGTTGTGCCGTTTGGTGTCTTACTATTCGGATCGAGCCCGGAATCCAGAAGCGCGTTAAGCTCGGCGGCTGTTCCAAACAATGCGGTTCGGACCCACGGAGCGCTCGGATCTTTGCCGGCCGTCGTATCCGGTTTCTGCAACGGCCCCTCAGGGAGCGCGGAAAGCAACGCCATCACGGCCCAGCAGCTTCCGGCATAGGAAAGGTATTCGTCCTTTCCATAGGGAAATCCTGTCGTGAAATAGGGCGGGCTGATATCCGCGGGCGAGAGCATGCGGGAGCGAACATGCCACGTGCCGTCTCGCGCCTGAGACGATACGAGGAACTGGATTCCTTT
>Ga0209488_10001921_pt1 | contig 17534 bp, 23 predicted proteins | sample Rivendell_Oct201_8_FD_188349 | JGI IMG/M metagenome (GOLD analysis project Ga0209488, IMG submission 188349) | Vadose zone soil microbial communities from the Eel River Critical Zone Observatory, Northern California, USA -... | ecosystem: Environmental > Terrestrial > Soil > Vadose zone >...
GTGAAGCACAAAAAAACCCTCTTTTTTTTTTTTTTGGAAAAGTAGACAAGTGAAAAGGCTTTTCCTGATGAAATCCAATTAGAGCGACAACTAACATATGCGTCATTGTCAATCGTCATGCCAGTGGCATGGGAAATGAAAGAACACAATAGCTCCAGGCTATTGCGGGTCATGCAGTCATTCATTTCAACACATATTTACGCTCAGTCCAGTCAGTCCATGGGACATTTCTGGGACGCCGACTAAGTGTCGTGCTCAGCCACGATCACTGCGGCGCGCGGTACATGAAGAGTGTCCTTGAGTACAACCATGTACTATCGAGATCAGAATGAAGACAAGATAAACTAATAAACGAAATACGAGTCCAAAAGCTGCTTAGCTCCGAGCCCATATGCACGGGCGCCAAATCCCACTAACCCAAACCACATGAGGGTCACGGTGATCATCAGCGAGCGAGGGTCGCGATCAGTGCCCGAGTATCGCAAGGTGCTCCAAATCTGACAAGTCATCGTTCTCGTGCTACTATTTTAGAATACAAGAAATAAACGGCCACTTCAATTCCACTCAAGTCTGAAGGCTCTGCTCTTCCAGCTGTAACTCTCGGTGCTCTTGAACAAGCTCGCATGGAACGCAGCATCCACTCGTAAGGATGTCATTGAGTCCATCACCACGAATTCCATAACGCCTGCGCATATCATGGCGGGAGATGGCCTATGATGGAAGATTCACATCTATTATGCAAAGTTCAAGGAGATAAGGAAAATATGCGAACCTGCAGCGCCCATCCCGCGTAAACGAGTTGGAGAGCAGCATATGAAATGCACTCATGATTAAGATATTCAACTTCCCCCTGTAAAGGTGCACCAAGTGTGTCAAGGTGGTCAAGTCGCTGTCTGTTCACCGAATAGATGTAGCAGGGAGAGATCGTTGCCAGGACACCTGAAGTTGCCAATGAGTCCGGTACATGCTTGCCCAGAGCGTACACATACATGTCGGGAGATCGGACAAGCAGTCCAAGAGGCCGAAGCTCCAGTCACGCAACCCATCTCCCATAACAGGCACTCCATACGCATTCCTGTCGCCTCCACCCCTCACATTGGCCGGTTCCATAGGAGTGGAGGGCTTTGCAGCGAATTAGTCATTGGTCCTAAACAACTCGAAGGTGGTCTGAAACAAACCTGCGGCTGGTTATTCACAATATCTTCCGCTTTGTTTTCCTGTGGTAGCGTTTCCCGCCTCGTCGCCTTAAAAAGGGTTGGCTCAGGTGTTTGCATATTTTTTTAGGGAGTTGGATACCTGAGTATTCATCTGGGGCGGGACAGACATGTTGGGGGCAATGTCAATGTTTGGTTGTGGTGGTTGAGGGGGGGGAATATCCGGGTTGCCTGTCCAAGGGTTTGTAATATCGGCTTCAGTTGTGGGGAGCTCTTTAGAGTCTAAGGTATCGCCCATGGGGACCGCCTAGTAGAAGCAAAAGTTACGAAGGGCACGCTGTCTTCAATTGTCTTGGTCGAGTATTTAACACTTGTCAGTATCACATGCACATGATCTGACATGGTACCCTTGGCCCCGTGGTGAACAAATAAAGGCCCAAGATAGAAAGGAGGCACAAAGCATTTGCCAAAAGCCTTCTGGGCAGGCACAGCATGTAGTAAGGTTCACATGCATCTACAAGCGTCTCAAGACGAAGCGTCAATAGCATCACATGTACACGGTCTGACAGTGACCACCGTTGTTAAATTGGGACAAGGATGCGTGGAGGAGAAACGCATGCCTTATTGTGAACATCGTCAACTAATGCAGCGAACTTGAAAGCGCATGTAGCAGAATATGGAACCTGGTCAGGTCGCTTTAAGGGATAATGATAATGTTGGCCCAGCCACATATCCTTGGCATCAAGTCTCGGAAATGTAGCGGAATCGGAACGAGAGATTGGAGCTCTGTGCCAGTGGCTCCGTGGCTTAAGATGGATGGATGATCTTAATGATGTGACATCATTGACTCGAGTCACAAGAGAGCGTGACAGGGCCACGGCCACCAACCAACCGTGGGGTGACCTCGCATCGAGTCCGAGTCGATAATCATGTCCGATTCCGAATCTACGCGCGGCCCTCGACGCTCACAACGCGAAAGGAAACAGGTCACCCATTTTACATCGGGTCCGTCTATTTCATTCTCTTTTCCGTACCCCCTTCCTCTTTATGTTCAACTCCGCTTGTGTTGCCCAGGTTCTTCCCACAAGAGAAAGCGCGACAGGGATGAGAGCAACGATGACCAAGATGGACACGTAGAAGGACACCTTTCAGACGCAGGCGACCCCCCATCTCCGGACGAAAACGAACAAGGTGATTATGGCGCGCAAAAGCCTAGGGGTAAGCCTCTCGCGCCACCCAAGAAGAAGGGCAAGACGAAACCTCTCAAACGCACTCGTGTCACCAAGCCCCGCGACGCCAGGGAGGCCTCCGCTCGCAAGTCAAACAAGTCTCGGACCAATGGCGACGCGTCAAACGCGAACAGAATTCCTCAAGACTTCAAAATCAACACAGACAACCCCCTCTTCAGTGTGTCTTGACCGTCCTCCCATTCCGTCCCTCTTTATTCATATCATTGTGCTCAAAAGATGCTATCATGAATCCATCAGCTGCCTTACAGTCGACAGTCGAAGACTTTCTGGATTCGCTCAAGGAATCGCCTGGAGCGGCCCAAGCGGAGATCGTCAACTGCATCCTCCGCGCGTGCGGCTGCAATGACACTGTCAACGAGGATGAGGCGGTCGACTATGACGGAGTGGTCGATGCTCTAGATAATTTTACAGAAGCATTGAAACAGGTGCGCTGCGTCGCACTCGTTCCGTTCTCTCTCAACATCTCCTGTTGCTTCTCAGGACGACTCGCCCCTGTATCCGCTTACGTCAAGGCTACCCATATTCAAGAAATTTCGCAAGTCGCTCTCCGAATTCCTCGAACGTCTCATCGTTTCCGCTGCCGAACTCGGTGTACTATACACGACAGACTTGATGGCCACGATTCAGACCTGGATCACATCCATGTCATCCTCACAGCTCAGGAGCTTTCGACATACCGCCACTGTCGTTGCTTTGGAGATATTAACAGCGCTGTGCGATGTTGCTGCTGCCGTAGATAAAGAGGCCGACGTCCTGGATAGGCAAAAGGCTGGAGAGAGGAAACGGAGAGCAGGAAATAAGACAAAAACAGTCACCGGTCGCGAGAAAGAGCTGGAGGGCAAAGCAACGGAGGTGCGCCAGCGGAAAGCCAGCTTAGCCGAATTCCTGAAGGAACTTGTGGATAGGTGCGTGCCTGCTAATGCTTATTGTGTTCGCACGTACGAGTGAGTGATCATCTAGCGTCTTTGTGAACCGCTATCGTGACTTGGACCCGGCTATCCGCGCCGAGTGCGTGCATTCCATTGGTTTATGGTTCAAGAAGTACCCTGGTCACTTTCTTGACGGCACATACCTACGCTATGTCGGCTGGGTCCTCTCAGACGCTAACACCCAAGTCCGTCTCGAAGCCGTCAAATCGCTCTCCGGCGTTTACGAGAACTCGGATTATATTGCGTCCTTACAGACCTTCACGGAACGCTTCAAGCCGCGTCTTGTGGAGATGGCGACACGTGATACGGAGCTCGCTGTGCGCGTTGCGGTCATTGGCGTTCTCGGCGCTATCGACGCACACCAGCTCCTCGAGGACGACCAACGCGAGGAGTTATGTATGCTTGTCTTCGACGAAGATGCCAAGGTGCGCAGGGCCGTCAGTGAGTTTGTCCGGGGCGTTTGGGCCGAGATCGTTGAGGAGCAACTCGCGGGTGGGAAAGTGAAGCAACAAGATCGAACCCGCGCGGGTATCAAGGCTCTGGCGAAGTTGCTTGTGCGTCTCGCGAAGCCACTAAGCAAGAAAGCCGTCGTTGCCGAAGACGAAGAGGAATCCCTCAGTGGCGTTGCTCCTAGTCCCATATCAAGACAGGTGCGCGAAGTTGCCGCGCTTGTCCGGATGGAGCAACGGGGTAGGATTGCGCTTGCCGTCGAAGCTCTTTGGGATGATGTCGAGTCTGTCAGTGACTGGGAGGCATTGTTGGATATTTTGTTACTGGATCATTCGGCCGGATCTGAGGCCATCCAAGAGTCCCGTGGGAGGAGGTCAAAAAGTAACAAAGGGAGCATTGATTCGGCAGCGGGCGAAGCCTGGCGTCTCGAGGAGGTTGAGGAAGCCGTCCTCCTGGAAGTCTTCGTTGCGTCTCTAGGGAAGGCAAGAGCGAGTGCTGCTGCTGCCAAAAAGGTACGCCCTTTATCCCCACGCGCCAGAAAATGCCCTGACTAACGTGTCTTTGCAGGGGGAGGAGGATACCGTCGTGTCAGACATCACGCGCGCATTAATCAAGAGCCTACCACGGTTGTTCGCCAAACACCAAACGGATGAGGCGCGCATCGCTGTGGTTCTCTCAATACCCCTACTCATGAACCTTGACCTCTACGTGGAGATGAGGATGACAGCGGTTGGTCGTGTGATAGGTATCTCATCCGCGAAGGGCTGACGTGCCTTGCAGGCCTACACTAGTCTATGGGACGACATCACGAAGCAGTTCACTTCCCACTCATCACCCGTCGTACTCTCGCACGCCGTGACGGCGATCCGACACCTTATGGACACGACAAGCTTGTCCAACACGAATAATACGAAGATCCTCGAGCTCGAAGACAAGCTCGCGGCATCTTTACGCGATGCCGTTGCGGGCCGCGACGAGCTCGAGATTGCGTCGTTTACGGAGGACGAAGTACTTCTGCTGGGGGCAATCTGCGCGCGTCTGTCCGTGTTGGCAGGTGCGCGGGACTTGTCGTCGTGGATGGAAGAGGACGAAGGTGGAAAGCAGAGCAGCGCGTGGGACATCGTTTCCGCACTTCTAGAGCGTGGCAGACTCGGGTACAAGGAGGAAGAGGCGGTGCGTGCAAGAACGCACCTCAAGTGATCTTGCCTTGCTGACATCTCCGCAGATGATCGACCAAGCGCTTAATCTATTAACGCTGCACGTCATTTGGAAGGCTAGACGATTGTCAACCGAGGTCCAGGCGTCCCCGGATGATGGGCGCCTGAAAGAGTCTTTCCAGGAGCAGCGGGAAGCCCTCCTTAAGAGACTTGTCGAATACGCTGTGGGCTCCCAATCAAACACAACCGACGGCGTCCGGAGGGCGGTAAGTGCTCCCTTTGCCGCTCTCGGAAGAGTTATCTGACTCGGTTCACGATGCAGGCCTTCCAGAACCTTCTAAATCTCCACATTCTCTTCTGCCCACCACAAGATCCTGAAGCCGAAGGTTCTTCGAGGGCCGTATTGTCATTGACTCTCGACGAGGAAGTTCAGCTTCGTTGCGCTGCTTTCGTGCAGAGCGAAATTGAACGCTTTACCGAGGACGTGGCTGTGCATGATAACACCACTGATGGATCAGGTGACGGAGGTGCTTCCGGTAGCGACGACCCAGCTCCTAAAAAGGGTATTGGAAGGGGAAGGGGTAAAAAAACGACTAACGGTACAAAGGAGACTGGAGCCGAGGCTCCGGCTGGTACGCCGATTGCCAGTGATAGTGTTTGGGTTTTGAATACTGACCATGTTTTATGTAGGCAATCGGACCACACGTGCGCAGCTCGAACAGGAGTATGTTTTTATGGGCGTCATCTCGACGTTCCTGCGGGCGATCCGTGCTGGGGCTATTCACCCAGGTCATAGCGCCGTTCTCCTCACTCACCATGGTCGATTAGGGGTTGCCTTCGACCATTGTTCGAAGACTGTCGTTAATATCCTCCGAGAGGAGGGCATGTATAAAGGACATGGTGACATTGTTGTCGACGTCATTACGAGAGCGCTTAAAGACGTGAGTAGTACGACCTTCCACACCGTCACCCTCATTCTCTGACACTCTGAAGTCTTTCACATTGCTCCTCGATGGCCTCGCCTCTGATGAGACGCATTCCGTCTCGCTCGCCAAGTCGCTAGTACCCTGTCTCATGATGCGCGGTGCCCAGCTGGCGGTTGTTCGCAAGCTCGAAGGCCAACACCTCGTTGCCGTTCACACGCAGTTGTTGAGTTGGGTAGTGAAGCGACTCGGGGCCTATGAAAGTAACAAGAACCAAAAGAAGAAGGAAGCAACCGTCCTCTTCTTTAAGGTTATGCAACCTCTGTTAGCCCCTTTGGACAACCGAGATGCTTTGGTGATGTAGGTCTTCCCTCACGATACGATATTCGAGACGTCACTTATCAACCTCTTCTATCCAGCAAAGCTTACTTGGACCAAGCTCTCGCTCAAGCCAAGGTTAAGGTGTCCACGACGTCCTCAGTTTGGGAACCTCAGCGGGCATTTGAAAGGCGCCTTAACAATATCATGTCCAAAACCAAAGGTTTGTTGCAACAAATCTCTAAGCCTTGTCATGAGTTTATTGACGCCGCTCTCAGGTGCAGCATCCAAACCTCGTGGTAGGGCCGCTGGCAAGCGAAGGGAATTGGCCACAAGCGACGAAGAATCCGGTGAACAGTCTGGTGGAGAGGCGGCACCACAGGACACTCAGCCTCAGCGCCCACAACCCCGCGCCGCGTACCGTACAAGGAGTAGGAGTAAAAGTGCGGAGCTGGACGCCGTCCCTGCCAACAGCGCCAGGGAGGACGGCGAGGAAGGTCACGGTCGGCCCGAGGCCGGAGCAGAAGCCGAAGCCGAAGCCGAGGTCACGAAGACGACCCCTGGGACGGTGACTGGGACTGGGACTGGGAAGAGGAAGAGCAATAGGAAAAAGCGTTCCGCGTCGTTGGCGTCGTCCGCGTCGTCGGCCTCGGCACGCTCAAGCGCACCGTCCCTTAGCGCGTCTCGTTCTCGCAGCAAGCAGGCGCGCGCACGATCTTCGTCATCAGCTGCTGCCTCTGAGGGTGGCCCACGATCGAGGCGATCTAGCCCAGAAGGTGGGGAAGAAGGAGAGGCTACACCGAGAGCTTCGCGCAAGCGCGCGAGAGTTGCCAGGCACGAGAAGGACGCGGAGCAAGAAGAAGGCAACGGCCCAGGGGGCGTGGAGGAGGGCGTTGATGTTGATGCTGAGAGTAAGGGCGTGGACGTGGGCGTGACTCGGGGCCCGGGTGATGACGATAACGAGGACATGCCAAATGAAGAACGGACTGCTGCGTCCTCGAGTCCCGCTCGGCCTGCTTCCCGAGCCAGTTCCGCCGGCGGCCCTGAAGACATTCGGGTGCGCCGTAAACGGGCTCGTCACTAGGTTGGGCCATTCTTTCTCCGTCGTTCGATTCGGATTCGGATTCGAATGGGCGGACGGGCGGGAGCTTCCTTTTTCATCTTTCTCCATTTCCTTACTTATCCTCGTCGTCGTCGTAGCTATCCTATCTTTATTTTCCCGCCTGTTGTTCCCACTACCATTGCTGTCATCTAATGCGTTGTCTTCTAACTGAGAGGAAATTGTTACATTGGTGTGATTGGAACCCATTTGAGTTTATTGATAAGGACATAAATCAAATGTCCACGTGAGGCTAAGACGGCATGAAAAGGCAGTGAAAAATATATGAATGATGCAAACAGTCATCGGTGTGAAGTGTGAGTGAGTGATAGATGTGTTGCCAAGAACGAAAATGGTATGAACGAAAAAAGAAAAAATGAGCGATTAAGGATTAAATAGTATGTCCGCGGGTAGCGAAGATCATGCATTTTTTGACGTTTCGTCGTCAATCATCCAGTAGATTAAAGGTAGCTAACATAGCATCAGGCTGCGCGGAAAAAAGACGGAACAAAAAGTCAGAATGATGCGCCCGAAAAATGACGGAAGATATGAGCGCGCGCACGCACCGAATTCTGCAGGGACGCATGCAAGCGATCAGAAGAAAAGTCGCCCCATGTCATGCGGCGATCGGCAGGAGCAGAAAGCGGTCCACCACTCAACCTCTTGCCCGCCAGGGGCGACGTTGGCTGGGGCGATACCGCAATGAACGAGGACCGTCCAGGGGGCGGTGGTATAAGCTCGGGGTCGTCAATGCCAAGATATCCGTACAGGTCAGCCTGTGCTTGCGCCAGCGCGCGTCTTCCAGATGACAGTGACAGATCTGACGTGCGCACTGCAAGATGAGGACAGCTCCCCAGATAAGCATGTGCAAAAAAAAGACGAAAAAGGAAAAAGGGCAAGGCGCGTGGCCTCCAGTGAAAGCTGTGCTTACCGGAGCTGCGGCTCGGCAGGCCAGACGTAATGATGTGGCTCAGTGAGGACAGTCTACGCGGAATCGGAGGCACGGGGATTTCCAAGGATGGTGTCAGGCCGCCAGCTGAGGCTGATACGTAGCTGCACCGCGCCGAGCCTAGCTGGCTTGTCTGTGGTGCTGGGGGGGTGACGCTCAATCGAATCCCCCTCGATAAGCGTATGCTGGACTTGCGCGAAGCGACGACGCGGCTCGAGCGACGACTGTTGTTCTGAGTACTCGCCTCTTGAGCGTGTAAGGTGTCATTGAGGTCGTCCAAGTCCCGTGCGACCTGCTGGGCCTGGGCCCAGGCCTCGTCACGCTCAACCTCAAGGGCGGAGACATACTCTTTCAGGGTTTGCACCTCTGCTGTCTTCTTGAGGAAGCTCGCGTGGAGCTTACGCAATGCCATCGCTAGCGCGCTGCTAGAGTGAACGGCGAGCATGCGTGAGAGCTGCGCGGCCTGATCGCGTGTGTTGTACAACTCCTCGGCAATCCTATCGAGGCTCGCCGTAGTTTGCTGGAGCTCTTGTAGTTTCGAGAACAGGGGAACAGAACAGAACTCTGGGCTCGCCACATGCGCAAAAGTGGCCTTAAGAAGGGCATCCCGCTTGCGGACCTGCAATCTATATTGAACCCTGAGCTCGTGCAACAACGCTTCGAGACGCTCCAGTTCTTTGGGGATCTCGTCGAATGCCGCTTGCGGTGATAACAGTCGAATGGATGACGCCCGCCCTGTCCACTTGATAGCATCAGACACGACTGCATGTAACTCTTCGCTAGAGAACGTCCACTTGGCGGCCTCCAGAGTGAGGCCTTTGAATTTAGGAGGAGATGTCCGAAATGTAGGCACGGGGCCAGAAGTAGCATTGGGATTTCCTGACAACGAATCTCGGGCAACCAGTGTCGAGTCCACGGATACGCTCGAGAGGAGCCGAGCATGCTTCCTAGGGCTAGAAGATATGTTGCGATAAGGGGCACGTGGACCAAGGGGGCGATGGGGGCGATCGGTGTTGTACGTGCTGAGTGGATGATTGGCAGGGGCATGACCAAGTAAAGCCGAGGGGGAAGCCAAAGGGTTACAAGGGGGTGTACGAGAGGAGGATGGTGGAAAGACCGCAACCTGGCGATCGTCTGCGGACGAGGAATCTGCTGAAGGTGGACGTATTAGTGTGGGTGGTGTGGACGACCGTTTCCTTGATGGGGAAAGTGGAGAAACAGCTGCGGCCTTCGAATGCGGAGGAGGCGGCAAATGCAGTTTAGGTGGAGGAGGCGACGGAAGCAACGCGAGTAGGGAAGATGACGTAGGACTAAATATAGGCTCGGTCTCGGTCTCTTGCGGAGACGGGGGCTGTGACGGAGGTGGAGGAGGGAGAGTTAACGGAGCTGAGGGAGTGATGGTCTTCCTCTGAAATTCAGAGCGCCGACGATGCGCTGGCCTCTGGGAGTGTGCCGTGTTGAGAGAGTGGGCACCAGCTACTGGGCGAGGACGAGAGAATAGGCCGCCATTTGTCGCTGTGGAGAGGGATGGAGGCGTCGCCGGAGTACGAATGCCTGCGGATGACCGCTTTGATTTGTGCTTCCTGCGCGCCTTTGAGGTCCTTGATGAGGCAGACCTTCCAGCGATGAACCTCTGCGACGTCAGTCTACGTAGGCGTCGGTTAGCGGATGTTTGTCGCATCATCGAAGATTCTGAATTTGACGACGTAAGACCCTGTGGGTAATCTACGTCCGGGGAGAACATTGGGCTGAAGATGTAAGGGGTCTCGGGGAAGGTTTGTCCGATCTCAGATCCAGGTACCATCGACATGCTTGCATTCGAGGCGTGCCGTTCCCCTGTAGAAACGCCAACGTCAGATGGCCCGTACCCAACAGAGAGTAGATTACACATACGCCGATTCAAATTGCTCTCGTCCGCCAGGACAATGTGATCAAGGAGATCCGGGCTGGGAGGAGGGCTGAGCAATCTCAATGGATCTGGTAAAGCAGAATTCCTCGTAACACTTTGCCGGAAGGTAGAATTCGCCGTAGGCAATGATGAAGACAGACGCAGCTGTCTGTCAGCCTCGTCCGGTATCATTCCCTGACTGTATTTCGGGGATTCACTGGCGGAGCGGGTAGAGGATACGCGTCGCTCGCCGATATGTAAAGTGGCGGGGTGTAGGAGGAGGCTGCTTAGATATGGCCGCGAACCCGACCGGGAGTGTGAGGAAGAATGATGACGAACGACTGCAGTTGAACCCAAAGAGTGTCAATCCTCTCACTCATTTAAAAAGTAATAAGAATTCACAGACCCGTTCGGCGCTGTTCCGTAAGCAGTGGGCGGGCTTCATCTCCATTGCCTTCTCTTTCGGGTACACTTGCCTGATTCGGAGTTGAGGGTGCTTCGCATCCTTCTGCAAAATTGCGCCGTGACGGGTTCGATGAGAGGCGTTCAAGAAGCATCGTGATTTCTTCTCCCGAAGTAGGTGAAGTCGTGGACGCTGGACCAGACCATACGGATAGCTCAGAACCTGGAGTAGCAGACGGGTCGGGTTGCGAACCCCCTTTGGCAGATATGGATGAGTCCGTGATCAGATCCGGCGTCCCCAGGTCGGAAGCATCGGGTGTTGGTAGCTCAGTAATCGGCGAAATTTGGTACGATTTACCTATGCCGAGAGAAGTCGTCGCCACCCTCAACAGTTGAAATTCCGAACTGGTCTCGCCGAAAGAGGCGTTGCTTCTGTCCCCATCGCTTGTAGGTCGACTAGTGGATGCACCATTGATACTTGCAGGCAGAAGGGGAAGAGAAGGTAAAGAAGGCTCTCCATCTCCGTTCTGCGTCGACGAGTTCGTGAGAGGATAATCCTCAATTGGCAGGGTGGCCGAATCCAGACGGGTGATACGCCGCGAAAGGCGGTGGTGGTGCGCCTGGTCACCCTGCACTGTCCACACATTGGCGATGAGAACTCCAGGAAGTGAGACGCTTGACATAGCGGACGAGCTGTCGTCATTGACAGGGGAAATTCCATGCACGGAAGGGGGATGTGGTTCCGCAGACTTGCCCGCTGATCGTTGAATCTGCACCTTGGACGCAAGGGATGTAGGGGGGATTTTGATGGGCGAGGGAGTGACTTTGACCGCACGACGAGAGGCTGGCGTCTGCGTTTGAGAGCCGTCGCTGGTTAGCAGGGAACAGTCTCGAGGGTTGACAAAAGACGTACTCGAGTGGCACTCTCAACCGCGAGATAGCCCACGGGGTTGCGATCCTGAAAGCAACCCTTAGTTTATGATAAACCCTGGAGACTCGTACGAAAAGACACTCACCTCTCCTCGCACCAATTCAGCGCCTTCTTGTGGTGGTATCGGTGAACTCGTACCAATTCTGGAACGAGTCCGCTCATCCTGCAATCGTGTTGAGTTTAATGTCGAGGCTTGATCAGGAAGGGTAGCAAGGAACGGATCGCTGTGGAAAAGGGGCTCGTGTGCGAGCTCTATGTCCACACGGGGATTCACGACAGGATAATATGTCTCCGGAGACACCCTTGCCGGGTCTCCGATCTCCACGACGTTCGTGGAGGTAAAGCTACCTGGGGAAGGGGGGGTAGACGGACGTAGCGAGCGTGCACTGACTATTTTCTTCGCTTTGCGTCTAGCATGGCGAAAGCTGAGAAAAGACATGCCCTTTGCCTCAGCGGTGATATGAAGGGAGAGGAGAACGATCCCAGAGCAGGACGGACATCAGCAATATAAACCGAGGAGGTAGCCTGACGTGGGAGAATGCTATGCATATGATGGCACATCACGCCTGACTTCGGCCCACCGTTGCCATCATCGCAAACTTTTCAATCGGTTAGTTACCAAAATATTGGTATATGTGGCGGGGTTTGCGCTCGGCAAGTATGGCATGATCAAGTGGAATGAGAGGTCAGCGATGCAGCGGCAATACGATAACCTGTGTGAGCTCCCACCGCACTCACCCGGGCGCTTCAGGTGGTGCGATTTATCGTCAGCGTTAGCATCTGACATGCTCATCAAAATCTGTCCGCGCTAGCTAGCAAATACGGAAGAACTATCCCAGTCATTATAGTATCTTCGTTGCTACTTCACTAACAAGTGAGGTCTATGGTGCCAGTGTTGGCCGTATGATTCTGTGGCGGTCGCTTCTCACTCCCTGATCGACATTGATATAATTACCGGTCCATTACTGGCGAATTCGGCGATGATACTTTGTACCCCATACCATGCACATTATCAACGAATGAGATCTTCGTATACCGTGTCAACAAGGACTTGCCGAGAAAAGTGGAAAGCATTCAGGAGTTTGGCCTTCCGAACGGAACGACTGGGTCAACTATGAGTCGTCACTTGAAGAGTCGCGATGAACACCGAGTGATGAGACATTGATGTCGCTTAGGAGGCCAGAAGTTGCACGTGTGTGGAGTGCGTTATTACAGGGGGAGTATATAAAGGTACCAGCTCTGGTGACCGGGCAGTAAACTAATAACTTATGATGGGAGCATATCCATTATTTTGCTGGAATGTTGATACTGAAGAAGATGATCCATGATCCATGGTTCACGGTATTTTGAAACATCGCTGCTTTGATATGATGGCGTTATTTATCCACGCAAGTGGTTCTCCTCATTTTTACGACGTGCGACGTGACGAAAAACGACTGCATTACAATTTCAATCGGCGCTAGTACGGCACCAAAAGATAACTTATCACAAGAACTTTGATAGTATAATGGCCATGCTGTCACCCAACGTATGATAGCAGCCCGACCGAGCTGACGGTCAGGACCGTGACGCGTGACGTGGCACCCACACCTGCTGAGATCTCCCATGGCCACCATCTCAACCGAAACCTATCGAGAGAAAGCGCTGCGCAAGTTCAAGCAGCAACCACTTGTCCCTGTCGGTGCGGCACCACGGAATAACCGTGGCCCGATGACTGACGAGTCTTGCTTGAGCAGGTGCGGCAGCCACGACGGTCGCGCTCGTGATCGCAATGACCAAGATGCGCAAGGGCCAGTCGCGCTCGTTCAACAACTGGCTGCGCCTGCGCATCGTCGCCCAGGGGCTCACTGTCGCAGCCGTCGTCGCAGGTTCTTGGGCCTACGGCGCCGCGAAAGCCACCATGCCCGAGCTCGACGCGGCTGCTATGCAGGACAAGGCCGCTTTGGAGCGGGTGGCCTTCGAGGAACGCTTGCGCATTGCCGAGGAGATCACTCGTGCTGAGTCTAGATCCCAGTCCGAGGCGAGCTCAGGTCCGTCGCAGAATGTGCCCGCGTCGGCCGTTCCAACGGAGCTTCCTATTTCGTCGACGCGGAAGTCATGGTGGAAATAAGATGCGCCTAAAAAAAGGTGGCACAGCCAAGCCGTTACAAACGTTCAACGTTCACATCCTCTCACTTCCAATCCCTTCCGAAAGACGGCTCTAGTCGGTATAAACGGTGCTCCTTCCCGAACCGTGATGCCCCACCACCACAACAAATTCGAGTTCATCTCGCGTTTATATTTTTATCGCCGTGCTCATTCACGTTCTTCGCCATCTGTGGCGTCTCGTAACTATGCATCCGAGAGTAATGAGTAATGTTAAACTGAAACACTTCCATCAACGGCTTCATGAGGCCTTTCAGGCTCACGTTCGTTCACCCGGGGCATGACTGCATGGTGCGCACGCGTGAGACCATCCGCGGTAAAAATATTCCGCCTCAACGTTCACCCTCCATGTAGCGTCGAAATAAATACGATCTCATCCCCATCCCTCAACTGGTAATCGCCCTCCCCTTCGAGCTCCCAGTCAGTATCATTCACCAATACTAAAATCCCGGGTCGTCTACACCGCAAGTAGTCTTCAGTACATTCCACACACGAAGAGACGCGACTTACAACGCCCCATCATTCTCCATGAATAATTCTGGGCGCTCCTTGAGTAAATTGTCACGGAGCCAGTGAATCAGAAAGTTCATATCCGCAGGCTTTTCCTTCCTGCCTCTCTGCGGTACAGTCGAAGGAATGGCGACGGAATGTGCCCGCTCGTTTGAGAATAAGAGTTCCAATCCTCCGCCAAACACGATTTTGAGTTTCAGCTCAACCATGTCGCCTGTTGATTGATGCAAAGGCAGATGCAAGGGCAAGGAAACCTATTTATGGTTGTTGGTTGGAGTCACGGGCCGATATCCACAGGGCCGACTCCCATATGGGTAAAATCGGCAACCTTCAAATCAGCCTTCAAATCAGATCTGCCACATACATCGATAGAAACGTATATACTACATGATGACCGCAGCGTTAATTAAATCAAACGACTCCGGGACCTCGGAGTCTCGAGTCCGCGCCATCGCAGCGATATCACTGTAACAAGATGGAGACATCATTTGCAGCTAGCTCCAATCTGGCTGAATTTCATGTCCTCGCGTTGTCTGATCTTGATGCGTTGCTTCTTCGTCAGGAGGGAGGTAGATGTTACCCTCCTGCTTGTTTATGAAGTGCTTTGCGAGAACCGTTACAATGAGCACAATCGGATGCAACACTGTAAACGTGATGGCAATGATCTATAAACGCAAATATAAGTAGGTTCTTTGAGACAAACTGAGGGTACTCACGTATATGGACGTTGGCTTTGGTTCCTTCAGCCAGATAGATACGCATACCCAAGTAGCACCAATACACCACACCCAATCGTAACGCAGGGCGATTATAAGTGCACCTAGGATATTAATTGTGAAGAGATATGCAAATCCCTCCCACTGGTGCCTGTCAATTTTGTCTGGATGCGCGGGGTCCCAGGTATGACCAAGAGTGACGCTGGAATGAGATGGTTAAGCCTTCGTCCAGTGTAGATACGGCAAATGCATACAAAAGAGAATATGGAAACAGGAGCGCAAGTGGTAGGATCAAAAATAGTCGGACAGGTGCATGGATGAAAGCTATGTCAAAGGGACGACGCCAGGTAGGGACGTGGTACACAATAAGTACCACGTTAGAGTATATTAACAAGAGGTTGAGAATGCCAAGAAGGACAGTAGAGGCCATGAATGCCTCGAATACCTAAAAACAATTTTAACCAGGACGATGCGTTTGGACAAAATGCCCACTTACCCAAGCAATGGCCCAGCCTGCCATGACCCAGTTTGCAGCTACCAGAGCGAGACCTACACCTTTGACAATAGTGCTCTGTGGTATCGGTCAGTTGATTCGAAAGACAGCGACAATTGGGACATCATCGTACTTTAGTCTCAGGCTTCCGCGCGAACACAAGTAAGACGCAGTATCCAACCTGGCCCAAGTATATTGCTAAGATATAAGTGGCTATGGCCGGAACCGAAGGGGATATTGAGGCGGGGTGTCTACGCGTGACATCGCCTGTATTGTGAAGTGCTGCTGAGTGGGAAGCGATAGAACAAATGGAACTACAGACCAAGGGAGGGGCGAAGAATAAAAGTACACACTAATACAGTTGCAATGTTTATCAACAGGGACAATGGCGTGAGGACCTGTAGACTGATCGCGATTCATCAGAGTATGTTCCGATTTGCGACAGAGTTAGTGCAGTACCGGACAAGCGACATGTAGTCACGAATGACGGGATTCGAAAAGTCGATAGGAAGACCTGAGCTCATTTTCTTGTGCTTCTATGTCGTGGTAGGAGAGAATAACACTGAAGTTGGGGCTTAACGCCACGCATTGTGAGCTAGACTGCCAGTGGGTGAAGTCTTTGATGACGTCACGGCTATAAAGTCTGATAAGGTCCTGCTTATGTCATTGTTCCACGTGCAAAGACCACGTGTTACACTTCCGAGGTCGCGTTCCGCTTTGCAGCGACTACGAACAATTGGTATGCGTGTAACATCGAGCCATTAGCAGACAAATGACGATTTGCGGCTATGTTATTTCTCAAACTCATCGCGACCACTCAGCAAGTCATTCATTTCGGCCATAGAAGTCAGCCCAATACTATATTCCCGATCACTTCAGTTACTACGGTACCGGTGTATCCATGAGACCACCACATTTCCGGGTGTTTGCCAGTGAAGAACTAACCAGTATGCCATTGGCCGTAATCTCCGAATAGCTCGCTGTTCATCCCTACAATCATTATATTGGTCATCGATCATCCCTACATCCGCCTGCCTTCCAGGGATGCTTTGCCTCGTGGCATACACGCCTCAACCGCGCCCCCGCCATGCCCCTCAAAAGCTGCTCCATCGTTCCCAGGTGTATCAACCCCCCAACGCTGCACCGTCTTTGCAGAAATCTTCTTCTCTCTTCGTTATGGGCGAAGTGGTCCACGTTCGTGCTCGTCACCCCAGCCTCAGGGAAAATTCTATCCCATTCCCGCACGCACCTTCCATCAGTCTTCAGTCGCTTAGCCTCAGTTCTGCCGATATTGAGAGCCTTGGCTATTCCTATTCTCAGGCTTATACCAACCTCTCTCACGACCCCAACGTAACGTATCAACCACGACTGTCCCGCACCCCTGCGGGGTCAGTTCGTAGTATGCGTAGCCGACCTGGAGCGAAGCAACTCAGCCCCGTTGCTGAGGAGAACGAAGAGCGAAGGCGCTCCCGAGGTTCACGGTCCCCTACGTCATCTCCTATCACCCATCGTTCTTCCTTGATACCAGTGCCACTTTCCGTGCCCACTGTAGTCGAAGTTTTCCCTGAAGACATCACAGAGGCCATCATGTCATTGCTCCCGCAAGTGGAAGCGCGTTCTGCTGCTATTGCAAGACATCGGTCAAGGCGTCCAAGGATACTCAGGGTCTTTGCACCTGTAAAACAAGTTGCCAAAGCAGCTAGGAGCGTCATTTCGGGAGCGGCTAAGATCATACCGACGTTTTGCCTAAAGCATCGGTACTAGCTCTACCCTCGTGTCCCCGTCTCCATGCCTGGCACCCTTGACGTGACGGCGCTTACTTGATCTGGCTGTATCACCATATCATACCCCCTCCCGAGGCATGATCCCGTCCGTATCCATTCCATCTCAGCGTGTTCGAACACACGACATAATTTCACTTCACCGCCCCCGTGATACACGTGGGGCTCGTGCCAACCTCGCTTTCCGGCCACGCCTTCGCCTGCCTTTTGATCACGTGCGCTGACTCGGCCGCACGTCAAGGTCACATTAAAGAACGTCCACTGCACCTCCATTGTCCTCATCGCCCCGCCCACAATACACCACATCTTTCCACACTTTGCACTAAAGCGGCAGGTGATTCGCTTCGATATGCCGTCCCTCAAAAGGTCTCGCACTGCTGCGGCCTCCCATGTCGGTGTTCCCATCGATGCCACACCTCCTCCCACTTTCCCCCCACCC
>Ga0209488_10001922_pt1 | contig 17529 bp, 17 predicted proteins | sample Rivendell_Oct201_8_FD_188349 | JGI IMG/M metagenome (GOLD analysis project Ga0209488, IMG submission 188349) | Vadose zone soil microbial communities from the Eel River Critical Zone Observatory, Northern California, USA -... | ecosystem: Environmental > Terrestrial > Soil > Vadose zone >...
ACGCCCTGCTTCTCGGCAGCGGCGACGTAGAAGCAGAACAGAATGGCGGCCGGGCCGTTGATCGTCATGGACGTCGAGACCTGGTCGAGCGGGATGCCGCCGAACAGCGTCTCCATGTCGGCGAGTGACGAGATGGCGACACCGCATTTTCCGACTTCTCCCTCAGACCGGGGATGATCGGAGTCGTAACCCATCAGCGTCGGGAAATCGAATGCGACGGAGAGGCCGGTCTGGCCGTGCTCGAGCAGGAACTTGTAGCGCTGGTTGGTATCGGCCGCACTGCCGAAGCCGGCGAACTGCCGCATCGTCCACAGCTTGCCGCGGTACATCGTAGGATGAATCCCGCGCGTGAACGGATACTCACCCGGGAGCCCGAGCTGCTTCTCGACGTCGTAACCGTTCAGGTCGGTGGGAGTGTAGACCGATTTTTTGTCGATGGTCATTTGCCGTTCCTTAGCTTGGCCAGGACTTCCGCCGCCACCTCGTACGGGCTGCGCGTTCCCGCGGCGACATCGTCGAGCCGCCGCGCGAGCAGATCTTCGGCCTGCGTTTCATCCCATACCCATTGGCGGATCGTCCGGTTCACCACCGCACGGGTGCGGGCGGCCAGGCGGTGCTTCCGGCGCTCCTCGAGCTTGCCACTGGAGGCGAGATATGCGTGGTGCTTATCGAGGGCGTCGACCAAGCCGCCGATTCCTTCGCCTTTGGAAGCCACAGTTGTGATCACGGGAGCGTCCCAGGACTCGCCAATTGCCGCCGCTTCACCTCGCCGCCCTTCGCCGCCTTTCGCCGCCCTGGGGTTATGGTGCGGCGTGATGTGTGCAAAAGCATTGCCCCTTCGGATGCCGAGCATGACTTCCACTTCCTGTTTCAGCTTATCCGCTCCTGACCGGTCGCTCTTGTTGATCACATACAGCTCGGCAATCTCCATGACTCCGGCCTTCAGCGTTTGGATCCCATCGCCCGACTCGGGCACGAGCACGAGCACCGTAGTTTCGGCGGTCGCGGCGACGTCGAGCTCGGTCTGACCGACGCCGACCGTCTCGATCAGGATGCGGTCGAAGCCGAAGGCTTCGAGCACGTCGGCGACCTCTTCGGTCGTCGTCGCGAGACCGCCCTGCGCGCCTCGTGTGGCCATCGAGCGAATGAACACCCCGGGGTCGAGGCTCACCGATTCCATGCGAATGCGGTCGCCCAGGAGCGCGCCGCCGGTAAAGGGGCTGGTGGGGTCGACCGCGATGACGGCGACCTTGAGGCCGCGTTCGCGATAGGCGCGGACCAGCTGTTCGGTGAGGGTACTCTTCCCGGCACCCGGTGGCCCGGTGATGCCGATGCGATGGGTACTTCCCTTTCCGATCTTGCGATGCAGCGCCGCCAGCACACGCTCAAAGCCGTCGCGCTGGTTCTCGACCATGCTGATCGCGCGCGCGAGCGCCGCAGTGTCGCCGCGCGTCAGTCCTTCGAGCACCGCGTCGAGTTGCATACGCTCTAAGGATAACGGCGGAGTGGCCGTCATAGGAGGGTTCCGCGCAGGATGATGCTCGCGACGGTGAAGTAAATGACCAACCCCGTCACGTCGACCAGCGTCGCGACGAACGGTGCGGACGCGCTCGCGGGGTCGAATCCGAGCCGCCGCAGGATAAACGGCAGCAGCGAGCCGGTCATCGTCCCAAATGTCACCACGCCAATCAGACTGCCGAACACGGTGAAGGCGATAAGGAGATAGTGGTCGCCGTAGATCCCGGTGATCGCGTGCCACAGCGTGATTCGCAGGAAACCGATGGCCCCCAGCACGGTGCCCAGCACCAGGCCGGCCGCGAGCTCACGGCGAATGACCCTCCACCAGTCGCGCAGATTGACTTCGCCGAGCGCCATCGCGCGGATCACGAGGGTGGAGGCCTGGGAGCCGGAGTTGCCGCCGCTGGAGATGATGAGCGGCACGAAGAGCGCGAGGATGACGGCCTTCGCGATTTCTTCCTGAAAGAACGCCATCGCCGTGGCCGTCAGCATTTCGCCGAGGAACAGCGCGGCGAGCCAGCCGGCGCGCTTTCGGACCATGCGGCCGAACGCAACCTTCAGGTAGGGTGCGTCCAGCGCTTCCATGCCGCCGAACTTCAGGAGGTCCTCGGTGGTCTCCGCTTCGACGACGTCGACCACATCGTCGAACGTGATGCGCCCGAGCAGTCGGCCGGTAACGTCGACCACGGGGACGGCCGCGACGTTGTAGCGCGCCATCAGCCGCGCGACTTCCTCCTGGTCCTGCTCCGGCTGCACCTGGACGACGGGTTGCTCCATCACGTCGCGCACCAGCCGGTTCGGTGCGGTGACGATCAACCGGGCGACCGGTACGATGCCGCGCAGGTGCGCGTGCGCTTCGACGGCGTACACTTGGTACAGCTGGCTCTCGTCCTCGTCACTCTGCTGGCGAATCGCCTCGATCGCTTCTCCAACGGTCGCGTCTTCCCGCACGGTGACCACGTTGGTGGTCATCAGCCCGCCGGCGGAATCCTCCGGATACCTGAGCAGCCGCTCGACGTCGGCGCGATCGGTGATTTCGGCGAGGACCGCCTCACGCTCGCCGGCCGAGAGCTCTCCCACGAGGTCCGCGGCGTCGTCGGACGGCATCTCCTCCACCAGCTCCGCGGCATACTCCGGTCCGACCGCCAGCAACATCTCTTCCGGGTGTTCCGCCGCTTCCATCTCGGCGAGGGCGCTCGAGGCGACGTCCAGAGGCAGCTCGGAGATCACGCGGACGCGGGTCGATTCTTCGAGCGCCGACAGGACGTCCGCCAAATCCGAGGGATGGACGTGGCGCACACGCCGCAAAAACGGGTGGAGATCGTCCTGCTCGGCGAGCTCCTTCAGCTCGTCGAGCCTGAGGTCAGGGGCTTCGGGCGCCGTCACGCGGATCCGCCTGCTCCGCCCAGTGCGATGGTGCGTACGGGACCCGGTCGCACGGCCACGCGCTCGACGCGGGTCGCTGAGGCGGCCAGGATGTCGAACTCGAATCCTTTGTACGTGAACCGCTCCCCGGCGCGCGGGATCCGGCCCAACGCCTGAATCAGCAGGCCGCCCACCGTCTGAGCCGTGGTCTCTACCGGGAGGCCGAGTTTGTCGGCGAGCTCTGTGGCCGGCGTGCTGCCCTCGACTTCGACGACGCGGGTCGTATCGGCAGTCGACGATGCGGGCTCGAACAGCTCACTGACGAGGTCGTTGAGCAAGTCTCCGAACGTGACGAGGCCCGCGGTTCCGCCGAATTCATCCAACACGACGGCGAGGTGGCGCCCGCCCCGCTGCATTTCGAGCATCAGGTCGGCCGCGCGGATCGTACCCGGAACGCTCAGCGGCGGGCGCACCAGAATCGGATCTTCCGGCTGGCGGCCGAGCAGGTCGAGGGTGTGGGCGACGCCCACGACTTCATCGAGGGATCCGCGATACACGGGATACCGGCTGTAGCCTGATTGCTGCAGCACGTGCCCGGCTTCAGCGGTCAGAATGCCTTCCGGAAAGGCGACGATCGCCGTTCGTGGAGTCATCAGCTCACGCACGGGACGGTCCGCGAACGCGAGCACGCCCGACACGACGGCCATTTCGTCCGTCGTGGCCAGAGCGTCGGTGTCGGCGCTCGTGAGCAGGGCGGCGAGGGTGGTCCGCGTGGATCCCTCCCGCCCGGGAATGAACGGTGACAGCACCGTTCCCACGCGCTCCATCAGCGGCACCGCATGTCCCACGAGCGGCTCGGCCCAGCGCCGGCCCAGCACGCGCGGAACGAGGTACGCGGCGCCGATGAAGAGCGGCACGCCAACCATGATCGTGAAGATTCCGAGGAATGTCGGCGTCGTCGCCGCCAACAACGCCGGAATCGCTCCGGCCGCCAGCAGGACGCCGACCGTCGTCAGCATGTTGGCGGTGGCGAGTGTCCGCCCGGGGTTTTGCAGCACGTTCACGGTAGCGGCTGAGCCCCGCAGCTTATATGCCACCCATCGGGTAAGCTCGTGTTGGCTGACGGTAGCCGCGGCGACACCGATCGCCGCCGACACGCCCGCCATCAGGAGACCGACCAGCAACACCGCGAGTGCGACGCTCATCGCTTTTCGAACGACACTTGTGTGACGCGGCGCTGGTCGACGCCCTCCACGACGACGCGGTAGCCGTCGAGCGTCAACTCGTCGCCGGGTCGGGGCACGCGTCCGAGCACCGAGTACACGAGCCCGCCGACGGTGGAGACTTCGGTGTGCGTGATGGGCGTTCCGAGCGCGGCCGAAAGGTCGTCGAGACTCGTGCGGCCATCGACCCAGAGTCGGCCGCCGTCCTGGCGAATCGCCGGCGTGGTTTCGGTGTCGTGCTCGTCGCGGATCTCGCCTACGATCTCTTCGAGAATGTCTTCGCGGGTGATCAACCCCGACGTCCCACCGAACTCGTCGACGACGATCGCGATGTGCGCAGGCGTGCCCTGGAAGTCGCGCAGCTGATTGTCGAGCGTCTTGGTCTCGGGAACGAACGCCGCGGGCCGCATGAGCGTTTGCCAGCGCGTGCCGGGTTCCGCGAGGCCCATCGCGATCGGCACGAGGTCCTTGGCGAACACCACGCCACTCACGTTGTCGGGCGATCCGTCCAACACGGGCAAGCGGGAGTGCTGACTCTGCCGGAACGCGTCGAGGACCTCCTCGGCGGACGCCGAGACGTCCACGCCGGTCATGTCGAGCCTCGGGGTCATCACTTCGTCCACGGTCGTGTCCGCCAGCGTGAAGACGCCGAGCAGCATGTCGCGCTGCGCGACGCCGAGATCGGGCTGCAGCGGCCGAGGAGTGTGCACGAGGGCATGCAGGCCGCGATCCGCCCACGCGAGCAACCAGAGCAGCGGCCCGAACGGCGCGAGCGTCCGGCGCGCGAGCGGGAGTGCGGCGTCGGACAGCTCGGGGGCAATCCGCGCGACGCTCCGCGGCAGTGCGTCACCGACGATGAAGAGGAGCAGCGTTCCGATGACCAGCGTGATGATGGCTTCCGCCCACGGCCGGGTCCACCATGCCACCGCATTGGCCGTCGCCACCGCGCCGAGCACGAGCAATGCCAGGCGCGCCACGTGGAGCGCGCGATGCAACGGGACGCGTCGCTCGGCGGCGATCGGCGGGGCGTCGCCCAGGGTATGCAGCGCCTCGCCCACGGCGGCTTCTTCGGCCAGCGCGAGCAGCGCGGCCCACACGCCCGCGCTGATGGCGACGACAAGTCCGATGATGCGTAATGCCGCTTCGGTGAGCATTAGCGGAGGAGTCGTTTGAGGTAGCGCTCCTGCAGCTGCCACATCCGCGAGCGCGTGCGCCCGGCGCCTTCGGGATGATCGTATCCCAACACATGCAACGTGCCATGAACGGCCAATCGCATGAGCTCTTCGGTCAATCCCACACCGTTTCGAGCCGCGGCGGCCGGACAGATGTACACGTCACCCATCATGCGTCCGTCCGGTTGCGGCAGCCCGTAGGCGATGACGTCGGTCAGGCCGCGTCGTCCGGTGGCGCGGCGGTTGGCTCTCCGCATCGCCGCCGCCGAGAGCAATGTGATGTCGACGTGCGACCCGGCGGGCGCGCGCTCCCACCCCAGCACCAGGTCCGCGACGCGCATCAGTTGCTCAGCGCGCGCCGGGCGCGCTCGCCGAATGCCAGGCCGCACTGATACCGCCACTGGACTCCGGATAGTCGATGCGATTGTGATACATCCCGCTCAAGACGACCAGAAACGCGGCTTTCACCTGCTCGATTTGCTGCAACGTCAGGGGGGCTTCGTCGAGCTGCCCCGCATTGACCTTCGTGCGCACGATGTGATCGATCGCCTCTTCGATCTTTTGCGGCGTCAGATCCTCGAGGACTCGGAGCGCGGCCTCGACCGAATCCGCGATCATCGAGATCGCCGTCTCCATCGACCGCGGCTTCGGCCCGGGATACGTGAAGTCCTCGACATTGCGAGCCTGCCCGCCGTCGGCCTTCTTCGCCTTATCGAGGAAGTACGTGATCTCCGTCGTTCCGTGATGCTCTGGAATGAACGCGGCGACCGCGTCGGGAAGATCGGCCTCTTTGGCCAGCGCGATCCCGTCGGTCACGTGCGCCTTGATGATCTGCGCGGACTGGAGCGCCTTCAGCCGGTCGTGGGGATTGTTGCCCCGGATCTGGTTCTCCACGAAGTACAGCGGATTCTTCACTTTGCCGATGTCGTGGTAGTAACACCCTACGCGTCCCAGGAGACCGTTCGCGCCGATGCGGTTGCACGCCGCCTCGACGAGATTGGCCATCGCCACGCTGTGGGCGTACGTCCCCGGAGCCTCGAGCGACAGGCGGCGCAGCAGGGGCCGGCTCGGGTCGGACAGCTCCAGCAGCGTCAGGTCGGTGGTGATGTGCGTGATCGACTCGGCTACCGGCAGCAGGAAGAAGGTGAGTCCCGCCGACACCAGGCCGTTCAGCGCGCCCCACAGCCCGCGCAGGCCGATTTCCGCGATCGGCCAGCCACTCGAGAGCCCGAGCGCGAGCGCGCCGATGAGATACCCGCCAGCGATGATCAGTACCGGCGCGTAGAAGTTGCTCCGGCTGCGCAGCGTCTTCACCGAGAGGGCGGCGGTGACGCCGCCGACGATGCACAGGAACGTCGCGGGAACGTCGTGAAAGATCGGCTGCTGGCCGATCACGACCGACAGAATCATGGCGGCGATCATCGAGACCCGGCCGTTGAACAGCACCGTCATCATCATCGCGAGGAACGGGATGAAGATGACTTCGGGATGCGCCGGATAGAACCGCGCAACCAGTCCGGCCTGCGTCAGCAGCACCGCGAACAGCCCGCCGATCAGCGCAACCTGGCGCAGGTCGCGGTACGTCTCGCGCCGGTAGAAGACCAGCAGGACCCAGAAGATCGCGATCACCAGCGAGTCGCGGAGCAACGGGCCGATGACGCCGCGGATCGAGTACGTCGTCGCGGCGCCGCGGCGGAGCAGCTCCTGGTGTAGCGTGACGAGCCGCTCGTGGGCCTCGTTCGTCACGATCTCGTTCGCACCCACGATCCGATCGCCGGCGCGCACGATGTACTTGCTCGGATCGACGCTGCCCCGCAGCTCGTTGCGGCGCCGCTCCGTCTCCAGCGGTTTGGGAATCAGCGTCGGGCGGAAGAACTGCCGGACGAGCTTGAGGTACAAGACGTCGCCGACGCTCGATCCCGCATCCGGATGCAGCTGCTTGGCGCGATTCAGGTATTGTGCGAACGTGAGTACCTGATCCCGTACTACCGACGACTCGGTCGAGCCACGGCGCACGATCAGCTCGCGGGACTGCTCGCCCTGGAGGACGCCGGGTCCGGTGACGCCCTGCGCCAGCGTTCGGTCGAACAGTTTTTCGAGTGCCTGTTGCAGCCCGCGGCGCTTCCCGCCCTTGCTGAGGTAGGCCGCCTCCTGCAGCGTCAGCGGCACGCCGAATTCGCCGGCCGCGCGAATGATCGCCTGCGGGCCCTGATCCGCGGCCGCATCGATCGCCGCGAAGAACGCCGACATCGTGGTCGCCGCGCTGTCGTACGCGTGTTGCCGGAACTCGTAAATCGGTTTTGCCGATGCGGCGAGCTCCTCGGTTTCCCGCTGCAGCTCGTCTTCCGACTTGTTCACGACAAAGTTGAACGGCGCGATGACTTCCTTGCCGCTGCGAGCGCCAGGCTCGAGCAGCGGCGCCACGTCGGCGCCACCGGACGGAAACGCGACATGGGCGACCAGCGCGAGCGCCGGAACCCAGATCCAGCGCGCGACGTGGTACCGCACCTTCTCCTGTGTCGGGAGCTTCATCTCAACCCTGCGCGTCCTCGGCGTAGGCGCGGATGATGTCTCGCACCAGCCGGTGGCGGACCACGTCGGCTTCACTCAGGTAACAGAAGCCGATTCCTTCGATGCCGGGGAGGATGCGCTCGACCTGCAGGAGACCGGAGTCCTCGCGATTGGGGAGATCGATTTGCGTCTTGTCGCCCGTGATCACGGCCCGGGAATTCACGCCGAGACGGGTGAGGAACATCTTCATCTGCATGCCGGTGGCGTTCTGCGCCTCATCGAGAATCACGAAGGCATCGCTCAAGGTGCGCCCGCGCATATAGGCGAGCGGGGCGATTTCGATGACGCGCGTCTCGAGCGCTTTTTGCACCCGTTCGCGCGGCATCATGTCCTCGAGCGAGTCGTACAGCGGCCGCAGGTACGGATCAACCTTCTCCTGCAGGTCCCCGGGGAGGAAGCCGAGGTTCTCACCGGCCTCCACGGCCGGCCGGGCCAGAATGATGCGACGGACCCGCTTGCGGGCGAGCGCGTCCACCGCGGCGGCGACGGCCAGATACGTCTTGCCGGTACCGGCCGGCCCGATCCCGATGACGATGTCATGCTCGGCGATCGACCGGAGATACTCGCGCTGTCCGTTGGTCTTCGGCTGAATGACGCGGCGCAATCCCGGCAGAATGATCTTGACCGGGTCGGGCGATGATCCCTGGCGGCCGAGCTCGCCGTGCGCCTCGTCGGACACGAGGCGCTCCACGTCGTGGATGTCGAGATTCTCGCCCATCCGGGCGAGATCGATCAGCGCCTGCGCCACGGGTCCGGCTCGCTCGATCGCGCCGGCGGGTCCGGCGAGCGATAGACTGTCGCCGCGCAGCGAGACGCGCACACCCAACCGGCGCGAGAGCTCGAGGAGATTGGCATCGTTCACGCCGGCCAGGGCCAGCGGGTCTACGCCTTCCACGGATAGCCGGTGGATGACGTCATCACTCATGGCACCACCTTGATATGAAGTGCGGCGAGATCCTCGGGCCGTGCCGGTGCGGGCGCACCCTCGAACAGGGCGCGAGCCGCGGTCGTCTTGGGAAATGCAATTACATCGCGGAGCGAGCTGGCGCCCGCGATCAGCATCGCGGTACGGTCGAACCCGATCGCGAAGCCGCCATGAGGCGGCGCACCGGCGGCGAGGGCCGTCAACAGGAAGCCGAAACGGGCATCGATGTCCGCCGGCGACAGACCCAGGTGCGTGAAAACCTTCCGCTGAATGGCGGGATCGGTGATCCGGATCGAGCCCGAGCCGAGCTCGTTGCCATTGTAGACGGCATCGTAGTGCAGCGCCCGGCAGGCGAACGGCTCGCTGTCGAGCTTGCGCACGTCTTCCGGATGTGGGGACGTGAAGGGATGGTGGGCAAAAACCGGCTTCCCCGTCTCCGGATCCGGCTCGAACAGGGGAAAGTCCACGACCCAGCAGAATGCGTGCGCAACTTTCGGTTGCGGTGCCAATCGCCGGATGACTTCTTGGCGCACCTTGTCGAGCGCGGGCGAGGTCACGCGGTCGGGCCCGACCGTCATGAGGGCGACATCGCCATCTCCAATGCCGATCCGCCCCAGGGCTTCTGCCGTGAAGTGTTTGCCCACCGACCCGGACAACTGCTCGCCCTGGCGCTTGACCCAGGCGAGGCCCGGGGCACCGCTGGACTTGGCCGTCTCCGCGAGCTGATCGACGTCTTTGCGCGACAGGGTGCCGCCACCGGGCACCGCGATACCGCGCACGCGCGAGCCGTTGGTTGCGCTCTGAAAGAACGGCACCGCGAGCGGTTGCACCTGGACGGTCCAGTCGGCGATCGGAAAATCGAAGCGGAGGTCGGGTTTGTCCGTGCCGTACCGCTCCATCGCTTCGCGCCATGTCAGACGGGGGAACGGCCGCGCGATCGTCTGGCCGGCTTCGTCCCACAGCGCGACGAGTACTGCCTCGACGAACCCGATCACATCTTCCTGCCCGACGAATGACGCCTCGATGTCGATCTGCGAGAACTCGGGCTGCCGGTCGAACCGGAGGTCCTCGTCCCGGAAGCAGCGGGCGATCTGGAAATAGCGATCGAACCCCGACACCATCAGCAGCTGCTTGTAAATCTGCGGCGATTGCGGCAGCGCATAGAACTCGCCCGGATGCACGCGGGACGGCACGAGATAGTCGCGCGCGCCCTCGGGCGTCGGCTTGGTGAGGTTCGGCGTTTCGATCTCGAGGAAGTCGAGCGCGCTCAGCGCCTGGCGCGCCCGCTGCAGCAGCCGGTGGCGCAGGATCAGATTGGCCTGAAGCTCGGGGCGCCGCAGATCGAGGTGCCGGTACCGGAGACGCAGCTCCTCGGCGGGCAACTCTTCGCCTTTGCCGCGCGCTACCGGAATGGCGGGCGTCTCCGCCGGACCGGCGACGCGCAACGATGTCGCATGGACCTCGACGTCACCCGTCGCGAGCTCGGCATTGCGCATCGCCGGAGGACGGGCGACCACCTCACCCTCGACGAGCACGACCGATTCCGTCCCAACCGTTTGCGCGATGGCCACGAGATCGGGCGATGCCCACCCCGGCCCCACGGCGACCTGGACGAGACCGTCACGATCGCGGAGATCGAGGAAGACAATCCCCCCGAGGTCGCGGCGGCGATGTACCCAGCCTCCCAGGCGGACCCGCTGCCCGACGTGCTCTTTTCGCAGCGCGCCGCAGCGGTGGGTTCGCAGGGTTGTCTGAGTCACGCTTGCGTTTATGCGCCTCCCCTCTCTGCATCACACAGGATGCGATAGAACTCTTGCGCATCGCTCGCCGCGAGCAGCCGCGTGCGGATCGGTTCGCGCCGCACGAGGCGCGAAATGCGACTCAATGCTTTGACGTGGGCGCCGGCTTGCGACTCGGGTCCGGCGAGCATGAAGAACAATCGGACCGGCTCGCCGTCCACCGTTTCATAAGGCACAGGGGTGCGCGCCGTGCCGGCCACCGCTACGAGATTGGCGAGGGCTGGGGTCTTGCCGTGCGGAACCGCGACGCCGTAGCCAATGCCAGTCGGGAACTGCCGCTCCCGCTCCATGACCGCCTGTAAAACATCAGGGGCTGCGCCGTTGCCCCCGACCAGGAGGTCCACTAACTCCCGTAGCACGCCCTCCTTACTCTGGGCCCTAAGCGGGACCAGGATCCGGTCGGGAGTTAGCAGTTCGGAAAGCCGCAATGGAGTATGTCCAAGTGCCGTAACCGGTTGAAGATAGTTGACTTGAGTTGACTGCGCCACGGCCCCGAGTAAACGTTCTGCATGCAACGCATTGGCCTGCTGTTCGTTGGACTGCTGCTGCTCGCCTCAGAGCGAGCCCCGGGACAACAGGCGGCGGGAACGACGCTGTGGCGGGTCGCCGGGACGACCCTCGCGGTGCCTCCTGCCCTCGCGCTCGGCCCCGCGGCCGTGATGTGGAATCCCGCGCAGACGCAGGACAGCGCGCGTCTCCAGCTCGCGCTGGAGGCGATTCAGACGCCCGCCACGGTGGATGCCACGGGCATCATCGCGGCGATGCGCATCCCCGCGGGCTCCTTGGGACAACTCGGCTTCGTGTACGGTCGCGTCGGTTTGAGCGACATCGCGCAGACCGTCGATAGTCCCGACCCAACGGGCGGCGTCATTCCGGTCTACACATTCCTGGTCGGCGCGACGTGGTCACGTCTGGTCGGCGCGACGAGTGTCGGCGCGAGTCTCGCGTTTCACGAGACGCGCCTCGATATGGCGCGCGCGGACCGCTGGACGGTCGACGTCGGGGCGAGTCAGCCGCTGTTGGGCGACAGACTGCGCGTTGCCGCCGCGACGCACTTCTTCTCGTCGCTCAAAACCAACGATCCCTCACAGGACATGTATGCGGGCCTCGAAGGCCGGATCTGGAGAGGGCCGCGGGGGAGCGACCGCGTGGTCGTCCGGGGCCGATACGGCATTTCGTTTGCACACGGATTCGGTGCCGATCACCAGCTCGGGGTTGGCGCGGAGGTCGCCAAAACCGTCGCACTCGATCTCATGCTGGCCCGCGAAGGCGGCTACAGCGACGGCACGCATTGGCGGCCCGTTGGCGGGTTACGGTTGGTGATCGGCAAGTATCGCGTCACGCTCGCGCGCGACGCCGGCGTGAACGACCTCGGCTCGAGCTATCGCGTCGGCGTGGACATGCGGTTCAAATGAGCGTCGATCTCCTGAGTCTGACGCCGGAGGCGGCACACGCCGCGCTCGGCGCGTGGCTGACGGAGCGCGGCGAGCCGGCCTATCGGCTGCGCCAGGTGGCGCCGCGCCTGTGGCAGCGACCGGTGGGCAGCTGGGCCGAGGCCACAGATCTCGCGGTGCCGCTGCGAGCGGCATTAGACGAGGCGTTTCCGTTGCGCCGATTGACGCTGCGTACGCAGCAGGTTTCCAGTGACGGCACGCAAAAGTTTCTCTGGGCGCTGGACGACGGCGAAGCGATCGAATCCGTCCTGATCCCGGAGGGCAGACGCCGCACGCTGTGCATCTCCTCGCAAGCCGGCTGCGCGCTCGGCTGCGTGTTCTGCGCGACGGGGCGCATGGGATTTCGACGCAACCTCACGGCCGGCGAGATCGCCGGGCAGGTGCGGGATCTGGTGCTGCGCGATCCCGCCCTCAAGCCTACCAACATCGTGTTCATGGGTATGGGGGAGCCGCTACTCAACTGGCCTGCGGTGGACACGACGCTCACGATCCTCAATCACCCCGAGGGGCTGGGTATCGGCGCGCGCCACATCACCGTTTCCACGGTGGGGATTCTGCCCAACCTCGCCAAGTTCGCGCAGCGCCGCGAGCAGTTCCGGCTGGCAGTGTCCTTACATGCGCCCTCTCCGGCGCTGCGCCGCGAGCTGATGCCGATCGAGAAGAAGTACACGCTCCCGGAGCTGATGGAGGCGCTGAAACAGTTCCGCCGGCGCGTCACGCTCGAGTACGTGCTGATCGGGGGAAAGAACGACTCGCTCGAGACCGCCGATCAACTGGCGCGGCTGGCGCAGCCACTCGAGGCGCTGGTGAACCTGTTGCCGCTCCATCCCGGCGGCGCGCCCGATCTCACGCCGAGCTCGCGGGCAGAGATGCTCGCCTTTGAACGGCGGCTGAAACAACACGGCGTGGAAGCGGTGTTACGGCGCAGCCGCGGCCTGGATATCGCGGCGGCGTGCGGTCAGTTACGGGTGGAAGTCGAGGCCGAGGAGCACGCTCACATCGAGTAGTTTCGCGCTGTCGAGCTGCACCTCGACGCGCCCCTGCCCCAGCGCCGACCGTACCCGCTCCCCGACCTTGTCCGCGCCACGCCGCACGATGATGCGCGTCGAATCGAGACCGCCCTCGGACGCGTTCCCGAAGTAGACCACGTCGATTCCCGCCTGCCGGAGCAGCTTCGTGCCGATGCGGGCATCCCCTGCTCGCCCGTTCGCGTTCAGGACTTCGACGGTGATTGCGGGACCGCGATCACCAGGGATGGGATGCTTTTGCGCCGAATCGCCACCGCAGGCGCCGACAATCACCGCGAAGAGGAGCGCCGGGCGTTTCACGACCGTCCGACGAGTTGATTCCAGAACGCCACTGTCGAAGGCGGTAATGGCCAGCCGGATCGCAGCAGCCACTCGATTCTACGGCGTGCCACCTCTCGAAGCACGGCATCGCGCTCGCGCGGAACACGTCGCGCCAAATCCGCGCGATCGGCCACGTGGTCTCGCTGTGGCTCGAGGAAGTCCGCCAGATAGAGCATTCGTCCCGCGTCGTCCCACGCGGAAGAGCCGACGGTGTGGAACCGAACCGCGTCCAGCACTCCGTGATCACGCTCGCCCTCGGCTGCGGCCCGATCGGCGGCGGCGGGTCCGTGTGCCAGGGGATCGGGAAGCGGCGCATCGCGCAGCGCGTCATGCAGCCACCCGGCCCGGAGCCAGCGGTCCCGTTCGCTGGGATCGATGCTCATCGCGTCCGCCCAGCTGTTCAGGAGCGCGACGACCCGTTCGATGTGCGCGCGTCGATCGGGTGACGCTTGCGCCCACCCCGGCACGCTCATGGCGTGACCCGCGGGTCCGCGCCGATGCCCTCGCCCAGGACGACGTTGTCGAGGAGCCGCGTCTTCCCGACGCGCGCCGCCACGACCGCGACCGTATGCGCGGTGACGCGGCTGACCGGCTGCAGGTTTTCATCGACCAGCGCGCAATACTCCGGTATGACGCCGGGCGCATGCATCGCTTCCAGGCCGGCGCGCTGCACTTTCGTCGGATCCGCTTCGCCGCCCCGCCAGGTCTGCTCGAGGGTCCGGAGTGCGCGCGGCAATACGAGCGCCGACCGTCGTTCGTCCGCGCTGAGGTACGTGTTGCGGGACGACAACGCGAGGCCGTCCAGCTCGCGAACGGTCGCTGCGATGTCGATCGGGGGTCCGAAATCGAGGTCCTGGACCATCCGTCTGACGAGCATCGCCTGCTGAAAATCTTTGCGGCCGAAGACCGCGACATCGGGCTCGACGATGTGAAAGAGCTTGGCGACTACGGTGAGGACGCCCGTGAAATGACCGGGTCGAGCCGTGCCTTCGAGCGCATCGGCAGCGGGGCCCGGCACGACGCGGACCTGGGGCTCCGCCGGGTACATCGCCGCGGTGTCCGGCACGAACAGGCAGTCGACCCCGCGTGCTTCGGCAAGCTGGCGGTCGCGCGGCAAGTCACGCGGATAGCGCGCGAGATCCTCGTGCGGACCGAACTGTAACGGATTGACGAAGATGCTGACGACGACACGCTCGGCCAGCTCGCGCGCCCGATCCACGAGGCGCAGATGGCCTTCGTGGAGATATCCCATGGTGGGGACGAACCCGATCGTATGGCGGCGAGAGCGCTCCGCGCGAGACCAGGAGCGCATCTCGGTGAGGCTGGAGAGCTCGCGCAACTAGAACTCGCGCTTCTTCATCTCCGAAAAGAAGTCGCGACGCTCGATGTCATCGTCCGTGCTGTCTGGCGGCAGCGTCGGATCGTAGCGCTTGCGCGCTTTCGGCTTGGCCTTCGCCGCCTTTGCCATGTTCTTCTTGATCAGCTTCGCGAGCTTTTCGTCGTCTGACTTACCCATCGCGCCTCCCTCCGGTCGGAATTATCAATGGTCAATTATCAACGGTCAATGATCGAGAATCAATGTGGGTCATTCGTCATTGGTCATTGATCATTGGTCATTTGCCGAACGAATGCTCCGGGCCCGGATAGCGGCCCTCCCGCACCTCGGCCGCAAACACCCGCGCCGCCTCCCGGACGTCCTCGGCGAGCGCCGCGTATTTCTTGACGAACTTGGCTGCGAACTGGTCGTTCAGGCCGAGCATGTCGTGCAGCACCAGGACCTGCCCATCGCACGCCGGCCCGGCGCCGATGCCGATGGTCGGGATCGACAGTGACTTCGTGATCTGCGACGCCAGCGGCGCCGGCACGAGCTCGAGCACCACGGCGAAGGCGCCCGCGTCCTGGAGTGCGGTCGCGTCCGCCTTGAGCCGCCCTGCCTCCGCCTGCTCCCGGCCCTGCACGCGGTAACCCCCCAATGCGTGCACCGATTGCGGGGTGAGGCCGAGGTGCCCCATGACGGGGATGCCGATGTCGACCAGGCGGCGTACGGTGGCGGCCATCGTCTGGCCGCCCTCGATCTTGACGGCGTTGCAGCCGGTCTCTTTCATCGCCCGGCCGCAATTGCGCAGCGCTTCCTCGGGCGAGATCTGGTAGCTCAAGAACGGCATGTCGCAGACGACCATGGCCCGCTCGGTCCCGCGCCGCACCATCTTCGTGTGATAGAGCATCTGATCGAGCGTCGCCGACAGCGTCGACGGCGCGCCCGCGAGCACCTGATTCAGCGAGTCACCGACGAGCAGGATGTCGACGCCGCTGGCGTCGAGCAGTCGGGCGAACAACGCGTCGTAGCAGGTGAGGGCGACGATGCGCTCGCCCTTCTCTTTCATCTCGAGCAACGCGCGCGTGGTGACGCTAGACATGGTCCCCTTCCAGCTCGGCGATTTCGCGCTGCCAGAAATCGCGGTTCGGGAGCTCCGGATGCGGAATCGTCAGGCCGGGTTGGCGCATCGCCGTGTCGCCATACCGCACGATATCGAGGTCGAGCGTCCGCGGTCCCCAGCGCACCTGTCGTTCCCGGCCCCGCTCCGCCTCGATCTGCAGGCAGCGTTCCAACAGCGCCGCCGGCTCCAGCGTGGTTTCGAGCAGAACCATTTGGTTCAAATACGGTGGCTGCGCAACCGGCCCCACGGGCGCCGTCTCTTCGACCCGCGACGCGGCGACCAGGCGGGTCCCGGGCAATGCGCCCAGGCGCTCGCGCGCATATGCCAGATGCGCCGCGCGATCGCCCAGGTTGGAGCCGAGGGCCACGAAGGCTCGTTCAATTGACGTTGGCGAACCCACGCGTCAAGTCGCGCAGCATGGTGGCCACCTGCTCCAGATCGCGCGTCGCCCGCTCGAGGTCGGTGAGACCTTCGGCCGCCTGCACGGCGCGCGTGGCGACGTCGTCGGCCTCGATGCGGTTTTGGCCCGCGATGCTCGCCACGGCGTTGATGCGCTCGCGGAGTCGGGCGAAGGCCTGGTTCTGCTCCCCGGCCGCCGCAGTGATACGGCCCGCGTGCGCCGTCGCTTCCGCGGTCGCGGCGACGATCGCATCGAGGGCTTCGAGCGCGGCGGCGGAAAGCTCTTCCACGTCGCCGACATTGACCTGCCCGCGGCGCATCTGCTCGACGACCTCGCCGACCTGCGTATGGATGTCCTGCACCAGATCGCCCGCCTCCGCCGCGGCAGTCGCGCTCTGTTCGGCCAATCGACGGACCTCGTCGGCTACGACGCCGAAGCCCTTGCCGTGCTTCCCCGCGCGCGCGGCTTCGATCGCGGCGTTGAGCGAGAGCAGATTCGTCATGTCGGCCAGCTCTCGGATCGATGCGATGAAGCCGGTGATCCGGCGGCTCATCTGCCCGAGCTGCTGGACCTTGCTCGAGCTTTCCCCCACGAACGCCTTCAGCGCGACCAGGCGCTCGATCGCTTCACGGATCTGCGTGCGGTTGCGGGTCGCGACGTCGCTGGCTGCTGTCGAAGCGCGCGCGGCGCCGGCGCCGTCGTCGGACACGCGGCGGGAGACCTGGGCCAGGCTCTCCGTCGCCTCGAGCCCGCCCGATACTTCGCCTTCCTCGCGACGTACCCCCTCACGAATCACGCCCGTGGACTGCGCCACCGCGGACGCCGCACGTTTCAGCGTTTCGGCGGTCTGGGCGATGGCGGCGAGCTGGCGCGTCATCCGTTCGACCGTCTCGACGAGCGGGCGGCGCAAGTCGGTGATGTGGACGGCCGTCGCGAGCTGGCTGGCGAAGGTCGTGATCGTCACGATATCCTGGCGGCGGTAGCAGTTCTTCTTGTGGTGCTCGATTTCCAGCGTGCCGATCACCTGGTCGCCGAACTTGAGCGGCACGATGACAAGGCTCTGGACCTCGAGCGGCGCGTCGGCGACGCGCTTGTCACGCGTGACGTCGTCGATGACGACCGTTTCGCCGCTCGCCGCCACGGCGTGCCGCAGCGCCGTCGTGTCCTCGGACGGCTCGCCGCGATTCGCGCGGCCGCGTTCGGTACGGTGCACCAGCGTCATGACGCCATCGTGCAGGCGGTAAATCCGGAAGTCGCCCCAGTCCACCAGGCGGTTGGCCAACCGTTCGATGCGCTGGAAAGAGTCCTGGAGGCT
>Ga0209488_10001923_pt1 | contig 17528 bp, 17 predicted proteins | sample Rivendell_Oct201_8_FD_188349 | JGI IMG/M metagenome (GOLD analysis project Ga0209488, IMG submission 188349) | Vadose zone soil microbial communities from the Eel River Critical Zone Observatory, Northern California, USA -... | ecosystem: Environmental > Terrestrial > Soil > Vadose zone >...
GGCGGAGCTCGACATCCGACCGGTCACGATCCACGCGGCTTATCTGGTGAACCTCGCCGGCCCCGACCCCGACTTCTTCGAGCGGTCGGTCGAGGTCCTCGCTCGCGAGCTCCAGATGGCTCCCGGCTTCGGGGCGACGTTCGTCAATGTCCACACGGGCTCGCATCGCGACGCAGGGGTACGAGCCGGTACGGAGCGTATCGCCGAGGGCGTCGTCCGGAGCCTCGCCGCAACCGAGGACAAGCCGGACGACGCCGTCCTTCTCCTCGAGAACTCGGCCGGCGGCGGTTTCGGGATCGGCGTCACCGTCGAAGAGCTCGCCGGGATCGCCGCCGCGATCGCCGCCTGTGGCATTCCGGAGCGGCGGGTCGGCTTCTGCCTGGACACGGCTCACGCCTGGGGCGCCGGCTACCGACTGTCCGACCCGGAGGTGACAGACGACCTCCTCGCCGAGTTCGACGCCCAAATCGGCCTCGATCGCCTGCGGATCCTTCACCTCAACGACTCCAAGTCGGAGCTGGGTTCGCATCTCGATCGCCACGAGCACATCGGTGCCGGCCAGATCGGCGAGGTCGGGATGGCCCATCTGCTCCGGCACCCACGCCTCGCCCACGTTACGTATTACCTCGAGACGCCCGGGATGGACGAGGGATATGACGCGATCAACATGGCCAGGGCGATCGCCCTCGCCGAGGGCCGGCCGCTCGCACCGCTCCCACCCGGGGCGATGACCCTCCGCGGCAGCCGAGCCCGAACCGCTCCGGAACCCGACGTCGAAGCGTCGCCGGCCTGAGCAACTGAGCACCCGTGCCGACGCAGGCCAGGACCAGACGCTGCCCGACGAACCCGTGACAGCCCTCATCGGCCGTCTCCGCGGTGGCATCGACCAGGCGATGCTCGAACGAATCGGCCTCCTCGCGATCCTCGCCGTGGCGACGATCCTCCGCTTCGTCGACCTGCCGACACGGGGGACGTTCGACGCGGACCAGGGCCACGACATGCTGGTCCTGCACGACCTGGTCGCCCGCGGCCAGATCCCGTTGCTCGGCCCGCCGACGTCGATCGGCGACTTCCATCACGGCGTCCTCTACTACTTCCTTCTCGCCCCTGCAGCCTGGCTATCTGGATCGGACCCGCTGGCCGTCACCGCCGAGATCGCCCTGGCCGGTGTCCTCGCCGTCGCTGTCGTGTGGTGGCTGGCTCGATCGATCGGTGGCCCGGTCGCGGGTTTCGTGGCCGCCCTCCTCCTGGCCGTCTCGGCCAGCGCGGTCGACGAGTCGACGTTCATCTGGAACCCGAACCTCATCGCGCTGACGAGCGCCGTGGCCCTGGCTGCCGCGTGGCGCGCCTGGTCAAGCGGGCGGGCGGCGTGGTGGATCGTCGCCGGAGCCGGTGCGATCGCGACGATGCACTGCCACGTCCTCGGCAGCATCCTGCTCGTGCCGATCGGCGGGTTGCTCCTCGCCGACGCGCGGCGTCGCGGCCCCGGGGCTGAGCGTCGGGCGGTCCTGCGGGCCGGCGGCTGGGCCGTCCTGCTCCTCGTCCTGAGCTACGTTCCGCTCGCGATCCATGAGTTGGGCAGCGACTTCTCCGAGACCAGGGCGGCTCTGGCGTTCGTTGCCGGGGGTGGCGGCCCGACGGGTGTCTCGCTGCCGGTCCGTTTCGGGATCGTGGCCTGGCGTGTCCTTGCGTGGCCACTGACTGGACTCATCACCGACGCGCCGGCCGCGGCGATGCTCGCGACGGTCCTCGTCGTGGTCAGCCTCGGATGGCGAGCCAACAAGGCGAGCGGGGCGACAAACGCCGAACGCACGGCTGTCCGCTGGTTCGCGCTATCGCTCGCCTGGACGGTCGTCGCGCTGACGGTCGCGGCCAGCGGGCTGGCCGAGGTGGTCCGCGGACTGCCGAACGACCACTACCACGCATTCGCTGACCCGATCGTGTTCGTCGTCGTGGGTCTCGGGATCGCGGGGCTTGCGCGGAGCGCGGGACGTGCGCGGAGCGCGGGCGAGAGCCGGCCGGGCCCGGCGAATGCCGCGCCCGACCATGTCGGCCGCCGTGCGCTCGGCTCAACGGGAATCGGCGTCTGGGCCGCGATCGGCCTGACCGTCGCGATCGCCGGCTTCAACCTGACCCGACAGCCGCCGGCTGTCGCCTTCGACGGTGGGTGGCCTGCCGCGGAGCTCGCCGCCGGCCGGATCGTCCTGGCGGCCGGCGAGCGTCCGATCCGGCTCGCCAGCCTGCCGACCTTCAAGTCCACCGAGGCGATGGCGTTTCCGCTGCTCCGGCTGGGCCGGCCGGCCGAAACGCTGGCAGCGAACCCCGCCCAACCGCCCGGCGATGGCGCCACGGTCATCCTCTGTGACGCCCTCTTCACGTTCGCGATCGGGGCCGATTGCGGCGGTCCGGCCGAGGACGCGACCGTCGCCGGCACTGGCGTATCGCTCGCCGATCGTTTCGAGGCGGCGCCGGGTCGCTGGGTGTCGATCTACCTGCCGGGCTGAGAATCGCCGAAGAATCGCGAACGCCGGCGCCCCAAACGCCGGCGTTCGCTGTCCCCGAGACCCGGACGTGGAGGGCGATCCGGGTCGAGCCCTGGTGAATGCGGTGGTCTGGGCCCTACGGTCGACCGTTGCGGCCGAGCGGCCGGCCCATCGGGCGGGCGCTCATCATCGACGAGGCCTGGCCGACACCGGCCACGACTGGCCCGCCGGCGGAGGGCTGGGAGCGGGCGAGGGATCGCTCGTTCGGGCGGCTGGTGGGCGTCTGCGGGTCGGACGGCTGGAAGGCGCGACCGAAGCGACGCATCCGAACGGCCAGGTAGTACTCCATGATCTGGCGGACCTGGGGCTCGCTGAGCATCTCGTCGGCGCGGAGGGCGTACTCGACGCGCGCCGTCGGGTTCATCGCGCCGGAGGTCACCAGGCCGAGGTACTGCGGCGTATCGGCGTCCTCGCGGAGCTCGCGCAGTCCACGGGCGAGCTTCGTCGCCGTGCCGAGCGATGGCATGCGGTCGCCTCGGATCAGGCGGGAGATCGTCGAGTGATCGACGCCCGACTGCTGGGCGAGCTGCCGCTGCGACATCTTCTTGGCCTTGAGCTGGGCTCGCAGCCACTCATTGAACGCGCGACCGTTCGTGCTTGTCATCTGGTACTTCGGCGCTCCGTGGTTGCCCGCGGGAAGGTGCCGCGATACCGGAATGATCGATCCGGGGGTGGGGGTCGCTGTATCACCCATTGGTACCGGGACCAGCGCGTTGCTGGGCGTCGGTGACGGCTGGTGCGGTGGGGTCTGCCGCGGTCCGAATCGAAAGGTCAACCCGCCGTCCCGGCCGCGATCGATCCGGGCTGATCGCCTGCCCCCGACAGGCCGGCGCCGCGCCGCTTGGGCGAGAGCCAATAGACGATCGAACCGATGATGATGATCGAGAGGACGCTGATGGCCCGATCGAGGAGGGCGATGGTCGTCGCTTCCGTAGCGTTCACGCCGTACGCGGCCGTCAGTACGCCGACGACGCCGAGCTCGACGATGCCGAGGCCGGCCGGGCTGAATGGCACCGCCGTCAGCAGCGAGCCGATGAGGGCGACGAAGAAGGCACCCGAGATGCCCAGCTCGACATCCGGGTAGCCGAGGGCCGAGACCACCAGATAGAGGCGCATCGCCTCGGTCGCCCAGATGAGGCCGGTGAGGATCACGAGCGGCGGCAGATGCCGCAGCCCGATGGCACCGAAGACGCCTTCCTCGAACCGATCGTAGAACTCGATCACGCGGTGCGGGACCGGAAGTCGAACGAGGATCTGGCGGCCGAAGTTGCGCAGCGTCAGGAGGAGAACGGCGAGGATGATCACGACCGCCACGGCAATTCCGAACACGATCTGGATCTGGGTCGGGAGGCCGGTCCGGAAGCTCCAGAAACCGGCCGCCACGCCGAGCACCGAGATGGCGAAGAGGTCGAGGATGCGCTCGATGAACACGGTGCCGAGCGTCCGGCTGAGCGACACGGGGCTGTTGAGCTTGAGGAGGTACGCCCGGTAGACGTCGCCCAGCTTGGCCGGGACGAGACAGTTGACGAGCCACGACAGGAACAGGATCTCGGTCGCGTCACGAAGGCCGATCCGGAAGCCGGTGCCACGCAGCAGGAGCGCCCAGCGCAGGCCGCGCAGCGGGAAGCCCGCGTAGAACACGGTGAAGGCGGCGAGGAGCAGCAGTGGGTTCGCCCGGCTCACGCCTGCGGCGAGCTCGCCGATGTCGACGTTGAGCGCGACCCGGAAGACCAGGACGAGAAGGATGATCGGCACGAGCAGCGACAGGATCGTCCGTCGCTGCCGCAGGCGGCGCCCAAGCGACAGCGAGTCGGCGTTGACCCGATCGGCCTGGCGACGCTCCTCGGCGGCCCGGCGGTCCACGCCGCTGCGCTGCTCGACGAAGCCCGCGGACCGCCCCTGGCGGCGCTGCGAACGCCGCCGATCCAGGCCGGACCGGCGTTCCCGCTGGCCCGTCTCCTGTTCGTCGTCCGGCCGGTCCGGCTTCCGCGGCTCGGTCACGGGATGCTGCTCGCCGTGCGGCCGTTGCCGCGGGCGCGCTGCACCAGCTTGGCGATCGGCGTGACGGCCCGGACGAACACGGTCGCCCGCCCGGTCACGAGCTCGGCGGTCGCGAGTGTGGCCCGCAGCCCGTCCGCTGTGGAGGGATCGCCGTCGAGGGCCACGTAGGCGACGCCGATCTCGAGGACGGAGTGGGCGTCGGACACGGCGACTCCAGGCAGCTCATGCTCGACCGCCCACTCGGCGGCTCGCTGGTTGCCGTTGCCGACCATGATCCGGGCATTGTGGGTCTCGACCCAATCGACGAGCGGCGCCAGCTCGTCCACCTCGCCCATGCCGAGCAGGGAGCTGCGGAACCGGTCGAACGGATGCGGGATCCCGACGACCCCGCCCTGCGCCCGGACGTCCTCGATCGCCTCGAACGCGTCGAGGCCGCTCCGGATCGGTCGCTCCAGGAAGACCCCGATCAGGTCGCCCTGACGCGTCCGGATCTCCTGGCCGACGAGGATCGTCAGCGGCAGCGCCTCGCGGATCGCCATCTCGCGAGCCTCGAGGGCGCCATCGATCCGGTCGTGGTCCGTGATCGCAAGGTACGTCAGGCCGCGACTCGCCGCCGCTCGGATGACCGCCCGAGGCGAGGCCAGCGAATCAAACGACGCCGATGTGTGGCTGTGGAGATCGACGAAGGCGCGACCGCGACCCCCGGCGGCGTCCATCGGGCGATCAGACCTGCGAGACGAGGGACTTCTTGAAGAAGTCGAAATGCTCGAGCGCGATCCCCGTCCCGAGGGCGACGCAGTTGAGGGCGTTCTCGGCGACGTGGCAGGGGACACCGGTCACCTGCGTCAGCAGCTTGTCGATGTTGCGCAGGAGCGACCCGCCGCCGGACATCACCATTCCCTTGTCGATGATGTCGGAGCTGAGCTCGGGCGGCGTCTGCTCGAGGACGAGGCGGACGGCCGTCACGAGCTGCTGGAGCGGGGCCTCGATCGCCTCCATGACCTCGGAGCTGGTGATCGGGATCGTTCGCGGCAGGCCGGCGATGAGATCGCGGCCGCGGACCTCCATCTGTAGCTCGCGCTCGAGCGGGAGGGCCGTGCCGATCTGGATCTTGACCTCCTCCGCGGTCCGCTCGCCGATCATCAGGTTGTACTTCTTGCGGATGTACGTGGCGATGCTCTCGTCGAACTTGTTGCCGCCGACCCGCAGCGACGTCGAGACGACGATCCCGCCAAGGGCGATCACGGCGATTTCGCTCGTTCCGCCGCCGATGTCGATGACCATGTTGCCGGACGGGCCACTGATCGGGACGTTGGCGCCGATCGCCGCGGCCAGCGGCTCCTCGATCAGGTACGCCTCCTTGGCGCCCGCCTTCAGCGCCGCGTCGCGGACGGCCCGCTTCTCGACCGACGTGACACCGGCGGGGACGCTGATCATCACCTCGGGGCGCGAGAAGCCGAGATGGCCCTTCGTCGCCTTGGCGATGAAGAATCGGAGCATCGCCTCCGTGATGACGTAGTCGGCGATGACGCCATCCTTCATCGGCCGGATGGCCTGGATGTTGCCGGGCGTGCGGCCGATCATCTCGCGGGCTTCCTCGCCGACGGCCACGATCCGGTTGTCGTCGGAAACCGCGACCACGGATGGCTCCGTGATGACGACTCCCTTGCCCTTGACGTAGACGAGGACATTGGCCGTGCCGAGGTCGATACCGATCTTCATGAGGTGGTCGAATCAGTCCCTTCTGCGACGCGCTCGATCCTGGCACCGAGATCCAGGAACTTGCGCTCGATGTTCTCATAACCCCGGTGGACGTGGTGTGCACCGTGAATCGTCGAGGTTCCCTGCGCGGCGAGGGCCGCGAGGATGAGCGAGGCGCCGGCCCGCAGGTCGCCGATCTCGACTTCGGCGCCGGCGAGGGGCGTCCGGCCGGTGATCGTCGCGTGGCTGCTGTCGATCATCCGGGCATTGGCGCCCATCCGGTTCAGCTCAGATAGCCACTCGAGGCGATCCTCGAAGATCGTCTCGTGGACATGCGACGTTCCGCTCGCCTGGGTCAGCAGGACCGACATCGGCGGCTGGGTGTCGGTCGCGAGGCCCGGGTACGGGGCCGTCACGATGTTGCTCGCCCGGAAGCCCGGACCCATCAGGCCCGACCCGTCGACCTCGATCGTGTCGTTCGAGCACGACAGGTCGACACCGGTTCGGGCCACGACGTCGACGAAGGCCCCGAGATGGTCGCACGGCGCGCGCTCGACCGTCACCTTGCCGCCGGTGACCGCGGCGGCGACGACGAAGGTCGCCGCCTCGATCCGGTCTGCAACGACCTCATGTTCGGCGCCACGAAGGCGTCGCTTGCCATTCACCTCGATGGTGTCCGGGTAGGTTCGTTCGACGTCGGCGCCCATCTTCTGCAGAAACGAAATGAGGTCGTCGACTTCGGGCTCCTGGGCTGCCGGTCGGATGACGGTCTGGCCCTCGGCGAGTGTTGCTGCCAGCATCGTGTTTTCGGTGCTCATCACCGACACGAACGGAAACCGGATCTCCGTCCCGCGCAACCGGCCCGGCGCCGTCGCGAAGTAGTAACCGTTGCGATAGTCGATCTGCGCCCCGAGGCTGCGCATCGCGTCGACGTGGAGGTCGACCGGCCGCCGGCCGATCCGATCGCCACCGGGGTTGCTGATGATCACCCGACCGAACCGGGCGAGGAGCGGTCCGAGAAGGATGAAGCTGGCCCGCATCTTGGCCGCCGCCTCGAGCGGGACGAACAGCCACTCGACGTCGCCCGAGGCGATCTCGTAGACGTTGTCCTGGGGATGGTCGACGACGACCCCGAGATCGCGCAGCGTCTCGGCCATCACCCGGACATCCTCGATCTCGGGCACGTTGGTGAAGCGGCAGCGCTCGCCGGTGAGCGTCGCCGCGGCAAACAGCTTCAGGGCGGCGTTCTTCGACCCACTTATCGAGACGTTCCCGCGCAGCGGCACGCCACCGTTGATCCGGAACACCTCACGCGGCACCGGATCGGGCGTGAACTCCCAGTGGAACGGTCTTGCATCTGCCATTAAGTGCGGGAACTATCCGCGATGCCGCGGACCCTCCCGGTGGCGACGTTGCGCAACCCGTTCGCGGAGGAGCGCCGTCTGGAGAGCAGCCCGGGCTGTGGACAGGTCGGCGCCCTCGTGGTAGCCGGATTCGAGCGCCTTCTCGGCCTCGCGACGCGCCTCCTGGGCCCTCTCGAGATCGATCTCGGAGGCCATGTCGGCGGTCTCGGCCAGGACGACGACCTTCGTCGGCAGGACCTGGAGGAAGCCGCCGACGATCGCGAACGATTCCTCCGTGCCGCCCTTGCGGATCCGCAGCTCGCCGACACCGAGTGTCGAGACGAGCGGGGCGTGGTGAGGCAGGACGCCGAGCTCGCCCTCGATCCCCGGCAACTGCACCGAGTCGACCTCGTCGGAGTAGGCCAGGCGCTCCGGCGTCACGATCTCCAGCAGGAGTGGCATGCGATCAGCCCGCCAGCTTCTCGGCGTTAGCTCGGACGTCCTCGATCGTGCCGGCCAGGAAGAAGGCCTGCTCCGGCAACGTGTCGGTCTTGCCCTCGAGGATCTCCTTGAACGAGGCGACGGTGTCCTTGATCGGGACGTACTTGCCCTCGCGGCCCGTGAAGACCTCGGCGACGAAGAACGGCTGGCTCATGAAGCGCTGGAGGCGGCGCGCGCGGGCGACCGTGGCCTTGTCCTCCTCCGACAGCTCGTCGATGCCGAGGATGGCGATGATCTGCTCGAGGTCCTGGAAGCGCTGGAGGACACGCTGAGTCTCGCGGGCGACGTCGTAGTGGTCCTGGCCGACGATGTTCGGATCGAGGACGCGCGAGGTCGAGGTCAGCGGGTCGACCGCCGGATAGATCCCGAGCTCGGCGATCGCCCGCTCCAGGCGGATCGTCGAGTCGAGGTGGGCGAATGTCGTCGCCGGGGCCGGGTCCGTGTAGTCGTCGGCCGGAACGAAGACCGCCTGGAGCGACGTGATCGAGCCGTTCTTGGTCGAAGTGATCCGCTCCTGGAGCGCGGCCATCTCGGTGGCAAGGTTCGGCTGGTAGCCGACCGCCGACGGCATCCGGCCGAGCAGCGCCGACACCTCCGAGCCCGCCTGGGTGAAGCGGAAGATGTTGTCGATGAAGAGGAGGACGTCGCGGTTCTCCTCGTCGCGGAAGTACTCGGCCATCGTCAGGCCGGTCAGGCCTACCCGCTGGCGAGCGCCCGGCGGCTCGTTCATCTGGCCGAAGACGAACGCCGTCTTGGCGATGACGCCCGATTCGGTCATCTCGTGGATGAGGTCGTTGCCCTCGCGCGAGCGCTCACCGACCCCGGCGAAGACGGACACGCCCGCGTGCTCCTGGGCGACGTTCCGGATCAGCTCCTGAATGATGACTGTCTTGCCGACACCGGCCCCGCCGAAGATGCCGATCTTGCCGCCCTTCTTGAACGGGCAGATCAGGTCGATGACCTTGAGGCCGGTCTCGAAGACCTCGACCTCGGTCGTCTGCTGGTCGAACGCAGGGGCCGAGCGGTGGATCGGCAGGGTGTTCTCGCGCGAGACCGCCTCCTTGCCGTCGATCGCGTTGCCGAGGACGTCGAAGACGCGCCCGAGGGTGACCTCGCCGACCGGCACCGAGATCGGGCCGCCCGTGTCGAGGACGGGAACGCCGCGGGCGAGACCGTCGGTGGTCGTCATGGCGACGGAGCGGACCCAGTTGTTGCCGAGGTGCTGCTGGACCTCGCATGTGAGCGGGACCTGGCCCTCGCGCTGGATCTCGACGGCGTTGTAGATCGCCGGCAAGTGCCCGGCGGGAAACTCGATGTCGACGACGGGACCGGTGATCTGGATCACCCGTCCGGTGGCGGTCGGTGCGGCGGTCGGCATGGGTTGGCTCCTCCGTTCGGCGTCAGCGGGCTTGGGCGCCGGACGCGATCTCGATCATTTCGCGGGTGATGTTCGCCTGTCGAACCTTGTTGTAGGCAAGCGTGTAGTCCTGGATGAGGTCCTCGGCATTGTCGGTGGCATTGCGCATCGCGACCATCCGGCTCGACTCCTCGCTCGCCTTGCTCTCCAGCACGGCCTGGAAGAGCCGGGCCGCGATGTAGCGCGGCAGGAGTTGCTCCAGGACGGCGCCAGGATTCGGCTCGAAGATGAACTGGTTGCCGGGGATGCCCTCGGTGTCCGAGGCCGGCTCGATCGGCAGGAGATGGTCGAGGGCCGGGCGCTGGGTCAGTGTCGAGACGAACTGGCTGAAGACGATGTCGACCCGGGAGTAGGTACCGGCCAGGTAGTCGTCGGTGATCAGGCGGGCCAGCGGCAGGACGTCGGCGAAGGTCGGCCGGTCGCCGAATCCCTCGAAGTGGGCCTCCATCGGGACCCTCGAGCGGCGCATCGCGTCGCGCCCCTTGCGGCCGACGGTGACGACGGCCACGTCGCCGCTGTTCTCGGTGATCTCCTGGGCCGCGAAGCGGATCGTGTTCGTGTTGAACGGTCCGGCGAGACCGCGATCGCTCGTAATGAGCACGATCAGCCGCTTGCCGCCCTCGCGCCGTGCCAGGAGCGGATGATCCTCCGGGCCGATGACGACGGCGAGGTCGGCGAGGAGCTCGTCGATCTTCTGGCTGTACGGCCGGGCCGACAGGGTCGCATCCTGGGCGCGCTTCAGCTTGGACGCGGCAACGAACTGCATCGCCCGTGTGATCTGCTTGATGTTCTTGACGGCTGCGATCCGACGCCGAATCTCACGCTGGCTAGCCACGGGCTGCGGTTCTCACTGCTGGGCTATGCAAGGAACGACTGGCGGAAATCATTCAGCGCCTCGTCGAGGCCCTTCGCGATCTCGTCGCTGAGTGCATTTGACGCGCCGAGATCCTTGAGGATCTCCGGCTTTTCGGTCTCGAGGAAGCGGTAGAACTGGTTCTCGAAGTCCTTCAACCGCGGCGTCGGGACGTCGTCCAGCTTGCCGGTCGTGGCCGCGTAGAGGATCGCGACCTGGTTCTCGACCGGGAGCGGCTGGTACTGCGGCTGCTTGATGACCTCGCTCAGCTTCTCGCCGCGGGTCAGCTGGTCGCGGGTCGCCTTGTCGAGATCCGACGCGAACTGGGCGAAGGCCGCCAGGCTGCGGTACTGGGCCAGGTCGAGCTTGAGCGGCGCCGCGACCTTCTTCATCGCCTTCGTCTGTGCCGCCGACCCCACCCGCGACACGGAGATGCCGATGTTGAGGGCTGGCCGCTGGCCGGCGTTGAAGAGGTCCGTCTCGAGGAAGATCTGGCCGTCGGTGATCGAGATGACGTTGGTCGGGATGTAGGCCGACACATCGCCGGCCTGGGTCTCGATGATCGGCAGGGCCGTCAGCGAGCCGCCGCCATTCTCGTCGTTCATCCGGGCGGCTCGCTCGAGAAGTCGGCTGTGGAGGTAGAACACGTCGCCCGGATACGCCTCGCGGCCGGGTGGGCGCCGCAGGAGGAGCGCCATCTCGCGATAGGCCCAGGCGTGCTTGCTGAGGTCGTCGTAGACGCACAGGGCGTCCTTGACGAGGCCCTGGCCCTCGAGCTCGACCCCGTTCTCCATGATCTCCTCGCCCATGGACACCCCGGCGTACGGGGCGAGGTACTGAAGCGGCGCCGGATCCTCGGCGCCGGCGACGACGACGATCGTGTGATCGAGCGCGCCGTTGGCCTCGAGGACGGCCACGGTATTCGCCACGGTCGACAGCTTCTGGCCGATCGCGACGTAGATGCAGACGAGGCCTTTGCCCTTCTGGTTGATGATCGTGTCGATGGCGATGGCGGTCTTGCCGGTCTGGCGGTCGCCGATGATGAGCTCGCGCTGGCCGCGGCCGATCGGGATGAGCGCGTCGATCGCCTTGATCCCGGTCTGGACGGGCGTGTCGACGGACTGGCGGACGATGACGCCGGGGGCGATTCGCTCGACCGGGCGCCTCGACTTCGAGGCGATCGGGCCCTTGTCGTCGATCGGCCGCCCGAGCGGGTCGACGACCCGGCCGAGCAGCGCCTGGCCGACGGGCACATCGACGACGCGGCCCGTCGTCTTGACCGTGTCGCCTTCCTTGATCGCGCTGGCGTCGCCGAGGATGACCGCGCCGACCGTCTCTTCCTCGAGGTTCAGGGCCATGCCCATCACCCCGCCCGGGAACTCGAGCATCTCCAGCGCGAGGGCCGCGTCGAGGCCATAGATCTGGGCGATCCCGTCGCCGACCTCGACGACGGTGCCCACACTGCGGGACTCGATGCCGGCGTCGAACGAATCGATCGACGACTTGATGATGCTGGTGATCTCGTCGGAGCGAATGGCCATTGGTTGTCTCCTACAGGGCGCCCGAAGCGAGCTGGTTCCGCAACCGCTCGAGGCGGCCCCGGACGCTCCCGTCGAGAAGGCGGTCACCGACTCGCACGACGACGCCGCCCAGCAGGGACGCGTCGACGGCGGTCTCGAGCGCGATCTTCCCGCCTGTCAGCTCCTCGAGGCGGGCGGTGATCGCCCGGATCTCGTCGGCTCCCAGGGGAGCGGCGCTCGTCGCGGTGGCGTGGGTCAATCCATTGCGTTTGTCATCGAGCCGCCGGAATTCGACGGCGATGCGTGGCAGTTGCTCGATCCGGCGGCGCCGGATGAGCAGCAGGATGAGGTTGCGGACGGGTCCGCTCAGCGAGGCGAAGACCTTCTCGGCGACGGACACGCGCTCCTCGAGCGGGATCGCCGGGTTGGCGAGGACGCTCTCCAGCTCGCCGGCCGTCGAGGTCGCGGCGGCGGCCTCGAGCTCCTTGCGCCACGTATCGACCGTCCCGTCACGCAGGGCGATCTCGAACGCGGCGTCGGCGTAGCGGCGCGGGGCGGAGTCGCGTCGGGCCATCAGCTACTCGAACCGCCGGCCGGGCCGCTCGTCTCGGCCAGGAAATCGGAGACCAGGCGCTTCTCGCGCTCGCCGGTCATGGTCTCGCCTACCACCTTGCCGGCCGCCCGCAGGGCGAGATCGGCGACCTCGTTGCGGACCTCGGAGATGGCCCGCACCTTCTCGGATTCGATCTCTGCGGCGGCGCGCTCGCGCATCCGTTCGAGATCGGCCTTCGTCGCGGCGATGTCGGCGTCGCGTGTCTCCTGGGCCACCTTCTGGGCGCGGGCCAGGATCTCGTTCGCCTCGCGGCGGGCCTCCTGGAGCGCGGCGACGCGCTCCGACTCGGCGCTCTCGCGGTCCCGACGAGCCTGCTCCGCGTCGCGCAGCCCTTCCTCGATCCGGGCCTTGCGGTCGGTCAGGATCTTCGCGATGGGATTGAACGCGAACTTCCAGATGATCGCCAGGAACAGGACGAAGTTGGCCGCGGCGATGATCACCTGGAACAGGTTGATCTGGAACAACGCCTCGGTGGCGTTCAAGCGGACAGCTTCGTGCCCGGCACTGACCGCGACGGAAAGAAGATCCACGATGGCTTCTCCGTGCCTCTCGGCGGCTAGATGAAGATCGCGAGGAGACCGACGACGATCGCCAGGACGCCGAGGCCCTCGGCGAATGCGGCGAGGATGATCGCGATACCGCGGATCTGGCCGGCCGCGTCGGGGTTGCGACCGATCGCCTGGGCGGACATGCCCGCGAGGATGCCGATGCCGATGCCGGGTCCGAAGACCCCGAGGGCGGCAAGACCGGCGCCGATGTGCTCCATTCGAGACTCCTCCTGCTCCCCGAGCGGACCGCCCGGGATCATCTAGACCGTGGTTGGGTTGACTGGGCTGCGGCGGGTCAGTGGGCGGGCTGGAGCCCGGACGGCTCCTTCCCATCGATCAGGTCGATCGCCTCCTCGGCGACATGGCCCTCTTCCTCGTCATGGCTCTCGATTGCCAGCACGATGAAGATCAGCGTCAAGACGCTGAAGATCAAGGCCTGAATCGCATTGAGCATCAGCTCGAGGGAGATCAGAAGGACCGGGATGAGGCTCACGGTGAGGGTCGTGATGACGCCGAGAGCGACCTCACCGCCGTAGATGTTGCCGAACAACCGCATCGACAGCGTGACCGGCTTGACGAACTCGAGCATGAGCTCGATCAGGCCGACGAACATCGCGAGTATGCCGGCACCGATCCCGTTGCGGAACTCGTACACGGGAAAGAACTTGCCAAGATAGCCGCCGAGACCGAGCTTTCGGATTCCCTCGATGTGGAAGATCGAGAAGCTGACCAGGGCCATACCAATGGTGATATTCACGTCACTCGATGGCGCGCGCAGCAACGGGATCTTGCCGACAGGTGGAACCAGTCCGACCCAGTTGTCGAAAAGGATCAGCAGAAACGCAGCAGCGAAGATCGGGATGTACGGCCGGGCTGCCGGACCGGCGATCCCGACCCCGAAATCGCTCAGGAACTCGTACACCGCCTCGAACGCGTTCTGGCCGCGGCCGGGAATGAGCTTCGCGCCGCGGACCATCAGGATCGCGCCAGTCAGCACGATCGCCATGACGATCCACATCGTCAGGATCGTGTTGCTGATGCTCGGGTGGACATACACCGCGACTGGCGGAGGCGGCGGCGCCGACGGGTCGAAGTCGATGACGGGCTGCGGCGCGGGGAATTCGAGGCTGTTCTGGATGAAGCACGCCGGGAACGCGCAGGGCTCGCCTGCGACTCCGTCGCGCGGGACCTGAGGGAAGGCGACGAACGCGACGATGTCGAGGAGGATGACCCCGACGATCAGTCCGACCCACCGTGGAGCCAGCCGGCGACCCGGCTTTCGCTCGGGTGTCGGCGCAGCCTCCGAGTCTCCCGCGACCGTGTCGGTCGCGACCTGCTCGCTCGACAACGCTCCCTCCACCTACATACAGGAGCGCGGCAGTGTGCCGCGCTCGGTCTCGTTCATCCCTGCCCGTTGACGGGCTATTTGATCGTCTTGAGGAACCTGCTGACCAGCCGGATGATCATCACCGTTCCGGACCCGGCACCGACGAGGAAACCGACGATCACGAAGATCGGCAGGGTCCCGAGTTGCGCGTCGACCCATCGGCCGATCAGCACGCCGGCGAGGGTCGTGACCAGGAGCGAAATGCCGATCTCGGAGAAGAGGGCGGCGTACGCCAAGCCCCGGCCGGGCTCGATCATGGGCGACCTGACAAAGCGGCGGCAGTATAGCAGCTGCCAACTCGCAACCGCCACCGGCGGAGCGGCGAAACGACCGGTCGAGCCTCGCCGTCGAGCTCTACGGCGACGGCGACGCGCTGGGCTCGGGCGGTGGTGTCGGGGCTGGCGTCGGGGCGGGTGTCGCGCTCGGTGCCGTCGACGGGCTGGGGCCCGGCCGGAGGGTTGCGACTGGGGTTGGCCGGGCCGTTGGCCTCGGCGTATGGGTTGGGTTCGGGGTCACCTTGGCTGCGGGGGCCGGGGCCGTGGGGACGCGTGTCGTGGCCGCCGGACCGACCGTTACCGCGGGCGCCCCTGGGGTTGCCTCACTCGGCAGCGGCTCGCTCGACGAGCCCGGATCGGTCGGGGAGCCCGAGTCGGTCGCGGCGGCCGGCGTATCGGTCGGCGCGTCGCCCTCACCAGCCACGAATCCCTGGCCGACCGAACCAGCCGGTGTGCCTGTCGCCGACAACACCTCGCCGTCGAGCTGGCGCGACCTGAGGGCCAGCGCCGTAACAGCGATGATCACGGCGACGAGGGCGACGGCTCCCGCCCACCGTCGCTGGGCGGCCAGGGCCCCCGACGGACGAGCCGTCCGCTGCCGTCTAACCGGGCCCTCGGCTGCACGGCCGGTCGGCGCGATCGCGCCCTGCCGCGGAGATGACAGCACGGGTTCGGCATTCGACGACGCTTGCGAGACGACGACCCGAGTCGGAAGGGTCGGCGGCGGCGCCCCGGGGACGCCGATGCGGTAGGCAATCTCGTCCTCTGCCGGCTCGGGCAAGGTGAGGTCGTCCAGATCGGCCGGATCGGTCGCCCGGCCGAGGGCCGACCGAACGAACCACATCCCGACCGACTCGTCGATGACCGTCGGCAACCGGATGGAGCCGTCGGCCGAACGCGGCAGGAACCGCCAGACGATCGCGACGAGGGCAATGACGACGAACGGGATGATCAGCGCTTGGAGTGGCATGGCACCTTGGTCGGGCCGGACGCTCCGGACGCCCGCCTCCGCCCGATCCTAGCATCGGCTCGGGTCGGCGCCCATCGGGCAGGACCGCACCACACCGCACCGGCGATCAGTCGGAGCGTCCCTCGCGGGCGGCCTTGAGACCCGGGTCGGGTGCCTTTTCGCCGGGGCTTCCATTGCCGGCGACGCCGACCCGGGCAAGCAGGAACAGGAGAAGGCCGATCAGGACGAAGACGCCGACGAACGCCAGGAACTGGTTCGCCCCGGAGAGGAACAGTGAGAGGAGGCCGAGGACGATGCAGACGGCATAGATGAGCACGACCGTCTGGCGATGGGACAGGCCGACGTCGAGCAGGCGGTGGTGAAGGTGGCCACGATCCGGCGAGAAGGGCGAGCGACCCTGGACGAGCCGCCTCACGATGATCCAGAAGGCATCGATGATGGGCACGCCGAGGACAAGCAGGGCGACCGCAACCTTGGCCGTCCCGAGAATCGACAGGATGGCGAGCGTATACCCGACGAACATCACGCCGCTCGTACCGATGAAGATCGAGGCTGGTTGGAAGTTCCAGCGGAGGAACCCGACCAGCGCGCCGGCGAGGGCGAAACACAGCGCGGCGATGAACGGCTGGGCAATGCCCGCCGACAGGCTGATCGTCCCCAGCGTCAGCGCGGCGACGATGGCGACGCCGGACGACAGGCCGTCGAGCCCGTCGATGAAGTTCAGGCTGTTGATCATTCCGACGACCCACAGCACGGTGAAGCCGACTGCGAACGGCTGGGCCAGGAAGAAATCCTGCCCAACCGGGTTGTTCAGGCGAACGACGACGATCCCAAAACCGATGGCGATCGCGGCAAGGCCGAGCTGGCCGACGAATTGCCAGCGGGCGCGCAGGTCGAAGTAGTCGTCCAGGACGCCGAATACCGTGGCGAGGGCGCCGCCGAGCAGCAGGGCGACGATCCGGCGTGGATCGCTGGCCACATCCGGGGTCGGCTGCAACGAGCTGCTGTTCAGGTTACTGAGGACGATCCCGACGACGATGAACGCAATCGCCACCGCGACCCCGCCGCCGCGCGGAACCGGGACTGTATTTACCCTCCGCATGCCGGGCTCGTCGACCGCGTTCAACCCGAGCGCGATCCGGCGGACGAGGGGCGTCAGGACGAACGAGATAAGCGCTGCGGCGGCGAACGCGGCGAGCAGATAAGGCAGGGCGGCCCCGGCGAAGGCGGTCCATTTCACGCGGTCGGGAGTCCCGTCGGCACGAGCTCGTCGGTCAGTCCGGGAACGGGGAACCGGGCGGAGATCGCGCCGACGCGACCGGCCAGACGGGCGAGCTCGACCGCGTCGTCGCGCCGCTCGATCGCATCGGCAATAAGCGCGCCGATCTCGCGCATCTCATCGGGGCCCATCCCGCGCGAGGTCACGGCGGGCGTCCCGACGCGAATGCCGGACGAGGTGTTGGCTGGCTGACTGTCGAACGGGATCTGGTTCTTGTTGACGGTGATCCCGATCTCGTCGAGGAGATGCTCGGCCTCCTTGCCGGTGACCCCCAGCGGGGTGACGTCGGCGAGCATGAGGTGGTTGTCCGTTCCCCCGGAAATGAGGCGGATCCCGCGATCGGAGAGGGTCGCCGCCAGGGTCGCGGCGTTTTCGACCGTCCGGCGCTGGTCTCGCCGGAATGTCTCGCCGAGGGCCAGCTGGAACGCGACGGCCTTGCCGGCGATGACGTGCATCAGCGGGCCGCCCTGGACACCCGGGAAGACGGTCTTGTCGACCGTCGCGGCGAGAGAGCCGTTGACTGTCGGGTAGCGGGCTGGATCGACGCTGGCAGGCAGTTCGAGGCGGCTGAAGATCA
>Ga0209488_10001925_pt1 | contig 17524 bp, 11 predicted proteins | sample Rivendell_Oct201_8_FD_188349 | JGI IMG/M metagenome (GOLD analysis project Ga0209488, IMG submission 188349) | Vadose zone soil microbial communities from the Eel River Critical Zone Observatory, Northern California, USA -... | ecosystem: Environmental > Terrestrial > Soil > Vadose zone >...
AGTTCCGCCGGGCACGAGACCCAACGCGATCCCCGTGCCGGCGATGCCCGCCGCGACTTGCATCGCCGTCCCGTCACCGCCGTGGCTCACGAGGACGTCGAATCCCAGCGTGCGAGACTCCTCGGCGATGCGCCGGGCGTCGCCGGGGCCGCTGGTGGACCGAACTTCCACGCTCCAGCCGCCGCCTTGCAGGATGTCGCGGATCGCGGTGACCGCCCGCGCGTGCGCGCGCGCTGCAAAGGGATTGGTGATCAGCAGCGCGCGAGTCATCTAGTAGCGCCGCTCCCAGAACACGTCGAGGCCGACTTGCCGCGAGACGGGCGCCTGGAGCAGGCTTCCCAGCCCGCAGGAGCGGACCGGCTCGAAGCTGGCTTCAGTGCGCCATTCGGGGCTGAATCGGAACTGGAAGCTCGCGCCCAACAGGTTCGCCAGGCGCGACTGATTCTGATTTTGCACCTGCTGGCAGAAGCCCGCGTTCACGACGAGAAACGTCTTGGAGCCGATCGCCCAACCGGCGGCAACCTGCGCGCCCGAAAACGGGTTCGCCGGATCGCCCGGCCGAATCTCGAAGTAGTCGAGCGGCAAACCCAGGTCGGACACGAACGTGCGCTCCAGCTCTCCTGCCAGCAGTGACGCAGCCGTGGCGCGCACAAACCCGCCCTCACCGCTGCCCAGCTCGAATGTGGGTTTCCCGAACATGAGATAGGAAATCAGCTCGGTCTGCGACTTACCGTCTTCGGACTCGAGCGTCAGCTTCGGCACGCGCAGCGTTCCCTGGATGTGCGCGATGACGGTGATGTCCCGGTTTTCGGTCCCGGGGCCGGGAAGCGGATGCACGACGTGCGTTGCCGAGATGTCCAGCGCGGCGTCGAGATCGGGCGTACCAAAGTACTGGACGGTTCCCTGCGTCACGACGAATTCTCGCGTCACCGGTCCGATGATCAGGCGATACGTGCCACGGGGCGCCCCCAGCGTGCCGCTCAGGAGATACGTGCTCTTGACCTTGTTGACGGTCACGGAGCCGGTCAGCTGGATGTTCGCTTCGTTGGATCGCAGCCAGACGTCTTCGCCCATCGTCAGCTGCAGATTGCGCACCTGCAAACTGTCGAAGAACAGGCTCTGGAACTCGGGGCCCAGCCGTTGCACACGGATCAACGACGTGTCGATCAGGTCCTGCACCCAGGGTTCGTCGAGGTTCACGACGCGCTTGTTGACCAGATCGGCGAAGTGCAGCACGCCCGACGTGACGGTACCGCGGCCGGTCAGTGTCGTGCCGAACACAGGGCCGGTCAGGGCCACTCGGCCGCTCGCGGTGAGCGCGAGATAGCCGCGCAGATCCAGCGCCTTGAACTCGGAGGTCGCGATGTTCAGCGCGAGTATCGGTTTGGTGAGTCGCTCCAGCCGCATGTAGCCGGTCAGCTCCGCGTGGCCCTCTCCGCTCGTCGCGGTGATGCTGTCCACGCGGATGGTATCGCCGCGCAACGACAGCGCGCCGTTCAGATTCGTATAGCGCACGCTCAGCGCGGGAATCGTGGCGGCCGCATGGCCGATCTGCAGACCCCCGCGCAGCTGAGGCGCCTCCCACGTCCCGCCGATGCCGAGATCCGCCGTGAAGACGCCTTCGACCTGCCGCAGTGTGGTCGTGACCGCCGCGAGCACACCGAGATCGACACTGTCGGCGCGGGCCTGCACCGATAGCGTATCGGGCAGCTGCCGCTGCGCCACCGGTACGAGCGCCAGGTCGAGCGGCAGATGCGCCGTGACGTTCAGGATTTGTTCTCCTGCCCGCCACAGGCGGACTTCGCCGTTCAGCCGGCGGCCATGATAGTCGATGGTGCCGTCCATGAACGGCGCGTGGAACGAGCCAAACGACGCGTTGGAGAACGCGAACGCGCCGCTGTACAGCGGATTTGCCCGTGTGCCGCCAGCCCCCACGGTCGCGGTGACGGTGCCCGCCACGCCCAGCGTATCGGACTCCATCAGCGCGTAGATCCCAGTCAGCGGGAAGCTGTCCAGTGCGACCCGGGCCCTCATGGGACCCCGAGCGGGCACATCGCCGTCGACGAACAGCCGGCCCGCACCGGCGGAATTCCTGATCGCCGCCGAATCCACATGCAGCATGGAATCGCTGAAGGCGATCATCGTGGGCCGTTCGAGAAACCACACGCCGCTCGGCAACAACACGGCGAGCGAATCGATAGCCGCGTGCTGGGTTCCCGTGCCCGCGGTGCGTGCGTACCGACCGCCGGCCAAAAAAGCCCCGAGATCGCCGACGCGCGAGCGTGCAAACCAGGTGAGTGAATCGCGCGTGCCGCGCGCCTGGGCGGAGGCCGCCCCGAAACCCAATCGCCCGTAGCCGAGCGAGTCGATGTTCGCCGCAAAGTCGAAGCGCGGGACGGGGCCGGGCTCATAGGCGATGGTTCCTTCTCCTTTTGGCAGGCGCCATCCGCGCCACCGCAAATCCAGGACGTGGGCGTCGCCCCCAATGGTCAGCGAGTCGAGCGCGCCGTCGAGCGTGACTCGGACCTTGGCCGATCCCTTGAGCTTGTCTTCGCTCGACGCGGTGGTCGCGTTGGGCCCGGCGAACCAGGTGACGAGCGAGTCGAGCACGTTGAGACTGTCGGCGTCAAAATCGAGCGTCAGTGTGCCCTGATCGGGACGTTGCCAGCCGAGGGATCCCCGCCCGCTCGTCAGTAAGCCCGGTTGCTGCAGGCGTAACGAGTCCACGTACAACTTGCTGTCGGCGAACCTGAGCTTGCTCGCGCCGCTGTCGATGATCGTGCCGGCGAACAACGAGGGCGCGAGCAGGACCGAGACCTCGCCGGTGGGCCGGGTGACGCTGTCCGACGCGACGGAGCCGGTCGCGGTGAACGTGAGCCGCGATGGCGGCGCGCTCCCGCGGGTAAGCCAGCGCTGCAGATTGAGGTCCTGTGTGTGCAACGTGAATCCGCGCGCGCCGAATCCGGGATGCATGTCCCGCGCGCCGAGCAGCAGCGTCCCGTCGCCCCGCACCGCTCCGCCGCCGCCCAGCATCCCGAGATCGGCGTGGGTTTCGACGCCGGTGAGGGGTCCGTTCAAACGGATGGTTCCCGCGAGCGTGCCGCGTAGCGGGAAGTTGGCGATCCGTCCGGTCAGGCCATCGAGCGAGAGCGAATCGGCGTGCACGTCGGCGAATACGCCGAGCACGTCCGTACGGAAATCCAGCCCCAGCACGCCGCGCACCACGCTGGCGGGCCGATGCTCGTCGTGGTGGCGTAACGTGCCGCTGAACGTCGCATTCTTGAGCGTGCCGGTGAGCGTACCGCTCGCGTCGAGCTCACCCTCCAGGTCGAAGGCGGGCACCAGCCGTCGCACGGTGCCGATGTCGATGCGACCCGTCTCTACAGAGAACGGCTGGAACGCGAGCTCTTTACCGGCGAGACTGATCTCGCCCTTGCCGAAGATCTGTGACTCCGGCCAGCCGGGCACGAGCGAATCACGGAAGGACCACTCGGTCTGGATCTTCAGCGCACTCATCGGCCCGTCCACGATCGTCCGGCCGGTCAGGCGTCCGTAAAATGGAAGCGAATCGACGTAGATGCGCGGGAAGTCGAGCGACAGCTCGCGCGCGACCAGATCGCCCTGGCGCACCGCCACGAGTCCAGAGTCGGCGGCGCTGAACGCGTTGACGTGCCCCGTGAGGCGTCCCTGGCCGAACGTGAGGTCGAGCGGCCGCAGCTGAATCTCGAGCACGCGGCCGCCGTGCGACGCGAGCGTCACCCCGCCGTGCAGCACCGCGTGCTCGGGAAACCGCGGGTCGAGGAACCGGATGTCGGTCAGCGTCGCGGAGTCCGCTTGCATGACGACGTTCCAGAGCAGCGTGTCGCGCGGCCATTGCACCGTGCCGCGGGCGCGGAACTGGGTGGCCGGGAAGCGCACCCGCGACAGATCGACATCGAGCGTGTGACCGTCGATCGTCAGCCGGCCGACGACGTCGGCGATCGAGAGCTTGGGGTCGCTGCTCTCGGTCGCCAGCCGCAATACGTCGATGCGGATGCCTTTTTCTCGCGGCGCCTGGATGCGGAGCGCGGCAAGCCGGGCGTTGAGATGCTCGAACCGCCGGACCCGGTAGCGTCCGTCTTCGCCCGAGTACTCGATCTCTTCGTTGGCGCTGCTCACCACACCGTGCTTTTGCAGCCGCAGCGTCAGCGAGCCGTCCATGATCTGCACGTTGCGCAGCAGAATGAGTGAGCGCGGTCCCGCGGGACCGAGCGGCGTTACGGTAACGGTGTCTTTTTCGCCGAGACGAAGCAGCTCATCGAAGTTGGTCTTGCCGTTGGCGTGCTGCACGATGTTGATGATGGGCCGCTCGAGCCGCACCTCCATGAACACCACTCGGCCCGCGGCGAAATCGATCGGGTTGTAGCCGAGCTCGGCGCGCGGCAGCCAGGCGACGAGCGTCGAATCCGGATCGAGCAGCCGCACGTCGGTGAGCACGACGCCGGTGAGCAGCGATCCGCTGACCTCGCCCACCTCGATGGAGCCGTGAACCACGCTTTCTACCACGGTGCCGGCGACGCGCGCGAGCAGCGTGCGGCCGGCACGGGTGCCGACGAGCGCGTTGAGCGCGCCCAGGAAACAGGCAAGCAGACCCACCAGAGTCCAGAGCGCGACGCCGAGAGAGCGACGCATCTAGAACGCCTGCCCGACGGCAAACTGGAGGACGAGCTTCTGCCAGAACGTCTTGTCGGCGCGCACCGGAGGGTATGACGAGCGGATCTGCGTCACGGTGGCCGCGGTCGCGCTCTCCTGAAAGAGTAGCGGACCCCGCTCCGCCGGATAGCCGTTGTAGGCCACGTCGATACGCACGGGCCCGAGCGGGGTGGTGAAACGCACACCGGCACCCGGCGTAACCCGCATCCCGCGGAGCGAGACGATCTCCTCGCCGCGCTCCCACACCTGACCGGCATCGACGAACACGCCGAGGCGCATTCGCGACGCGAGAATCGGCGACGGCAACCGCAGCTCGGCGTTGAGGATGATCGCGGTGTTCCCTCCGGTGGGGCGCGTCTGCACGTTGCGAAAGACCTTTTCACCTCCGGCTCGAACCGTTGCGGCAGAGTCGATTGCGCCGGGCGCGAGGGTGTCGCCGATGAAGACATACACCTGCGGGCCCAGGTCATTGCGGCCGTAGCCGCGGACCGAGTTCGGTCCGCCACCGTAGAATCGCTGGTCGGGTGGCACGTAGCCGACGTTCTGGCCCGAGACCGTGATCTTGCGAGGCAGAATCGTTCCCCCGCGGATCCGCCAGGCAAACACGCTGCGGCGGCCGATCGGATAGTACCTCGATACCTCCAGCTCGCCGCGGTTGAATTCGTACGTCGAGTCCGAGCCGACCAGTCGCGAGGCGTGCAGCAGCGACACGGTCATCAGGCTGCCTTGCGACGGGTCAAGGATGTTATTCACGCGGTCGCGCACCAGCGTGGCCGTGACCGCACCGAAACTCCGCCGTTTGCGCAGAAAATCCTGACTCGCGGCATCGCACAGTCGAAAGAGAAAGCAGTAGACGCCGGCGCTTGCTCTGGTTCGGCCCAGGGAATAGCTGTAGCCCAGCGTCAGCGGCAAACGCCCGCGCGCGTTGAAGGTGAGGTCCGCATTCCCGCCGATCGCTTCCCGCGTATACACCGAGAATTCCGAGTGGCGCTCCGCGAGAAAGCCCAGCGACCCGACGTGCGAGCGCGACAGAAAGGCCGGCTGCCTGATCGTCAAGCCGAAACTGTAGTTGACGGTATCGAGCGTCCATCGGCCGCCGAACGGATTGCAGAGCTGGTTCAGACCCGTCGAACCTCTCGGGACACCGCCCAGCTTTGACACCCGTCCCGACAGGTCGAGCGTCCGCGCTCCACCGAGAAAGTTGTGCGCCGACCACCCGCTCTGCACTCGGAAGCACTCGACGCTGCCATAGCCCCCGCCGAAACGAACCTGATGACGGGGTCCCTCCACGACCTGAACCAGGACCCGAACCGAATCACTCGTCAGGGTACCTTGGGGCGCGATGGAGTCCACGAGCACGACATTGACCGAGCTGAAGACGCCGATGCCGTAGAGATCGCGCTGCGTCTGATAGAGGTCTTCCTGCCTGAAGGGGTGGCCGCGCCGTACGGACAAGACACGCCGCACGGTGCCCGTTTCCACGTCGTGCAAGCCTTGGATCGTGACTTCGCCGATGCGCATGCGCGGCCCGGGCTGCGCGTCCAGCTCGACTTCGGCGCGCAGGACGCCCGCCTCCGAATCGAAATTCCGCAGCACCTCGGCATAGGGATAGCCGTTGTTGTGCAGCCGCGCGCCTATCGTGTCGGCCGACGCTTGCATCAGGAACCGATTGAAGGGATCACCGACCTGAAGCGGCAAATCGCGCTTCAGTTTCGCCACGTCGAGAATCCCATCGACGCCCATGACGTCGAGCCGAGCGACCCGGACCGGCTCGCCTTCGTGTATCCGGAACGTGACGTACACGTCGCGTGGCGTCCGCTTCACCACCGTGTCCACCACGGCGTTCATGTAGCCGCTCTGGCGATAGAGCAGAATCAGGCGAACGACGTCGCGCCGGAACTCGACTTCGTTGAAATAGCGCTTCTCACCCAATCCAAGCCAGCGGACGATGCGGTATCGTGCCCACGCACTCGACTTCGTAGTGGCGATGGCGCTCTCGAGCGTATAGCCGTCGAGCGCTCGATTACCCACGAACGACAGACCCCGAACCACCCGCTCTTGTTCTTGAGCGGCGAGGACGGTTGTCGCTACGAGGGCGGCGAGCAACAGGCAGGGTATGACGCGCAATTGACGTAGTTTGGCAATCTCGGCTATGTTGCGACACTTGGTCCGCACTGTCAACCTTTTCGACACCGCGAAGAGCGCCCTGTTCCTGTGTTTTCTCGCCGCCTGCCGTGGTCAGACAGGCGGCGATCAGATGGGGGGGCGGGGCCTCGTCTACTACGAGACGTACGATCCGCGCTCGCTCGATCCGGCCCTGTCTACCGACGTGCCGACGGGCGAGATGGTGACGCTGCTGTTCGATGGACTCACTCAGTTCGATGCCGATGGCCGGCTCCTCCCAGACCTGTCCGATCGGTGGACCGCGGATCGCAAAGGTCAGCGGTATGTCTTTCATCTCCGCCCGGGCGTCAGCTTTCATGACGGTCGCCCGCTCGTCGCCGCGGATGTCAAACGCTCCTTCGTGCGGGTCCTCAATCCCGCGACGCACGGCGGGCGCGTGTGGCCGCTGCTGCCCATCGCCGGCGCCGGCGATTTCGCGGACGGACGCGCGCGCGGCGTGAGCGGGATCGAAGTCCTGGGCGACACCGCCGTCGCGTTCACACTGACCGAGCCGCTCGCCATTTTCCCGAAGTTTCTCGCGATGCCCGTCGCGTCCGTCGTGCCGTCCTCCGTCCCCGCCGACTTCGGCCGCCGGCCGGTTGGCACGGGGCCGTGGCGCTTTGTTGCGTGGGAGCACGACGACTACCTGCGCTTTGCGAGGAATCCGAATTACTGGGGTGGCGCCCCGCTCAGCGAGTCGCTCACGGTTCGGATCATTCCCGAGGCGCTCACGCGCGCGGCTGAGTTTCAGGCGGGACGGATCTCGGTCGTCGAGGTCCCGTTCGGCGAGACGAGGAAATGGGAGCAGGAGCATCCGGACTGGCTGAAGCGTAAGCCGGCGCTCCGCGCGGTCTACGTTCCGCTGAACAACCGGCGCGGGCCACTGCGCGATCCGCGCGTTCGCCAGGCGATCAATCACGCCGTGAACGTCCCCGAAATCTTGCGCACGGTGTGGAACGGCCGCGGCGCCCTTGCGGCGGGCTCGATTCCCCCAACGATGGGCGGCAGTAATCCCGCGCGCCGGCCCTACAGCTACGACACGACCGAAGCCCGGCGCTTGCTGCGCGCGGCCGGATACCCGAACGGATTTTCCCTGCAGCTATGGCGTTCTGGCACCAACGTCGAAATGGGTCGCGTCGCTCAGGCGATTCAGGCGCAGCTCGCCGCGCTTGGCATCCAGGTCGAAATCGTGTCGCGCGACGCGTCCAGCATGCGTGAAGCGGTCCGCAAGGGTGACACCGACATGGCGATCACCGACTGGTGGGCCGACTATCCGGATGCCGACAATTTTCTCTACCCGCTGTTTCACAGCGCGAGCGTTGGGCCCGGCGGGAACTACGCCTTCTACAGCGATCGCGTCACCGACTCGCTCCTCCTGGTGGCGCGCCGCACCGTCAATCAATCGGCGCGCGAAGCGCTATACGCCCGAATCGACCAGCGCGTCTATGACGCTGCGCCGTGGCTCTACCTCTGGTTTGCCGTGGATCTCTGGGCGGAGCAACCGTCGATCGACGGATGGGATATCCCGGTGATCTTCAACGGGCAGCGCTGGACCAAGGTTCGTGCTACGGCTCCTCGCTAGGCGGCTGCTGGCGACGATTCCCACGTTGTTCGGTGTTCTCGTCGTCGCCTTTCTATTATTAAACGTCGTCCCCGGCGATCCCGTCGCCGAGATGGTCGGCGAGCGAGCCGACTCCGCTACGATCGCGCACCTCCGCGCCGAGCTGCATCTCGACGAGCCGCTCCCCGTGCAATTCGGGCATTACGTGTGGGGAGTCCTGCGCGGCGACTTGGGGCGGTCCTACATCACGCAGCGCCCTGTACTCGGCGATCTCGCCGAGCGCTTTCCCAAGACGCTGCAGCTCGCGGGTGCCGCCATGTTGCTCGCGGTAACCTGTGGTATCACCCTGGGCGTGATTGCCGCGATCCGGCCCGGCGGCTGGATCGATCGCTTCAGCATGCTGATCGCGTATGTCGGCATCTCGTTCCCGGTCTACTGGGTGGGACTCCTGCTGATTCTGTTGTTCGCGGTCGCGCTGCGCTGGTTGCCGCCATCGGGATACGGCGGCATCGCGTTCCTCGTGTTGCCGGCGCTGACGCTCGGCACCCGGTCGATTGCATTCCTCGCGCGCATGACGCGCGGCGCCATGCTCGACGTGCTGCCGTCCGATTTTGTGCGCACGGCGCGGGCCAAGGGATTGCGCGAGCGCCGGGTGATCGGCCGGCACGCGTTTCGAAATGCACTGCTGCCGATCATCACGGTGCTCGGACTCGACGTGGGCAACTATCTGACCGGAAGTATTCTGACGGAGACGATATTTTCCTGGCCGGGCGTGGGACGATACGTGCTGCTCGCGATCCAGAAACGCGATCTGCCGGCGGTCCAGGGAAGCATTCTGTTCTTGTCGGTGATCTTTGTGCTGGTCAACCTTCTCACAGACGTGCTCTATGCGAAAGCTGATCCTCGCGTCGCTTACGATTAGCGCCGCGCTGTCGTTCCAGGCCGGGGCGCAGAGCCGCGGTTCGTTGCCGCAACGTCTCGCGCGCCTCTTCGACCAACCGCCGTTCGACCGCGCGACGTGGAACATCTACGCGCAGGACGACCGCGGGCGCGTGCTGTTCAATCGCAACGGGGATCGGTTTTCGGTGCCGGCGAGCAACACGAAGCTCGTGGTGTCCGCAGCAGGAACGGTGCTGCTGCCCGCCGACTATCGCGTGCGCACGAGCATCTATGCGAACGGGACCGTCACCAACGGCGTGCTGCAGGGCGATCTCATCGTGTACGGCCGGGGCGATCCGACGTGGTCGCAGCGCTGCTACACCGTCGATACGCTCGCGCCGGGCGGCTGCGACTCGACGTGGACCGCGGTGGATGCGATCGCCGATTCGCTGCGCGCGCACGGCATTCGGCGCGTCACCGGCAGCATCGTCGGCGACGGCTCGTATTTCGAGCCGCTGCTGACGCATCCGGGCTGGAACTCGTTCGATCTCAACTGGTGGTATGCCGCGCCCATCTCCGGGCTCGGATTTCACGACAACAGCGTTGATTTCCAGATCACGCCCGGTCCGTTCGTCGATGCACCGCCGGTGATCACGTGGAACCCCGATCTGACGCTGTTCACCTTCGAGAACCGGGCGCGTACGGTCGCCGCCGATTCTTCGACGACGATCGGCGACAACTTCTTCCGCAAGCCGGGGACGCTCGACATCTGGGCCGAGGGCACGGTGTCGTTGAACCGCTCGCCATGGATCGAGAGTTTCGCGCTTCCCGATCCGAATCTGTACGCCGCCCGGGCCCTCGTGATCTCGTTACGGAAGAAAGGAATCTCGGTCGGGGGCGGCGCCGCCAGCACCACGGACTCGATGGTCTATCGCGCGCTGCGTTGTTGCGGGAGTCCGCTGGTTGAGTACCGCGGCCGCCCGTTGCCGGACATCGTGTTCCCGATCCTGAACACGAGCCAGAATTGGTTTGCGGAAATGCTGCTCAAGATCCTTGGGCGGGAATTGCAGGGAACAGGGAGCTGGGAGCAGGGCCTGAAGGTCGAGCAACGCTTCTTGATCGATTCGGTGAAGATCGATTCGACGGCGTTCTCGCTGGAGGACGGCTCCGGCTTGGCCGCCGGCAATCTCGTGACACCGCACGCGTTCGTACAGCTCCTCGCCTACATGTACCGTCATCCCAAACGCGCGCCGTTCCTGGCCGGCTTGCCGCGCGCGCAGCAGCGCGGGTCGCTGCTGCGGCGCTTTGCGGGGACGGCGCTCGAGGGACGCGTGCTCGCGAAGACCGGGTCAATCGATCGGGTGAACACGCTGTCGGGGTACATCGAGAAGGCAGACGGGCGGGTCATCACGTTCTCGATCCAAGCGAACGCGCACGATGTCCCGACACGGCAGATGCTGGCGCAGATCGATTCGGTGGTGGTGCAGCTGGCGCGCTAGGGCGCCCTAGTCGTCCTTCTGTCCGAAGATCGCCATGTTCGAGCTGTGCCCAGGCATGAACTTGGCCGTCGGGTTCAGGAAATGCACCGCATGATTGACGGCGATACACGCCTCCGCGACGCCGGTCGCGATGAGCTTGAGCTTTCCCGGATAGGTCGTGATGTCGCCGGCGGCATAGATCCCGGGAATGTTGGTCTCCATGGTCTGCGCGACCGTGATGTCGCCCTTCTCGATCTCGAGCCCCCACTCGGCGATCGCGCCGAGTGAGGAGATGAACCCGAGCTGCGGGATGACGCAGTCCATCGGCAGCGTCTCTTCTTCCTTCGTCTTGTTGTTGAAAATCGTGACGCGCTCGATGCGATTCGAGCCGGCGATCTCCTTCAGCTCCCAAAACGTGCGAAGCTCCATCTTTCCGGCCGCCGACAGCGCCCGAACCTGATCCACCGTCGCCTGGTGCGCGCGGAACCCGTCGCGGCGGTGAATCATGACGACCGATTTCGCGACCGGATGCAGGTTCACCGCCCAATCGAACGCCGAGTCGCCACCGCCCACGATCAGGACCCGTTTGCCGGCGAACTCCCGTGGATTCAAGACCCGATCGTGCAGGCCCTTATCGTTCCACTGATCGACGTCCTTGAGCGGCAGCTTGCGTGGCGTGAACGCGCCGATGCCGCCCGCGATCAGTACCGTACGGCCCGGATACTCCTCCTGGTCAGTGACGACCGTGAACAGCGGCCTGCCGTTGTCTTCGGTGCGCTTCAGCCCGATGACCTTCTGCGCGAGATGGACGGATCCCTTCCACTGAAGACCCTGCTCCGCCATCCCTTTGACCAGATCTTTGGCGAGGATCTTCGGAAAACCCGCTACGTCGAAGATGTATTTCTCGGGATAGAGCGCGGTGAGCTGGCCCCCGACCTGATCGAGATTGTCGATCAAGCGGTGTGACGCGCCGCGCATGCCGGCGTAGAAAGCGGCAAACAGGCCCGTCGGACCCGCTCCGATGATGGTGATATCTTTCGTCTCTTGCATCGCGCCAACGCTAGCCTGCTTCTCGTCTTGGGTCTACTGGCCTGCGCCAGTGGAGGACCGCACGCCGCGCTGGGGTGGAGCCTGGGCGGCGAGGCGCACGTCTTCATTACCGGCGACCGCTTCGCCCGGGATTTTTACCAGCAGCTGACCGGCACTCGCCGGCTCTTCGACACGCTGCACCTCCGCCCGCTCGTCGCCGTGGAGGCTCGCCGAGCGGAGAGCGTGACGGTCCTGTCGGCCAACGGCGCTGCGCCCGGACGTCTCACGCTTGCCCGCTTCCATGCCCCGCAAACCTGCGGCCCCGCCCAAGCGGTCACGGAGCTCGTCCTCGCGTTTCCGCCCGGCGGAGCGGGTGGCCGCAGCACCCCGCCATCGCACGTGACAGTGGTGGCACTCCTCGATGCGCCGTCGTTTGCGGGCGGTGGAGGGCCATTGCGTCCCCCGTTGCCGCGTGCGGCTGGTCTCGATCTACTCTCCCGCGTCGTCGAGCGCGCGCAGCCAACCACACCACTCCGTCCGCTGGTACTCGACGCCGACCAGGCAGCGGACGCCGGCGAGGTCATCCCGCTGGCATCCGGCTACGCGGTCGGATTTCGGGCGCGCTTTCTGATCGGAAGCGATACCGTCTTGATCACCGGCGTCGCCACAACGGATCTGGCGCTCCACCAGTTACGCTGGATCAGAAAATCGGAACGCTTGCGGCTCGTCGGCGGCATGGTGCGGACGAACCCGGGGACGCGGTACTCGCTTCGTGGAGCCGTCGCGGCGCCGGGCGGTGACCACCTGCTGCTCCTCGATGAGATCACGGACATCTCGGCCCGTGATTCGCGCGCCACGGCCGTCGATCCTGCGACGCGGCGCGTCATCGCCGTGCAACCGCTCGCGCTCCGTTGCCCCTGAGCATAGGTTCACGACCCGTGAAGATCTACACGAAGACCGGCGACGCCGGTGAGACGGGGCTGTTCGGTGGGGGTCGAGTGTCCAAGGACGACCCGCGCGTGCAGGCCTACGGCGATGTGGACGAGCTGAATGCGTGGATCGGCTTCGTAGTGGCGATTCATCTGCCCACCTTCGAGTCGAACGTCCTCCAGACCATTCAACGCGATCTCTTCGCCATCGGCGCAGAGCTCGCGACACCCGACCCCGCCAAACTCCGCGCATCGCTCGACCCGGCCACCGTGACCGCACTGGAAACCGTGATTGACTCCTACGATCCGAAGCTCAAGCCGCTGAAAAACTTCATCCTGCCCGGCGGGTCGCCAAAAGGGGCGGCACTACACGTCGCGCGCACCGTGTGCCGGCGTGCCGAGCGTTCCGTGGTAGCGCTGGCGCAGATCCAACAAATCAATCCATTGATCATTCGGTACCTCAACCGGCTTTCAGATTTGCTCTTCGTGCTCGCGCGCGCGGTGAACATGCAAACCGGCCACGACGACATCGCGTGGTAACGATCCGCGTCCCGCTGGTCGAGCAGCGGGACGCCTCCTACGACATCCTGATCGGCCAGGGCCTCGTCCAGCAGCTGGACAGGATCCTGTCGCAGTACTGCCCGGCGGCGGCGTACGCCCTGATTTCGGATTCACAGGTGGCGAACCTGTACGGGGAATCGATCGCACAACAGCTGTCTGCTGCCGGGTGTCGGGTGAAGCTCTTCACCTTTCCTGCCGGAGAAGCGAGCAAGACGCGCGACACGTGGGCATCGCTCGCCGATCAGATGCTCGCCGCGCATCTGGGACGCGACGCCGCGGTGATCGCCCTGGGTGGCGGCGTCGTCGGCGATGTCGCCGGCTTCGTCGCCGCGACCTATCTCCGCGGCGTGCCCTTCGTGCAAATCCCGACGTCCCTGATGGCGATGATCGATTCCTCGATCGGCGGCAAGACCGGCGTCGACGTTCCGGCCGGCAAGAATTTGCTCGGCGCGTTCCATCAACCGCGCGTCGTGGTCGCCGATCTCGACCTGCTTGGTTCCCTTTCGAGCGCGCAGCTCGCGGCGGGACTCGCCGAAGCCGTGAAGCACGGCGTCATCGCCGACGCGGAATACCTCGCGTTCCTGGAAGCCGAATACGCCGCGATCTTCGCGAAACACGCTCCCGCGCTCGAGCACGTCGTGCGTCGCTCAGTCGAGATCAAGGCCGCGGTCGTCGGTCAAGACGAGCGCGAAAAAGGCAAGCGCGCGATTCTGAATTTCGGCCACACCGTGGGCCATGCGATCGAGGCCACGTCGAATTTCGAAGTGCTCCACGGCGACGCGGTCGCGATCGGGATGGTTTACGAGGGCCGGCTCGCCGAAATGCTCGGCATCGCGTCGTCGGGGACGGCGCAGCGCATCCGGTCCGTTCTGGAACGGCTGCATTTGCCGGTCGAGCGGCCGGCCGGGAGCGAGATCGACGATTTGATCGCGACGATGCGTGGCGACAAGAAGGTGCGGGCGGAAGAGATTCGTCTTGCGTTGCCGAGCGCTATCGGTCGCGCGTACGGCGACGATACCAAAGGCTGGACGGTGGCGGTCGATGAGGCGTCGTTACGTCAGGTCCTGGTGAACACGTAGCCCACATTCCTTTCCACCTCTCCACAGCGGCAATCTCATCCTTCCGAGTGAGTTGACACTCCTGCGTTTACCCTGGTTAGACTCCATTTTCCACAGGTTGTGTGGATAGTGGACAAACGGGGGAATCCCTACAAACCAAATAATTTGTGATGTGGATAACTGAGTTTATTTGCACGTATTGGCAGTAAAACCTATATTGGCGCGTGGTTTACGTGGCCTAAATGGCGGCTCAGCCCGCCGTTTCCACAACACAACTCGCGTTTCAAGGGGAGTCGCGCATGGCGAGGTCGAATGCCGGCAAGGCGAAAGCTTTTTTCCGCACCACACCATCCGGAGCATTCGACCAGTACCTGCAAGACATACAAAAGCTTCCCCTCATCAAAGATCCCGCTGAAGAACGTCGCCTCGCCCGTCGCGTGCAACGTGGCGACGAAAAAGCTGCCGAGCGTTTAGTCACCGCCAATCTCCGATTCGTCATCTCCTACGTAAAAAAATATCAGGGCCACGGTCTCGATCTCTCCGAGCTCGTCGCCATCGGCAATGAAGGTCTGCTCAAAGCGGTGAAGAAGTTCGATCCCGACCAGGGCGTCAAATTCATCTCGTATGCGGTGTGGTGGGTTCGGCAGGCGGTCCTGAAAGCGTTGGCGGAGCAGACGCGCAGCGTCCGCATTCCGCTGAATCAGAACTCGCAGCTCATTCGCATGAGCCGCACCGAGACGTATCTGTCGCAGGAGCTCGGCCGCGAGCCCACCGACAACGAAATCGCGAAAGCGCTCGAAGACACGGTCGAGAACGTCCGTACCGCGCGCCGCATGACGGCAGCGGAGCTATCGCTCGACGCCCCGGTCGATCGCACCGACAAGGATGCGGCGACCCTCGGTGAGCGGTTCGCCGGTCAGGAAGGCGGCGAGATCGAAGAGCGCACCGACGGCAAGCTGATGCGCGAGTTCATCGATCGGATCTTCCAGAAGTATCTCACGCCGCGCGAGCGCAAGATTCTGTATCTCTACTACGGACTCGAAGAGGGCAGCGAAGCGATGACGCTCGAGAAGATCGGAGCGCTGATGGGCGTCACACGCGAAAGAATCCGGCAGATTAGAGAACGGGCATTCGAGAAGCTTCGCGAATCACCTGATGGGAAAGCTCTGAAGGGATTCTGGAGAGCGGCCTAGGCTAGGCGGTTCTTCAGGACGAAGGGGTCAGGACAGTCTGTCCTGACCCCTTTCGACTACTATATAGGATGACCTCGGTCCTAGCCCGCGACCTCGCTGCGATTGTTGGCGAGAGGCACGTCCGCGACGCTCGCGCTGAGCGTATCACGTACGCGATGGACGGCCTTCCCACTCATCGCCGCGTTCCCGATCTCGTCGTTCTTCCCGGCACTCGTGAAGAGCTGATCGCCGTCGTCCGACTGCTCACGGTCCACGGGGTTCCGTTCGTGCCCCGCGGCGCGGGCACCGGACTGTCGGGCGGAGCGCTCGCGGATGCAGGCGCGGTGCTGGTCGTGTTGACGCGCCTGAACCGGATTTTGCGCATCGATCGCGACAACCGTCTCGCCGTGGTCGAGCCCGGCGTCGTCAACGCAAAGCTCGGCTCGGCCGCCCGGCCGCTCGGCCTGCACTACGCTCCCGATCCGTCGAGCCAGAGCGCGTGCACGATCGGCGGCAATGTCGCCGAAAACGCAGGCGGGCCGCACTGCCTCAAGTACGGCGTGACCGCGAATCACATCCTCGCGCTCGAGATCCTGCTCGCCGACGGCTCGCTCGTCGAAATCGGCAGCCCGGGTGGCGAGTCGTGGGGACCCGATCTCGTCGGTGTATTCGTCGGGTCGGAGGGGAACTTCGGGATCGCCACCAGGATCACCGTCCGGCTCACGCCCCTGCCGCGGGCGGTGAGAACCTTGCTGGCCGACTTCACCGGCCTGCGCACCGCGGGCGAGGCGGTGTCGGCCATCATCGCCGCCGGGATCGTACCCGCGGCGCTCGAGATGATGGATCAGTCCTGCATCTGTGCCGTGGAGGATTCGGTGTACGCCGCCGGCTATCCGCGCGACGCCGCCGCGGTCTTGCTGGTCGAAATCGACGGCCGGAACGCCGACGCCGTGGTCGCCGAGACCGACGTCGTCATTGAGATTCTGCGGAAATCCGGCGCGCGATCGGTGCGATCCGCGGCCAGCGAGGCGGAACGCGAGCGCTTGTGGCAGGGCCGCAAGAAAGCATTCGGCGCGATGGGGCGCCTGTCGCGCGACCTCGTCGTCCAGGATGCGGTCGTTCCTCGCTCCGCCCTTCCTGATGTCCTCGAGACGATCTGCACGATTGCGAAGCACTACGGGCTCGTGGTAAGCAACGTCTTTCACGCCGGCGACGGCAATCTGCATCCCAACATTTCGTTCGATGCAACCGATCCGGTCCTCAAGAAAAAAGTCGAAGCCGCGAGCGCGGAAATCATGCAGGCATGCATCGCAGCGGGGGGAACGATTACCGGCGAGCACGGCGTGGGCATCGACAAGCTGCAGTACATGCCGTTGATCTTCGATGCGGAGTCGCTGGGGGCCATGCACGCGGTCCGGCTGGTATTCGATCCGGAAGAACGGGTGAACCCGGGGAAGGTCGTCCCCGTACACGCATGTCGCGAGTGGACATCAATTCGAAATGCGAAATCCGGAATGCGGAATGACAATACAGGCTTCAATTCCGCATTCCACATTTCGCATTCCGCATTAGAGTCTGTGCCATGACCATCCTGGATAAAGTCACGGCGCTGCTCGGGGAAGGAGCGGTGCTCGAGCCAAGCACCGACCGCGTTCCCCGCATCGCGCCCGGATCTCCTGATGCGGTCGCCCTGTTGCTCGGCACCGCGCATCAGGAAGGGTGGCGCGTGCGGCTCGAGGGCGCGGGCACCTGGCTGCAAAGCGACGCCCCGGCGGATATCGCGCTCACCACACGCCGGCTCGACCGCATCCCCGCGATCGAGCCGTCCGACCTGACGGCCACCGCCGAGGCGGGCATTGGGCTCGATCAATTGCGACAACAGCTCGCGGACCGCGGCGCATGGCTCGCGATCGATCCGCCCGGCCTCGCGGGCCGCACCCTGGGCTCCGTCGTCGCGACCGCCACGGCCGGTCCGCTGCGACACGGTTTCGGACCGATCAAG
>Ga0209488_10001926_pt1 | contig 17521 bp, 15 predicted proteins | sample Rivendell_Oct201_8_FD_188349 | JGI IMG/M metagenome (GOLD analysis project Ga0209488, IMG submission 188349) | Vadose zone soil microbial communities from the Eel River Critical Zone Observatory, Northern California, USA -... | ecosystem: Environmental > Terrestrial > Soil > Vadose zone >...
CCGCACGCCCGGGCCGTAGACGAGCGGCGGGCGGATGATGACGAGCTCGATCCCGGTAGCGCGCGCCGCCTCGGCCAAGGCCCGCTCCGTCGCGAGCTTGCTGTGGCCATAGGGACTTTCGGGGTGGGGCTCGTCGCCGGCGCGGAACGGCCGGCCGGGCGTGGTTGCCATGCCCATCGCGACGATCGAGCTGAGATAGACAAAGCGGCGGGCGCCGGCGCGCGCCGCGGCGCGGGCGAGCGCTGCCGCTGCCGCCGGCTCGGGCGCCAAGGCCGCCGGGTCGGCGGTGCTGTGCGCTCGCTGCGCCAGATGCACGACGATGTCGATGCCGACCCCGCGCAAGGCCCGGCTCCAATCGCGGTCGGGGGTGATGTCGCCGAGCAGCACGCCCTCGGCCGTGCTGGGCGGCGGCTCCGGACGACGCAAGCCGGCGATCGGCCGATGGCCGCGTTTGAAGAGGCCGCCGCACAAAGCGCGTCCGATAAACCCCGCCGCGCCGGTCACCAGGATCCGCGCCACGAACCTGTCCTCTATCGTTTCGGCGGGCGGTTGCCCACCGATGCATTAATAAGGCCGATGCATTAAGAGGTAGGGGCTGGCGGGGCAACCCGTCCGGTGTGTTGGGGGCCTATTTGCTCGAACCTGTTCGCTCAAAGCCGATGGCGTGGCGATCGGCCGGGCCCGTTACGGGCTGACCGGCGATGTGCGGCATCGCGGGGGCCCTGCTGCCGAACGCGGCATTGTCCGCGCCCGAGATCGAGGCGCGGCTGTGGCGCATGATCGCGCCGATCCGGCATCGCGGCCCGGACGATGAGGGCGTCTGGACCGACGGGCTGTGCGGTCTCGGGCACGCGCGCCTCTCGATCATCGATTTGTCACCGGCCGGCCATCAGCCGATCGCCTCGGCCGATGGCATGGTGTGGCTGACCTATAATGGCGAGATCTACAATTTCGCCACGATCCGCGACGACCTGGCGGCGCTCGGTTACGTGTTCCGCAGCCGCACCGACAGCGAGGTCATCGCCAATGGCTGGCATGCCTGGGGGCCGGCCTTGTTCCCGCGGCTGCGCGGCATGTTCGCGCTGGCATTGTGGGACCGCCGCACGCGCCGGCTGATCCTGGCGCGCGACCGGCTCGGCAAAAAGCCGCTTTATTACAGACCGGGCGGGTCCATGCCGAACGGGGCGGCGTTTCTGTTTGGCTCCGAGATCAAGGCGGTGCTCGCCTGGCCCGGCGTGCCGCGTACTCCGAACCTCAATGCGATCGACAGCTATCTCAGCCTGCAATATGTGCCGGCACCCGAGACCGCGTTCGGCGGCGTCTTCAAATTGCCCGCCGCGCATTACCTCACCGTCGAGGCGGATCCGGCGGGCGGCTGGCACATGGGCGAGCCCGTGCGCTACTGGGAGCTGCCGCAGCCGCAAGCGAGCGGCTTGGCGCGCCGCCCGGCGGAATTGCAGGCCGAGCTTGTCGCGCATTTGGAAGAGGCGGTGCGGCTGCGCCTCATTGCCGATGTGCCGCTCGGCGCATTTCTGTCGGGCGGCGTTGATTCGAGCAGCGTCGTCGCGATGATGGCGCGCGCCGGTGCCGGCCGGGTCAAGACGTTTTCGATCGGCTTCACCGACAAGAATTACGACGAGCGGCGTTACGCGCGCCTCGTCGCTGAGCGCTACGGCACCGAGCACGAGGAATTTGTCGTCGAGCCCGATGCGGTCGCGGTGTTGCCAAAGCTGGTCCGGCATTACGGCGAACCTTTTGCCGATCCGTCTGCGATCCCGACCTATTACGTCTCCGAAATGGCGCGGCGGCGGGTCACGGTCGCGCTCAATGGCGATGGCGGGGACGAAGCCTTTCTCGGTTATCCGCGCTATCAGGCGATGCGATATCTGGCGCAACTCGATCGGTTGCCGAATGCCGCGCGGCTGGCTCTCGCGCATGTGCTCGGCGCCGCGCCGGGGGGACTGCAACGCAAGCTGCGGCTGGCGCAAATCCGCGACGTCCTGCTGGCCGATCGCGAGAGACCGGCGCAGCGCTACGGCACGACGCTCGCCTTCTTTGCCGATCGCGACAAAACCGAGGGCTATGGCGAGGCGATGCACGGCGCGCTGGCGCACTCGGTCCTTGATCGCCTGACGCCTTACTTTGCCGGCGGCGATCTCGTCGAAGGCGCCAACCGCGCCGACATCCACACTTATTTACCTGACGATCTGATGGTGAAGGTCGATGTCGCCAGCATGGCGCATGGGCTCGAAACCCGCTCGCCCCTGCTCGACCATGTGCTGCTGGAATGGGCGGCGCGCATCCCGGCCGAGATCAAGATGAAGGGCGGCACGACAAAGGCGCTGTTAAAGGCGGCGATGGCGCCCTATCTGCCGCGCGAAATTCTGCACCGGAAAAAGATGGGGTTCGGCGTGCCGCTCGAGCGCTGGTTCCGCCGCGAGCTGCGCGAGCTGGCGCATGACACGCTGCTCGGGCAGCCGGCGCGCGAGCGCGGCATCATGCGGCCGGATTATGTGCGCCGCCTTCTCGACGAGCATGGCGCCGGTACGCGCAACCATCACACGCGGCTCTGGGCATTGTTGATGCTTGAACTCTGGTTCCGCAGCTGGATCGACGATGCGGCCGAAGCGGCGGCGCCGGTCCGGCCAGCGGCTTAGCGCGCGTATGCAAATTCCGACTCCTGAGCCTCAGATCGTCATTCCGGGGCGGCGCGCAGCGGCTAGCCCGGAAGCCATATTCCAGAGGCCCGTGTTCATGGATTCCGGGCCTCGCCCTTTGGCCGATCCCGGAATGACATCCCCCGGCGCCGGGGTATGTCCCAAGCTGCTCTTCCTCGTCACCGAGGATTGGTATTTCTGGTCGCACCGCCTGCCGGTGGCGCGGGCGGCGCGCGACGCCGGTTTCGAGGTCGTTGTCGCGACACGGGTGCAGGCGCATGGCGAGCGCATTCGCGGCGAAGGGTTCCGGCTGTGCCCGCTGGGGTGGCGGCGGCGCGGCGATGGATTGATCGGCGCGGTGCGGGCTATAGCCGAAATCGCGCGTCTCTATCGCGCCGAGCGGCCCGACATCGTGCATCACGTGGCCTTGAAGCCGGTGTTGTTCGGGGCGCTCGCGGCGCGGCTCGCCTTCCCGCGCGGCACGGGGGCGCCGGCGCGCCTCTCGGCGGTCATGGGGCTCGGCGGCGGGCTTGCCGCGCGGGGCGCGCTCGCCCGGATGGAGCGGCGTCTGCTCGGCGGGGCGTTGCGGCTCGCCGCGGGCGGCGGGCATGTCGTCGTGCAGAACCCGGAGGACGGCGCGGCGCTGACCCGGTTTGGCGTCGATCGCACGCGGATTGCGCTGATCCGCGGCTCCGGGGTCGACACCGCGCATTTCCAGTCGCTGCCGGAACCCACCGGCGAACCGATAGCAATCGCCTTTGTCGGCCGCATGCTGCGCAGCAAGGGCGTCCTCGATACGGTTGCGGCGCTGCGCAAGCTGCGCGAGCGCGGCTTGGCCGTCGAGCTGCTGCTTGCCGGATCGTCCGATGACAATCGCGATTCGCTGAGCGAGGCGGAATTGCGGGCCCTGGATGCGGAACCCAGCATCAGCTGGCTCGGCCGGGTGGAGGATGTCCGCATGGTATGGCAGCGCGCGGCGATTGCAGTGTTGCCGACGAGCTATGGCGAAGGCGTGCCGCTGGCCTTGCTCGAAGCCGCGGCCTGTGCGCGGCCGATCATCGCCAGCGACACGCCCGGGTGCCGCGAGATCGTGCGCGATGGCGAAACCGGACTGCTGGTGCCGCCGCACGATGTCGATGCGCTTGCCGTTGCCGTTGCCGCGCTCGCCGCCGACCCGGCGCTGCGGCGGGCGATGGGGGCGGCCGGACGCGCGCTCGTCGAGCGCGACTTCGCCGCGCCGCTGATCGCCGAGCAGACCCTGGCGCTCTACCGCGATCTGCTGCGGGCGAGAGCGGATCGCCGATGATCCGGCTGTGGCTGGCGGTCGCCGGGCTCGGCGGTCTTGCCTCGGTCGCGGCCGGCGCGCTGGCGGCTCATCTCACCGCGGAGCCGCGTGCCGCCGAATTGCTGCGCACCGGCGCGATCTACGGGATGGTGCACGCGACGGCGCTGATCGCGGTCATCGCGCTGGCGCAGGGCCGTGAGCCGCGGCGCGGCGCTGCTGCGGTCGCCGGATGGAGCTTTGCCGCCGGGATCGTGTTGTTTAGCGGCAGCCTGTTCGCGCTGGCCGGGAGCGAGGCGCGCTGGCTCGGCTGGGTGACGCCGGTCGGCGGCGTCGCTTTGCTGCTCGGCTGGGCGGCCTTGGCGAGCCTTGCCTTGCGCCGACGCTAAACACCGCCCATCCCGCACTCGCCATCCGGCCCCGGCCATTCGCGCGCCCAAGCATGTTGTGCGGCCACCCGCAAACGGTTAAGAGCGCGAGATGACGACCCTGCTGTACACCCATCCGGCCTGCCTGGAGCACGATCCCGGCCCTTATCATCCGGAATCGCCGGAGCGGCTGCGCGCGATATTGGAGGCGCTGGAAGCGCCCGAATTCGCCCGGCTGGAGCGCCGCGCCGCGCCGGAAGCGGCGATCGAGGATCTCGCGCGGGTGCACCCGCGCGCCTTGGTCGAGCGGCTGCTCGCGGCGGTACCGGAAACCGGCCATCGCGGCATCGATGCCGACACGATCCTGTCGCCGGCCTCGGGGCGCGCCGCATTGCGCGCGGCGGGCGCGGTCACCGCCGCCATCGACGCCGTTGTCGGCGGCGAGGCGGACAACGCCTTCTGCGCCGTCCGCCCGCCCGGCCACCACGCCGAGCCCGGCCGCCCCATGGGCTTCTGCCTGTTCAACAACATCGCCGTGGGCGCGCTGCGGGCGCGCGAGGTACACGGTCTCGCCCGCGCCGCCGTCATTGATTTCGATGTGCATCACGGCAACGGCACGCAGGCGCGGTTTGAGAGCGATGCCAGCCTGTTCTACGGCTCGACGCACCAGTATCCGCTCTATCCCGGCACCGGCGCGGCGAGCGAGACCGGGGTCGGCAACATCGTGAACGTGCCGCTGCGGCCGATGTCGGGGTCGACAGAGTTCCGCCTTGCGATGACGCGCACGATCCTGCCGGCGCTCGACGCGTTCCGCCCCGAGATCGTGCTGATCTCGGCGGGCTTCGACGCGCATCGCAGCGATCCCTTGGCGCAATTGGCGCTCGACGAGGGCGACTATGTCTGGGTTACCGAGCAGCTTCTGGAGATCGCCGGCCGGCATGCGGAGGGGCGCGTCGTCGCCGCGCTGGAAGGCGGGTACAATCTCGGCGCGCTGTCGTCGAGCGTCGCGGCGCATTTGCGGGTCTTGATGTCGACTTAGGGACCCTGTTGTAATTTCGCAACAATAAGCGGCATTCACGCGTTACGCTGCGAAGCCTTCGACACATCAGCTATCCTTTTTGTTGAGATAAGCGCAGATGAGCGATCCGGTTAGTACTAGCGATATTGCTGCAATGAGTTTCGAGGACGCCCTCGCCGAACTCGAGCAGATCGTGCGCCGTCTTGAAGCCGGGCAGGTCAAGCTCGACGAGGCGATCCAGTGCTATGAGCGCGGCGCGCAGCTGAAAAGCCATTGTGAACAGAAGCTGAACGAGGCGCAGCAGCGCGTCGATCGCATCGTCATCGGGCCGAATGGCACCGTCGGCGCCGAGCCGATAAAGCTCGGGCAATGATCCTTCCGACAAGGGCGACCCGGTGAGCGACACGCTGTGGCCGAATTCGGCTTCGGTCGACGAAGCCGCGGCGATCACGGTGCGGCTGATCGATGCCGTGCTGGACCGGTTGTTGCGGGTGCCGCCGGACCTCGAGGCGCGCGTCTATGAGGCAATGCGCTATTCGGTATTGGCGCCTGGGAAACGGCTGCGGCCCTTGCTCGTGCTCGCCAGCTCGCAGCTGTTCGGGGTGGCGCAGCGGAGCGCCTTGCAGGTCGCCGCGGCGATCGAGATGGTGCACGCCTATTCGCTGATCCATGACGATCTGCCGGCGATGGACAACAGCGATCTGCGCCGCGGCCGGCCGACCAGCCATAAGCAATTCGACGAGGCGACCGCGGTCTTGGCCGGCGACGGTCTGTTAACCATGGCCTTCCAGGTCCTCGCGGATCCGGATACGCATGGCGACGCCGCGGTCCGCGCCGAACTGGTCAGCGCCTTGGCCGGGGCCGCTGGGGCCGCCGGCATGGTCGGCGGCCAGATGATCGACCTCATCGCCGAGAAGCAGCCGCTCAATATCGGCGCGATCACCCGGCTTCAGCGCATGAAAACGGGGGCGTTGATTGCGTTTTCCTGCGAGGCCGGGGCGATTCTGGCGAAGGCCGCCCCTGAGGTGCGCCTCGCCTTGCGCGGCTATGCCCATGATCTCGGGCTCGCCTTTCAGATCGCCGACGATCTCCTCGATGTCGAGGGCTCCTCGGCGGAGACCGGCAAGCCGGTCGGGGCGGATGCCGCCGCCGGCAAGGCGACATTCGTCTCAATTCTCGGCATTGATCGGGCGCGCGCCCAGGCCGAATTGCTGGTAAACCAAGCGGTTGCCCACCTTGATTTGTTCGAGGAAAGGGCGGAACTTTTGCGACAGGTCGCGCGATTCGTCGTAAACCGCCGATCGTGACGAGGAGACCAATCTTGGATCAAAAACCGGGCCTCCAGATCTCCAATCGGACCCCGCTTCTCGACCGGATCAACGTGCCGGCCGATCTGCGGCGCTTGCCCGAAGCCGATCTGCGCCAGGTCGCCGACGAGCTGCGGGCCGAGCTGATCGACGCGGTGTCGATCACGGGCGGCCATTTCGGGGCCGGGCTCGGGGTCGTCGAGCTAACGGTGGCGGTGCACTACATCTTCAACACGCCGCACGACCGGTTGATCTGGGATGTCGGCCACCAGGCCTACCCGCACAAGATCCTCACCGGCCGGCGCGACCGCATCCGCACGATTCGCCAGGGCGGCGGGCTGTCGGGGTTCACCAAGCGGTCGGAGAGCGAATACGACCCGTTCGGGGCAGCGCACAGCTCGACCTCGATCTCGGCCGGGCTCGGCATGGCCGTCGCGCGCGACTTCAAGGGCGAGAAGCGCAACGTCATCGCCGTCATCGGCGACGGTGCGATGAGCGCCGGCATGGCCTATGAGGCGATGAACAACGCCGGGTCGATGGATTCGCGGCTCATCGTCATCCTCAACGACAACGACATGTCGATTGCGCCGCCGGTCGGCGCGATGAGCGCCTATCTGTCGCGCGTGCTGTCGTCGAAATCCTTTATGTCGCTGCGGCATCTCGCGGGGGAGGCGGCGCGGCATCTGCCAAAGCGGCTCGAGCATATGGCGCGGCGCGCGGAGGAATTGGCGCGCAGCTTTGTCACCGGCGGCACGCTGTTCGAGGAACTCGGCTTCTATTACGTCGGCCCGATCGACGGCCACAATCTCGATCATCTGCTGCCGGTCTTGAAGAACATCCGCGACAGCAAGGAGACCGGCCCGATCCTCATCCATGCCGTGACCGAGAAGGGGCACGGCTATCTCTCGGCCGAGCAGGCCGAGGATAAATGGCACAGCGTTGCGAAATTCGACGTCGTGACCGGCGCGCAGGCGAAATCGACCCCGAAGGCGCCGCAATACACGACCGTTTTCGCCAAATCGCTGATCAAGGAAGCCGAGAAGGACGAGCGCATCATCGCGATCACCGCGGCGATGCCTTCGGGCACCGGGCTCAATCTGTTTGGCGACAAATTCCCGAAGCGCACCTTCGATGTCGGGATCGCCGAGCAGCATGCGGTGACCTTTGCCGCGGGCCTCGCCTCCGAAGGCATGAAGCCCTTCGCCGCGATCTACTCGACTTTCCTGCAGCGCGGCTACGACCAGGTCGTGCATGACGTCGCGATCCAGAAGCTGCCCGTTCGCTTCGCGATTGACCGGGCCGGCCTTGTCGGACAGGACGGCCAGACCCATGCCGGGTCGTTCGACATCACCTATCTCGGCTGCCTGCCCGGCTTTGTGATCATGGCGGCGGGCGACGAGGCCGACCTCGTGCACATGGTGGCGACCTGTGTCGCGATCGATGATGCACCCTCGGCGGTACGTTTCCCGCGCGGCGAGGGCATAGGTGTCGAATTGCCGGAAACCGGGGTGCCGCTCGAGATTGGACGCGGCCGCATCCTGCGCGAGGGCACGACGATCGCGATCCTGAATTTCGGCGGCCGTCTCGCCGAATGCCTGAAGGCGGCGCAGGAATTGAGCGCCTACGGATTGTCGACGACCGTCGCCGACGCCCGCTTCGCGAAGCCGCTCGACACCGATCTGATCAATCGGCTGGTGCGCGAGCATGAGGTGCTGATTACGATCGAGGAAGGCTCGATCGGCGGGTTCAGCAGCCATGTGCTGCAACATCTGGCGACGACCGGTCAGCTCGACAGCGGCCTCAAGATCCGCCCGATGGTTCTTCCGGATGTGTTCCTCGAACATGATTCGCCGAATGCGCAATACGACGCGGCGGGGCTCAACGCTCGCCACATTGTCGCGACCGCGCTGTCGGCGCTTGGCCGCGAGATCGCCGAATTGCCCGCCAGGGCGTAATTCGCGACGCGGGTAGGATGGGCTGAGCACAGCGAAGCCCATCGCGTGATGACGGTGGTGAGATGGGCTTCGTGTTGCTCAGCCCATCCTACAAAGTTGCATAGCTCGCGATGGCTGCGAAGCGCCGGGCCGATCAGCTGCTTGTCGAGCAGGGCCTTGCCGAAAGCCGCGCCAAGGCACAAGCGCTGATCCTCGCCGGGCTCGTCTCGGCGGCGGGGCGGCGCATCGACAAGGCGGGCATGAGCCTTGCCGAAGATGCCGAGCTGACCGTCGCCGGTCGCGACCACCCTTGGGTGTCGCGCGGCGGCCTCAAGCTCGTGCAGGCGCTCGACCATTTCGCGCTCGATCCGGCCGGGCTTGTCGCGCTCGATATCGGCGCCTCGACCGGGGGCTTTACCGATGTGCTGCTGGCAAGGGGCGCGGCGCTTGTGCACGCGGTCGATGTCGGGCGCGGACAGCTCGCCTGGAAACTGCGGCAGGACCCGCGCGTCGTCGTGCATGAAGGGGTAAACGCGCGGTATCTGTCGCGCGCTGCGATCGCGGAGCCAATCGATCTCGTGACTTGCGACGCGAGCTTTATCGGGCTCGCGACCGTGCTCCCGGCGTCCTTGGCGCTGGCCGCCGAGCACGCGGCGCTCGTCGCACTGATCAAACCGCAGTTCGAGGCTGGCCCAAAGGAGGTCGGCAAGGGCGGGGTCGTGCGCGATCCGGCGGTCCACCGCGCCGTTTGCGAGCGGATCGCGGCCTGGCTCGGGGCGCAGCCCGGCTGGCGGGTCCTCGGCATCACGGAAAGCCCGATCACCGGGCCTGCCGGCAACCGCGAATTCTTGATATATGCCCGCCGGGAGGGTTAGCCGGTGGCGCGATCAACAGCAAAGGCGAAAGCGAAAGCGGCAACCACGGCCGGCACCGGTTTCGCCGGGTTTCGCCCGGCGGCGTTCGCCTTCTTCCGCGGATTGCGCGACAACAACGACCCGGACTGGTTCAAGCCGCGCAAGGCGGTGTACGAGACCGAGGTGCTGGCGCCCTTCCGTGCTCTGATCGCGGCGGTGACGGCGGCACTCGCCGAGGCCGGCATCCCGCTTGCGGGCGACCCCGCGCGCAGCATCTTCCGCATCTACCGCGATGTGCGCTTTTCGCCCGACAAGCGGCTCTACAAGACGCATGCCGGGGCGGTGTTGACCCGCTCCGGCGAAAAGCGCGATCCCGGCCTTCTTTACCTGCACCTCGAACCGGGCGCGTCGATGATGGCGGCCGGGTTCTGGCACCCCGAGCCGCCGCTGTTGACGCGGCTGCGGCGGGCGATCGTCAGCGATCCCGATCGCTTTGTCGCAATTGCCGAGAGGCTGGATGCTGCCGGTTATCCGATCTCCACCGATGAAGCTTTGACGCGGCTGCCGCGCGGCTTCGAAGCCGCCAAAGGCACCCCCGTCGAGGATTATGTCTGCCGGAAATCCCTCACCGCGGATGCCGCGCTGCGGAACAGGGACATGCAATCCCCGGCACTCGTCGACCTGATCGTCGATTTTGCCCGCACCCTATGGCCGCTCCTCGAATGGGGCTGGGAGGCGGCCGAGGACGACATGCCGCCTCTCGTCATCCCGATGCCGGCGCGGCCTCTGCCGCCGCCCGATTTCTAGAAGCGCCATCCCGGCAAATTGAATCGTCATTTCCGCGAAAGCGGAAATCCAGGGGCAGCGCTCAGTCGGTTGCTCCTGGACCCCCGCTTACGCGGGGTGACGAGGGAGTGGTCCGGCCTGATCGGGTCGGATCGTGTTCTAGTCTGCCAATCTCTCGCTCAGACCGCGAGCCGGATTGCCCGATAGTGCTCAGGAGAGTAGAGAGAATTGACGACCAGGGAGGATCAAAATGGCAGACCACAAATCCGATACCGCGCCCGTACGGCCGCGCCGCATCAATCACATCGTGCTGAATGTCCGCGACATCGAGGAGTCGCATCGCTTCTGGACCGAGATCGTCGGCATGAAGCAGGTCGCGACATTGCGGCCGCGCCCGGGGGTGACGCTGCCAAAAATGCGCTTTTACAGCGCCGACCACGACGGCAAGGACACCCATCACGACATCGCGCTGGTCGAGAGCCCGAATGTGCCCTCGCCCGAAGAATGGAAGCTTTCCGGCGGTAGCGTCGCGGTCAATCACATCGCGATGCAATTGCCCGACCGCGCATCCTGGCTGAAGCAGCTCGAGTTCCTGCAGAGCCGCGGCGTCAAGTTCAATTGGCGCGTCAACCATGGCGTAACGCACAGCGTCTACATCAACGACCCCAATGGCTACGGGGTCGAGTTCCTTTACGAACTGCCGCGCGAGATGTGGGAAAACGACATCCAGGGCGCGATCGACTATCTCGAAAACCTGCCGACCGAAGGACCGGAAGCGCTTCTCGACCGCACCGACTCGCCGAGCTTCGGGCAGAAGGAGCCGGCCTCCGCCCCGGCGGAATAGACCCAGTCTGCGGAAAAACAAAGCGCGGCGGCTGAGCCGCCGCGCCCTGCGCCTCGGACTTAAATCGGAAACTAGGCCGCCGCGTGGCCTTTCGGCGCCTGCTCGTCCTTGTCGAAATCGAATTCGACCTTGCCGCCATGCGGGTCGTCGAAGAACAGCTGCCACAGGCCGCCGCGCACGCTCTCGAGGGGGAGCCGGCGCAGCTCGTATTTGATGCCGGCCTTCTCGAGCTTCGCGGCGGTAGCCGGCAGGTCGGTCGCGGTAAAGGCCATGTGGTCGATGACCCCGGCGCGCACCTCGTTCAGTTGCTTCCGGTGGATGACATGCAGGATCGGCTGGTCGCCGACATACAGCCAGTAGCCGGGGAACTGGAAATTCGGCCGCGGGCCGACCTCGAAGCCGAGGAGGTCGCAGTAGAACTTCTTGGTCTCTTCGAGGTCGTCGCTCAACACCGTGAAGTGGTTCATCCCTTGAACGCTCATGCGCATCTCTCCTTTGCAAGAGCAGCCCGGTTGAGGCGAGCCCAGGGCATGTGGACCCGCAGCAGCCTGATCTCTCGGAGATAGAAATGGCGGACGAGCGGCTCTGCGTCAATCGCAGCCCATGCCCGGCCGCGGCATGCTATGGGAAAGCCGGCGGGAAAGCCGGCCGCGACAGGGTGGCGAGATGAGGCAAAGATGCCGGATTTTAGTGATGAGCCTCGGGCTGCTGCTGGCGCTCGGCATGTCGGGACCCGCCTCGGCTCAGAAGCAGGGTGGCACCTTGCGGGTCTATCACCGGGACAGCCCGGCCTCGATGTCGATCCACGAGGAGGCGACCTGGTCGACGATCATGCCGATGATGGGCGTCTTTAATAACCTCGTGCTCTATGACCAGCACATCAGACAGAACAGCCTCGCGACGATCCGGCCCGAACTGGCGACCAACTGGAGCTGGAACGAGGACGGCACCGAGCTGACGTTCAAATTGCGCCGCGATGTCAAATGGCATGACGGGAAGCCCTTCACCGCCGCCGATGTCAAATGCACCTGGGATCTGTTGCTCGGCCGCGGCAAGGAGAAGTTGCGGCTCAACCCGCGTGAGACCTGGTATCTCAACCTCGCCGATGTCACGACCAAGGGCGAAGACGAAGCGACCTTCCACATGAAGCGGCCGCAACCGGCGTTTCTCGCGCTGCTCGCTTCGGGAGACTCGCCGGTCTACCCCTGCCACGTCTCGCCGCGCGAGATGCGTGCGCATCCGATCGGCACCGGGCCATTCAAATTTGTCGACTACAAGCCAAACCAATCGCTGAAACTCGAGCGCAACCCGGATTACTGGAAGCCTGGCCTGCCCCATCTCGACGCCATCGAATATACGATTGTACCGAACCGCTCGACGGCGGTGCTCGGCTTTATCGCCGGCACCTTCGACATGACCTTCCCGCACGAGATTACCGTGCCATTGCTGAAGGACATCCACAGCCAGGCGCCGCAGGCGATCTGTGAAACCGTGCCGCTCAATGTCTCCGTCACCGTCGCCGTCAACCGGAAGCCGCCCTTCGATGACATCGAAGCGCGGCGCGCGGTCGCGATGGCGCTCGACCGGCAAGCCTTTATCGACATTCTCGGTGAGGGACAGGGCGATGTCAGCGCGGTCATGCTGCCGCCGCCGGAGGGTATCTGGGGCATCCCGCTCGACATGCTGCGGCCGCTGCCGGGCTACGCGCTCGGCGTCGAGAAAAGCCGCGAGGAAGGGCGCGCGATCATGCGGCGGCTCGGCTACGGGCCGGAAAAGCCGCTGAAGGTCACCGTGTCGGCGCGCAACATCGCGGCCTATCGCGATCCCGGCGCGATCCTGATCGATCAGCTGAAATCGATCGGTATCGAGGGCGAATTGGAAACCGTCGAGACCGCCAACTGGATCCCCAAGCTGATGCGAAAAGATTTCACGCTGGCGGTCAGCCTGTCAGGCAGCGCGGTCGACGATCCCGACCAGATCTTCTACGAGAGCTATGTCTGCAAATCGCCGCGCAACTACACCAGCTATTGCAACCCCGAGGTCGAGACGCTGATCGACAAGCAATCGGTTGAGACCGATCCGGAAAAGCGCAAGCGGATCGTGTGGGATATCGAGCGCCGGATGATCGAGGAAGGGGTGCGCCCGGTCATCTATCACGCGCGCCAAGCCACCTGCTGGCAGCCGCAGGTCAAGAACATCACGATGATGGTCAACAGCGCCTATAATGGCTGGCGCATGGAAGACGTCTGGCTCGAAAAGTAGGGTATTCGCCCTTTTTCCTCGACGACGCTTGGCCGGGCCGGCCGTCCGATAACGGAATGGTGCATCGTCCCGCGGCGTTTTGATCCGGCAGATCGGAACAGCACGGGATTGCCGAAATGTTGAAAATTCTGATGGCCGGGATGGCGCTCGGGATCGGGATTGCCGGGGCGGGCGCCGCATTGGCGCAGATGCCTCGCAAGCCCGCGCCGGCGGACACACCGCGCCTCCTGCTGGTCGATGACGAGCACAAGCATAAGAACAAGCACGAGAAGAATTTTGGCCGGCGCGGCGATGACGACGAGGACCGCGACGAAGATGACAATCGCGGCCGTTCGTCGAACCGCACGTCACGCGGGAGGTCGAGCTGGTCGCAAGGCTATTACAGCGCCTCGCCTTATGCCGGCGCGCCGCGCGGCTATGGCGGTTACGGTTACTACGAGCCGCGCTACTACGATTATCCGCCGCCGTATTACTACCCGTACGGACGCTAGCGGCGATTGAGACGGTTAAATCCTCGGTCGCCAACGAGAGCATTATCCGGTCAAATCGAATCACCCCCGCAGCGTCTTGGCCGGGCTTGGCCCGGCCATCCACGAGAAGCCGCTCGTGGGTCCCCGGGCCAAGCCCGGGGAAAACGAATTGGGGTGTTCGAACCTCAATGGATTTCGGCCTGGATATTCCGGGGCACCGCATCGGCGGGCGCGGAACCGATGAATACGGGTCTCTGGAATATGGATTCCGGGCTCTGCCCTGCGGTAGCCCGGAATGACGATGGAGGTGCGGCGATCAGGCGGCGGCGAGCGAAATCCCGAGCGCCTGGAGATCGGGCGCGATACGCGGCGAGAGGACGCCGACCTTCCCCAAATTGCGCACCAGCCCTTGATGCAGGTCGCGGCGGAAGAATTTGCGGAAAGCGGTCTCTTCGCCGCCCGCGGCGCGGTCGCGGCGGTATTGCCGGATCGTTTCGATGTCGGCCTTGTCGAAGCCCATATCCTCGTAAGCGCCGAGCGGGAAGATGCCGCGCAGCGTGCGATTGAGCGCCCAGACTGCGAAATCCTCCATCTCGCGGCGCTCGGCCGCGCTCGCCTCGGCGACGACGGCGGGGAGGGACAGCATGCCGAACCCCATATGCCGCGCCTCGTCCTGCAGGATGCGGCGGCAGATCTGGCAGAGCACCGGATCTTTCGACGACTCGGCCAGCATGCGGAACAGCGACACCGCGAAGGTCTCGGCAACCAGCTGCAGCCCGATCGTCTTCAGATACCAGGCCGAGGTGCCGAGCAAGGTGTCGAAGATTTCCTGGACGTTGCCGGCGAGCGGATAGGTCTCGCCGTCGAGCCGCAGCGCGATGTAGCGATGCAAGACCTCGTTGTGGCGCGCCTCGTCGACGACCTGGCTGGCCTGGAACAGCTTGGCGTCCTGCCCGACCACATTCTCGACCATCTGGCTGCACACCAGCATCGCGCCGTGCTCGCCATGCATCAGCGTCGAGATGCGCCAGCGCGCCACGAGGCGGTTGATCTCGACCCGCTGCGTCGGCGATAGCCGGTTCCAGAACGGGCTGCCGTGAATGTCGACAAGATCGTCGGCGATGAGGCCGCCATCGGTGTCGAGCGGCTTCTCCCAGTCGATATCGGTGGCGGCGTTCCACTGGTCAATCTTGGCCTGCTCGTAAAGCCGCCGCATATCGGCATGCTCGCCATCGTAATCGTGGCGGAAATACGCGGTGTTGCTGGTTTCGATGTAATGACCGCGTTCCATCGGATCCTCCGGGGGCGAAGACGGCATTATAGCACCTTTTCCGCCGATTTGTTGCGCCGCCGCTTGATATGAACGCCGCGGCTCCCGCCTTTGTCCGCAAGGGTGCCGGCCGTGGCGTACCCCCGGGCCGCCCCGGCCGCTCCAATCCGTTGTAGGTGCGCCGATTTGGCCGCGTTGCAGTCGGGCCGATTGCCGCAATGTCGGACAAAACCGCGCCGCCTGCTGGATTTATCGACGAAACCTTAACCGCGTTGTTGCTACGATAGGTGAGGGCGCCGTGGCACCGGCGCCGCTACTGATCTGGAGAGTTTCGGCGCGATGTTGATGACGCTCGTCATCCTGGTGCTTTGCACCGCTTTGCCGGTGCTGGGCGTGGCGCATATCGCAGAGTCGCGGCGCCGCGGCCGGGCCGAGCGGGAAGCGCTCGAGAGCGAGCGGCGTTTCCGCCAGCTCGCGGAAAGCTCGTTCGACATGATCGTGCGCTTTGAGCCGCGCACCCAGCAGCGGACCTACATCTCGCCGGCCGTGCGCCGCCTTTACGGGTACGAGCCCGATGAGGCGATGAAGCTCTCGGCGGACGAGATCATACATCCCGAGGATCTGCCGAACGTGCGGGAGGCGCTGCATCGGCTCGAACATGCCGATCACGAGCCGATCACCTATCGCGGCCGGCGCAAGGATGGCAGCTACATCTGGGTCGAGGCTAGCCTGACTCGCTCGACAAACCCCGAAACCGGAACGCCGGAAGTCGTCAGCGTTGTGCGCGACGTCAGCGAGCACGTCCGCTATGAGGCGGCGTTGCGCCAGGCCAAGGAGCAGGCCGATGCGGCGAGCCGCGCCAAGTCGGAATTCCTCGGCACGATGAGTCATGAGCTGCGCACGCCGTTGAACGCGATCATCGGCTTCACCGAGATCATGAAAGAAGGCGTGATGGGGCCGCTCGACAACCCGCATTACCGGTCTTATATCGCCGACATTCATTTCAGCAGCACGCACCTCCTGAATCTGATCAACGAAATTCTCGATGTGACAAAAGCCGAAGCCGGCAAGCTCGAAGTCCAGGAGCAGGTGTTCGATTTGCGCGATGTCATCGAGGCGGTCGTGCGGATCAGCGGTCCGCCGATCGACAAGGCGGGCGTCACGGTCGGGATCGATCTTCCGCCCGATCTGCCGCGATTGCAGGCGGATGAGGGCAAGACCCGGCAGGTGTTCTTCAACCTCGTCAGCAACGCGGTGAAGTTCACTCCGGCGGGCGGGCGGATCGACATCTCCGCCCGGTTCGACCGCGAGCGCGGTCTGGCGGTCACTGTCGCCGATACCGGCATCGGCATCGCGCCGGAGGATCTGAACCGCGTGCTCGAACCCTTTGTGCAGGTCGACAGCTCATTGAGCCGGCGTCATCAGGGCACCGGCCTCGGTCTTCCCGCCGTCAAGGGCATCATGGAACTGCACCGCGGCACGATCGAATTGCAGAGCACGCTCGGCCGCGGCACCCGAGCGACGATCACCTTCCCGCCCGATCGCGCCGTCCTGGAACCCGCCCTGACGCGGCCGCAGCCGGCCGTTTGACCGCGCCGTACCGGTCTGCTGCTATTGCCGGTGGTATTTGACGACGCGTCGCACGCGCGGCGTCCATTCGCCCGGCTGCACGACGTAGAGATCGCGCCGCGAGTCGCACCAGATGCCGTGGCAGGAGCGGTTGACCGGACCGTCGCCCCAGCGCGCCAGCCGCTCGCCATCCAAATTCAGGATGCTGATAAAGCCGCCATTGTGCTCGGGGATGTAGACCGTGTCCTCGGCATCGACATAGAAAAATGCCGGGCCGATCAATTCGGTCGGCCAGACTTCGAGCAGCTTTCCGTTCTGATCGAACACCTGCACGCGGTCGTTCTCGCGGTCGGCGACAAGCAGGCGGCCGCGCCGGTCGACCCAGATGCCGTGCGGCAGATTGAACTGCCCCGGCGCGTTGCCGGGCTCGCCCCAGGAGAATTGGTATTTGGCCTCGGCCGAGAATTTGTGGACCCGGGCGTTGCCGTAACCGTCGGTCATAAACATCTCGCCCGAGGGCGCGAAAGCGATGTCGGTCGGCAGGTTGAACGGGCCGCCGCCATGCGTCACCTTGCGCCAGGCTTGCGAGCTGAGATCGTCCTCCGGCACGCCGGTATCGGAGCGCTTGCCTTTCTCGCCGATCGTCTGCAGCAATTTGCCGTCGGTGGTGAATTTATAGAATTGCTCGTGATGCTCGTCGCATAGCCAGACGACATCGCGCCCGTTCTCGCGGACGATGCGGATCGCATGCGGAAAGCGGAACAGCCCCTCGCCCCAGGAGCCGACAAACTTGCCGTCGCGATCGAAGATGACGATCGGGTGCGCCTCGTTGCGGTTGAAACAGTAAACACGGTCTTCCGAATCGACCGAGACCGCGCACGCTTTCACGTCGAGCCATTC
>Ga0209488_10001929_pt1 | contig 17520 bp, 21 predicted proteins | sample Rivendell_Oct201_8_FD_188349 | JGI IMG/M metagenome (GOLD analysis project Ga0209488, IMG submission 188349) | Vadose zone soil microbial communities from the Eel River Critical Zone Observatory, Northern California, USA -... | ecosystem: Environmental > Terrestrial > Soil > Vadose zone >...
CGAAGCCTACCTCCGCGCCATCGTCTCGGCCAAGGACAGCCGATGGCTCGACGCTTTTGCCTTCCGCGACTTTCTCGGCGTGCCCATAGGCAAGCAAACCACCACCACAGGCGGCGCCAGCGACATCAGAGAAGGCGGTGGGCAGTTCACCTCCTCGAGCTGGCTAGACGAGCACCTGGACCTACAAGCGCGCGTGCGGGACATCCGCGCAGACACCAACCGGCGGGATGCGTTCTCAGAGCGGGGGGATGTGGGCGGCGCCCACGCGACGAACGTGCAGGCGAAGAAGAAGCTTGCGGGCGTGCTGACGCGCGTCGGGGTGCTCGTGGAGGGGCTCGATGCGCTCGCGCTGCGCGGGATGAGCGAGGGGGAGCTGCAGCGTCGCACGGATCTGGTCGCGAGGTTGCAGGACGACTGCGAGAAGATGGCGAAGATGCTTACCGTTGCGCGCCAGACGTCGCGCGCGCTGGGGTCGTCTCCCGCTCCCGCTGAGCGTAACCCTGCTGCTGCGGGGTCTGATCGCGCTGCGCTCCTCGGCAGTGGCGGAGGACCTGCTTCGTCTTCGAAACCCATCGCGCGGGTGTTTGGCGTGCCGCAGCCGCCAAAGGAAACGGAGGAGACGCGCCCTCTGGATGATCATGGGTTGTTATCATTGCAGCAAGCGAGGATGGATCAGCAGGATGCCCAAGTCGCACAGCTTACAACGATCTTACAGCGACAGAAGCAATTGGGGGCCGCGATCAACAACGAGTTGGCACAGCACGTCGAGTTACTGGATGGTCTTTCGAATGACATGGATAAGGTCGGAGGCAAGTTAACGGCAGCAAAGAAGCAGCTTAATAGGTTAGGCTAGTATTGGTCTATGAACTACGCATCTAACACGACGGATCGGAGGGGACATGTGGTATTACTAGGTGAATGGTACGGATACGAATATTATAAACGATTTTCTTTTTTCGTCAGCACACGTCCAATCGTCTAAAGGAAGTGAGTTGTCTGACTATGAGGGAGAGCAGAACAATGAGACACGGACCTCAAAGCAAGTAATCATAACCCCGCATGCAGGGGCAATTTTGGCTATTCTGGGACCAAGCCCAGCAAACATTACAGACACTCCCTCCGTCTGAACGATCTGCCGTAGCAAGGGAAACGCACGCGTCTGTTGACCTGGCATAGACACGATGAGGGCTTGCCGACGCGTCTTTAACATGTCGAACGGGGACGTCAGGAGCGCTGCGGCCGTGCCACTCGTAGCTCCACAGGCGAACGCGACGGTTGGGCCCGACCTCCCCCTCTCCTCAAAGTGACGCTTCATCCTCTCATACGACGCCCAATAAAACCCAGAGAACGGGACGTCCCGCCACAGCGTAGGTCCCAACCCGCGCCATAGATGCCCCACGCCGTGCTCACGCACTAGCCCCGCAAGCGCACCGAGGACGGATCTGAGGGTGTGCGGGGTGTTGGGCGATCTGGGTGTCGCCTGGAGATTGGTCCGTAAGAGTTCAAGGGGGGAGACCACGGAGGCGACGATGCTACGCGCGGACACGCCCGCGGCCAAGGGCACGACGGACGGGAAAGGTATCACGACGGGCAAGACTTGGCGTAGGAGGTAATCGTATGTGAGCATGTAGGCCGTAGACGAGGGAACGGCTATGAGGCTGCGCCACGTAGATGATGATGATGAGGATGAGGATGACAAAAACCGGAACGGCGAAAAAACTCACAATGTCGTCCCGACGCCTTTCCAGAGCCCTCGGACACCCTCTGCCCTCCAAACGTGGCGGACAGCGTCGTAGAACCCGTTCACGCGCTCTGTGCGGAACACGCCGCGGTCCCAGATGCAGACGAGCTCCTGCGGGAAGGTATGCACAAAAGTGGACATGTTGCGCGCGTACGTGGAGGGCGGGAGACCTCGAACGCATGGGACGCTAGTTGGCTGGCAGCACACGCTGTGCGCGTTGATATGTGGCACACCTTGAGACTTTGGGGGTTGTGTTTGCAGACGGGTTTTGACCACGTCGAATGGAGTCACTAGGATAACGGAAAAATTATCTGAGATGCTCTAAGAGGAACAAGATGGGAAAACACAAACTTGTTAAAGCGGTCAATGTCGAACCTGTAGCCGCAGCGACAAGCTTGGCTTGGAACGGATCCATGGTAGGAACCGTCGTTGCTACGAAGGTGGAAGAAAGGAAAGCAAGAGGAAGTACGGAGTAATCGAGTCGGCACGGCAGCAACGTCACGTCACCCAAAGTTTATCAGATAAACAACGATCAACGACTAGACACTAACTACAACATACAACCATCACGGCGAACCATTTACAATTCCTGGTAAGGGGGAGGAACCTCTCCATCATCTGCATTCCCTTCATCCTTCTTGGACCCCGAAGCGCCCGTCTCACCACCTAGGAGCCGTTCTCGCTCTTCCCGCTCCAACCGCCTCTTTTCCTCCTCTGCACTTTCATACCGCTGGGGGAGAGAAGTAGACGAACGTCCCTCAGGGACCGGAGTGTTCTCGGTGTTGGACACAGGTTCTGTCGAACCCGGCGAGGACGCTCGAATATCATGGAGCGAACCGCCAGGACCTCCAGATACCGGAACGCCAGTCTCTGCCACAGTGGGTGTGACCGTCGGCACCTTCACCTCGGTGTCAACGGGCCCAGGAATGGTAACCGCCACGGGAGGTAAATCCGACGGAATGGGAGCGGGCTCATTGTTCAAGGCAGCTGGGTTGATACTCGGAGATGTCGATTCTGCAGCCAGAGGCTGCTGCGGTTGATGTGAAGAGGACGGCGGGGTACTCGCAGAACCCAATTCCTGAACGGGGACAGGGGCAGGGATTGGAACATGCTGCGTGCTCCTCTGGGCTTCAACTGCGGCGATCTGCTGCAATTCTTCAGCATGGGTTTCACCGAAGCTGCCTGTGTGGGAACGGTCCAGAAGCGCATCCGCAGGCGCGGAGAGGGTAGTTTGACCAGGCTTCCAGTTATCCAGCGCATACTGCAGAGAAGCACGGATGGACCCTGTCCTTTCTACGCCAGTGTAAGGATGATCGGACGAGGGGGGAATAGATGGCAACTCGGCCAAGATGGTCTCCGCTGCCTGCGCGAGGAGCGAAAGCTTCTCTCCATACTAAGAAGTAAGAGAAGCGATGAGACCCGTGATTAACCGGGTGGATAATAGCTTAATTACCTCTCTGAGAGCATTGAACTTCTGTTGTTCGCTCTCCCTCAGAGTCTTCCTCAGAACAATGTCGTGCTGCTTCTCCAAGGGTTCGTCGTCATTTTCAGCTTTAGCGAGTTGCGCCTTGAGTTCCGCAAGGCGCTTTTCGTAACCTCTCTCCCTGCTATTCTCGACACGCGAGATCTGTTGCTCCAGTCCAGTGCGAATGTTGCGCCTCTGTGAAACAGCGACCTCGTTATCTCGCAGTTCCTTGAGTGGTATGCGGGCCTCGTCGAGCTTATTGGATAGCGTAGCTGCGAGCGACCCCGAGACGTAATGTACAAATCCCAACCTATCGGAGACTGCGGCAAGATGGTGAGGTCGAAAACGGGATACAATCATTGAAACACTGACCATCTTTGACATCGGATGCCTCATGCTGACCCCACAGATAGAGCTCTTTGCTTTGGGATTTAGAATCGAGCGATAGACTCTGAAAATCAAGAGAGACGCCTTTCTTTGCGGTGATTATCTTTTGTATGGGAGTACTAGAACCACCGACACTGGAAGATTATTGATTAGATTTTACAACCATCGACAAGTTGGGATGGTCAGACTGACGAGTAGGTCTGCTGAAGCTGGCGGAATTGATGTTGGATCTGCTCGATGGTATGGCTCTTGTAGGTAGAGCCACTGTCGGCAGGAGCTGGGGATGCATCACCGGAAGAAGGACGAGGGGCACCGGAGAGGGAGGGAGGAATATGATGTGCTATAGGAGAACTGTTCAGGGCATTCTGAGCCTTGTCAGCTATCGAGGACAAGAAACTTGGTCGGGGCATGGTTGTGAGGGTGAGAAGGGGAAAAGGGAAGAACAAATGTATTAAATAGAGAGGAGGGCGGTGGCGCAGGGTGAGGCGAGGCGATGTCTTATCGGCAGGTCATCTGGTCCGTACATCGCACCCACCGACACACCCACGATGACCATAATACAAGATATAACTCAAACTATAATCTTCCTCCCCGACTTGCCCTTCTTTTCAGAGTCCTTATGTGACTGGAACTCTACATCAGTGGCCAGCGGTCCCGCTAGTTTCTGTGAATCATTGTAGCCGAGCACGGCCGTTTTGAAGTGCCTCCCAACGGCCTCAACCCGCTCTCGCAATTTATCATCGTCTGCACCTGTTGGCGCCAGGCGCGTCCAGATCGACAGTCGATAGAATTGCGGCCGCGTAGAGACGATGACACCCGTGACGAATGAGGGCGTTCCCGGAGGTGCCTCAGGACTCGTTAAATACGGGTCGAATGTTTCCCCAATGGCGGCCAGCATCTGTTTCACAGATCGTCAGGACGACATCGCATGATACCAAACCCTGGCTTACGGTGTAGAGCCACATTTTGTCGACGTTCCCTCTATTCTTCTCCTTGGGAAGCTGTATACTCCATTTTCCGCCAGCTTTGTTTGCTTCATCTTCCCATGCCGGAATGATCCCATCCTGTTTCCCACGTTTAGATGGCCATTGCCCCATCGCGTCAGCAGAACCGCGTACCTTGAACAAGTAATAGTTGGCTTTCTGGGGCAGCTGTGATGGTGGCACGATGTTGTTGTACAAGCTGTTCAAAAGTAAACGTCATTCGATCGCCATCCATCATCGTCAAAATTACATACCCCCAAAACTCTTCTACACTATCAAAACTGATGACCCGCTTTATGTCCTCCATCCACCCCAACGCCGCGCCAGGAGTTTGCGGGACGGGCGTTTGAGGGAATGCAGTAGATGGTGTCTGCGGTAGATTCCGACCCTTGGTCGCAGGCGAATCGAACCAGAGGGTCCAAGGGGAGTAGAGCGGGTGCTACGGACGAAAGGAAAGGGAAAACCGATGAGAACGACGATGCGCAGGTAAGTTGTCAATCAAACGAGGCACCTTTACGTTGAAGTTTTTGGGATCACTGAAGACAGTTCGAATCGTCTCGGCCTGCGCTTGCATATCGACCTCCTGTATCTCGCCAGGTTCTAACGAGGCTTCGTCCCCAACCTCGCCGTCGTCCTTTGCGGTTGCATGAGTTTCAGTCTCAGGGTGCTCTGCAAGCGCGGCCTGCACAGCAGAGCGCGACGCTTGCAAAGCCGGGCCAGGAAGAGAAGAAACCGAGGTCATGAAGGTAGTTGCAAATTTGCCTTTGAACAACAAGACGAGTTGCAAGAGTGCTCACAGTGAGAAGAGCAGAGGAAGAGAATTACTGCCAAAGACGGGTGTAGAAAGCGATGTGTGTGTATGTGATTTGATCCAAGCGGCGCGATTGCAAAGAGTGGGTAGCGACGTCGTAGATTATGTAATCATAATGTGCGCCAACTCTGTCTTTCATGGTTGAAACACTAACTCAACGTCCAAATCCTGGCGTAGAAAAATTATCTTATATACGAAAACAAAGGCGTAATGTTTATATACTATGTACAGTAAGCGTAACACCTGCTTCCCCCTCAGGAGGGAAGGTTACCAATGAAACCAGGGTCCATCATTGAGCCACGTGAATGAAGGTTCTACATTGGTTTCGTCTCCGTTGAGAGTTCGTGGTAACCTGTCGAATCTCGCCTTGGAAAGTCCATGCCGAGGACCTCATCTCGAAGTTTCAGAAACTAGATGGTCATCAGCTTAGTGCAATAGGTAACTCTGTGATGCTGATAGTACATTTCTTTCCTCCGCGATTGTCTCCTCATGAGTCTTCCTGAGCACGTTTTGCGTGTTCACTAACATCGTCTGGGTGAGACATTAGTTAGGTCAGGTCACAGGCTTAGCTGTAACGAAAAAAATACTCTAATTGAGCGGCTCGTGAGTCCACGGTACGTGGACACACGCTCGAGCGCTACGGGCTCATGCCCAACCAAACGAAGCTGCTCATGCAGATACGTAATGTACTGCTCAAGGCACTCCAGATAATAACGCTTCTTGTCATGAGAAGATATCGTGTCACTGCGCGAAATATGTGAGCTGAGAAAATACAGAAAGTAGTCAGACGACGAGACGTACGGATCCGTAGGTGAGAAACCGATGCTTTCTTGAAGGACACGTTGGAGTGCCTTGCGTTGAGTCTCGACCTTTTTCTCTGTTTTACGGCCTGGCTTGGTCGACGCGCTGATGGATTTCTGTTTGCTAGTGGCTTTGTTCAAGAGTTCGCTCGGTGTCGGAAATGTCTCACGGGGAGCGTTGGCATATACCTGGAGAAGATCTGGCTCATCATTCAGTGAGAGATGTTTCGGCCCTGTGTTCGGCCCTTGATTGTATGGGTGACCGCGTAAGGACGACGACTCGGGAGAGATGATCGGCCAGGAGGCTCCCGAGACGGGTACGGGAGAGTGCAGGAGAACGCCAGGTGCCTGCGTATACGGCAGTTGCGATGGTTGTGGGAGTACCGTCTGATTCAGTGGGGGTGCGACGACGTTCCCAGGATTCCCGGGCCAAACATTATGGACGAGGGGAAGAGAGGAGCAGAGACTGGGTTCGGAACTGTAGAGAGTGTTGCTGACAACATCTGCCTGACAATTCTCGCTAGCAGACGAATAAAGGGCAACACCGAGATCAGTGTATTCGTGAGGAGGGGCCTGATTGGCAAGTCAGTGGGATTTGAGGGAGGGTGACAAGGATTCGCCTACCGCTGCATAAGTGTCGTATTCAGTGGCTTGCGGGGGATAAAAGGTTGCGAAGGGGTTGACTGCCTGGAATGATAGTGGGTCCATCAAAGGAGAGTGGGGCGAGAACGGGTCGGTGGATACTTATAATGGGACCGGATTGATGAACGGATCCATGTCCAGTCAAAGTATACCCGGGCCAAGTCGCACACTCCGAAGCGGGACAGAGCTTACTCGTTGTGGTATGGCATCGACTGACTGCCGTCGAGAAATTTCTGATAGGATAGCTTTAGATCGCGGGGGAAAGGGCTAGAAACTTCCACATCTTTGGCGCAAGAGGGGCAATTAAAAAAATGAAATAAAAAATAACATGCAGCGGCCATCTCAGCACAGATAGATAGATGCGGCGTTAACCTTCTCCAGTGCAGATCGAGTGCCCTCGCCAGCCTCTGCGAAACCGAGCCCCGTCGCCGTCTCCGCGACAGCCCGTCAAGGAAGGTCCTAAAAAGCAGAAAAACGGCAAACAAGCACGTAGCAGTCTTAGTCCCGCACGAAAGTGAACAGCCAAGACTCGCAAAAACTGGAAATGCAATAAATACTTTTCGAGGTGGGCGCAGGTGAAGGGAGGGACATCGGGGTATCGAGGGTGAGATCTGTCTGTCTGTCAGAAATCTCAACAATGATGCCACAATGCCGACCCGATCACGCGACCGGGAAGCAGGCTATGGCGGCCGTCGCCGAAATCCTTGTGCAGTACGTACTCTGATGCCGCGAACCGTGCATGCTGACGTCTAAGTCGATGCAAAACCCTGTCCTCTCCGCAGAAGCCGCAGGCGCCAGTCTCCGGGACACCGTGTTATGAGTGCCAGATGCGGAATGGATTTGCTTCCGGGTTTTACGTCTAGTCCTATCGGTATGGGTGGTCCTCCTCATTTGGAGACAGATTTCCCTCCTCAGCAGACGCTCTTCGAGTCGCTCGCGAGCAATGACGCTTTGGTCTGTTTCAGGATGGCATTCGTACCCCATCGCCGTTTCTAGAATTCTATTAGTGTCAACCCTTGTCGCGTTTCTCTTAAACTTCTGTGTTTCCGTCTCCACCGTCCTCTCGCCATCTGCCTAGTCTCACTGCTATGGTTGCACCCGCAAACGTCCAGCTTTCTCTTCAGATTCAGCGTTCGCTTCAGGCTGCTCACCCGTTTGACAGTCCTCTCGTTCATCAGGCATCCCCTTCCCCTTCGACCAGCGATTTCAGCGAGGTGTCGGTCTCACAAGCCCCGAGTCCTCCCGTCGAATCGTTTGGTCCTCCAGCTCCATCTCTTCTCCCCCCACCAGACGTACAATCACATTTTCCCGGGGTCGCTACCTCGTGCTCCTCCCGATCTCCCTCGCAGATCGTGATTGCCCATCCATACGCGCGATTATACGCGAAGAAGAACACCACAGGGGCGAAGCGCCGCAAAATATGGAACCATGCCCTAGAGAAGTCTGTCTTCAGTGCTCATGAAATGTACGTAGATGCCATCAATGTCTACGTGGTGTTAGTCACCGACTCGCATCCACAGCGCTACGATGGGTGCCCCCCATAGGAGGACAATTTACATAGCCACCCTCGAGGCGCACATCGACTGCCTTCATGCACAACTACTAGCAATAGGTTTGTATCCGGTACCTTTTGAACGTCTTGAACCCTTCAAAGGCCTCAATTGCAAGACGGCGAAAGTCAGTCCATTTTGCGTTACTTTTTCTATTTCGTTTGCAAACAACCAAATGTCGGACGTTACAGAGTATGGTCGCTGGACTGCAGCACGACGCCAGTCACGTCAAGATGAAGCTGCTTGAACTTGAACGAGCGGTCAGTAGCATTTATGGCCGTTCTTGAAACGTGCTGAGCGCTGAGTCTGGGTTGTTTTTTAAGAATCATGGTCTTAGGAATATTATGAAGACGCGAAACGGACATTATTTCGGGCTCCAGGATGATACCCACGAGGCTAGTTTGTGTATGCGCCATGATTCGTTTGATTCCACCACCAGTTCTTAATGTGCGCTCGTAACGTAAATTGTAACTGTCGTTTAGGGAAAGGGACATTATTTTTTGTTGCCGTAATCTGCATTGCGTGGGTTGGGTTGGCTGCCACAGCTGACCTTGAATGTGAATGTCCGCCGCGAGGCATCTTCACATCCTTAGCTGGCCACATTATCCCGTCTCAGTCGGATCTCTGTCCGTGCTTACCTTCCCATTCTACATACATGGATAAAGAAAGCGTCGAAACTTATCAAGTGCAGCTTTCCCAAGTCGAAATTGCCCTTGCTGCGGACCCAGACAATGCAGAGCTTGCCTCACTTCGCTCCGAGCTCCAGGAGCTTATCAATCTGACAACCTCACTCATCTCCCAGAGCGAAAACGCCACATCATCCAAGTCAACGGATACCTCCCGAAAGGCGACGACTACGCAACAATCCGTTGCATGGTCCGCAGGGATGGAGTGTCTGGCCAAATACTCCAGCGACGGTGCATGGTATCCCGCCCGTATCAACTCGGTGGCTGGATCCGCCGAAAAGCGTGTATACAGCATCGTGTTTAAGGGTTACAATACAACTGAGCAGGTCGAGGCATCGTCGCTTAAACCCCTTCCGCCCAATTACAACCTTCTTCCCTCTGCTAAGCGCAAAGCGAAGGAAGAGGAGGACGAGGAGAAGGAAAGGAAGCGAAAGAAAAACGAAAAGAAGGTGGAGACGCGAGCGGCCAAGGCCAAAGAGCAGCTCCAGAAACAGGCGAGTTGGCAGAAATTTGCCAAAAAGTCCGAGAAAAAGGGTGTACACATCGCGGGAATTGCAGGGACCAGTATATTCAAGACGCCCGATAACCCACTCGGTCGTGGTTCGTCTCTCCGTCCTTCCCTACATGATACCGTTAACTAATCGGATTCTTTTAGTGGGGGTCACAGGAAGTGGCAAAGGAATGACGGATTACCAAGCCAAAGGAAAACACAAATTTGATCAAGCCTCGGAGCTGGCGTGATTCCCCTCCTTGTGAGGACCTTTTTTCGACTTTATGACGTCCTCTGAACTTGTGTCATTTAAGGTCCGTTTACACCAGCCCCGTCCATCGCAGTGGGACATGGAGAACATGCCAACGGAAGGAGCGGAGGCCATGGGTTTACATTGCACATCCGTGATGTCTTTTTCTTTCGTTTATCTTGATCGCTCGGGCCTCACACCATTGTCACCGTTTTCTTCTCCGCCATGCCATTCCTAGAAGAAAGGAAAGAGTCGTGCGATATTCCCATTAAGTGGACATCGCCAACGAGGCTACGTAAACCCATTACATCCCAGTGTACTCCTCATTTTCGCTTACTTGTACTCGTAATATGACCAGAGTGAACCGGCGACTGAGACCGCCGCCGCTCCACGTCTGCTGATGATCAGCGCTGTGCCTGCGAATTTCTTTCCGTCCGTACTTGAACTCGGGGACGCTGCTTACCGGAATTGAGGAGGCTTCTTGCCGATCAGGCTCTGGGTCTGATGCCTTCGGGGATGCCACAACTGTATATTCATACAACCTCAGGCGCAGTGGGTAGGCAAGCCTGAGCGTGCATATACCCTTTCAGCACTGACGTTATAGCCCGAGGTTCGAACTCAAGGGGCAGTGGCGTGTTTTTCAGAGTGTGACGAATCGCAGATCATCCGACCCCCATTTTAATCAATCTCGGACATCCCTTCGTGCGCCCTCTGGCTCGATTTGGTTCAGCCTACTGCCGATTCGAACACTTTCCCCGCGGTGCAGTCCCGTCGGCGGCACTGGATTTGGAAAGCGTCGGATGACGGGACAGAGAAGGCGAGGGTGGGGATTTGGCGGGATCTGCAGCGATTTCTTCCCAGTAAAGATATCTCGCCCCCGTCCCTGGTTGGTCGTAAACGACGGAAGATTTGGTGTGTAAAGCGATCCTGGCGACCGCTGCGCCGGCGAGCAGATTCACGCGACCGATCTCTACTGGCACGGGACTGTTATTGTACATGTACGCGTCTCATTCAGACTCGGTAATGGAGCCCGTTTCCTCGGCAAGCCGATACGTCCGTCGTCGAAGGGGAAGGGGGAGGGATGGTGAGGTTCTAGTCCCAGAGACCGCTCTTGTCAAGTTTGACTCTATTGTCCTGTTTCGCTTTACTTCCTTTTGCCCGTCCGATCCGCTCGGCCCCTCGTCTCGAGTGATACTTTCGCTTCTCCCGCGCCCGCTCCTTGTATGCGTCAACGGCCGCCTTGCCTCTGATTTCTTTTTCCCTCGACGCATTCGAATTCACCGAGAGCGTGTTCTCGAGTTGGTTCCCGAGTTGGCTCGTGGGACTGCACGACGCTGACCGCCGCGGCGGTCCTTGTGACGGTGACTCTGCGCTTGTCGTTTGAGCGTTTGTCTGTCCCCCAATCCGCCATGACTGCGCCGACACGTCTGGTTCTTCGTCTTCGGACTTTCCTTCTCCGCTTGGCACCGCGCCATCAAACGGTTCTTCTATATCTTCCCTCTCGCCCCCTCCTTCCACCTCTTCCTCCTTCCTCCCTTCCGCCACCTCCCTTTCATCTTCGTCGTCTTCGTCGTCTTCATCTACCTCAGACTCACTTTCTTCCCCAGAGTCAGACAGACTCTCGTTGGCCGATTCCATGTACTGCCGACATTAGCGCATAGTTGACATAGACATATAGACCCCATACCTGTTCTAGAACTTTCATTTCCCGTCGTCCGAATCCACTTGCCTCCACAACAACGTCTAGCCGAAAGCCCTCCTTACTGCCGTCGCCGACTGTGCTCTTGAATTTTGGATATATTGCGCTCTCATACCTAAACCGTCTTCGGAAGAATGTGCGAATACACTCGACGTCCCTATTGAAATACCTGAAACGCAAAACGTTTCCTGGCTCGCCATCGTAGGATCTGGACTTGTGACGCACTCACCATTCAGCATTTTCGTGCGAGGTGCTAACCATTTGAGGGAAATCGATGACGATGGGTTCGCCGTCACTGCGGCGAACGAGAATGTTGAATTCGTTGAAATCACCGTGTATCAGCCCAGCATGCGCGAACCGGACGATGAGATCCATCAACTGAGAATAGAGTTTGCCAGGAGAAGGAACTTGGTCGATCTGACGCCTATGTGACCCCATTCCATGAGCGGTTGGGGGATGAAATCGACGCTAAAAACACCACGCACAGAGGGTAGGCATCAAGAAATTCCATTAGAATGCAATGTCTAGCTTGGTCAATTGGCCGTGGGACAGGGAACTGATGTTCATGCAGAACCTGCCAAGTGAGGGGGGAAAAAAGGCACTGAGTTTACCCCTCAAACAGTTACGCAAACGTAAAGGGACCTTCAGGAATGCCCATTCTTTTTGGGCTGCTAGCCTTGACATGTACATCCAGGAGGCAGACTTACGTTTGCCCAGATAGTCGCGCTTTTCTTTGATTGCGCGAAAGGAGACGCGTCCGAGACTATGTCAAGGACTGCATGTTAGCGGCCTTGGCGACCTGTTGGATAAATGTTCTACCGATGCAATTTCAACACCATCTCGTGTCCCTCCGCATCTGCAACAATATAGATGTCTTGGAGCGTCACATCAGGACTATCGGTTCACAAAACAGAACAGGTGGAGAGCAAACCAGATTCTTTGCCAACCCCAATCTGGTTTCCAACTGAATACACAGAGTCACGTTTTGATAGAGCTCGCATGGCAAGGTAATCATAACCCCCATATGTCAGGCGGTACCCGTCATCTAATCGGGCGTCAATGTCACGAGTGCGACACGCTCTGAATAACTTAAACCCACACTTTGAATTCTGCACCTTCCCAACTAGATTTCTTTTGGCTAACACGCCAAGGATTTTGTTCACTCCTCCGTTACGAAGGCCAGAAACTTGCGCAATCAATGTAGAAGGCACCACTTCGTGATTTTTTGAGCCCATCTCCACCTGGAATGTGGCGACGGTTAATTCGGGAGAGTGGGGTGTGTGTGAGTGATTGGACGCATCAAGACAAGAACGCACACACCGCAGTAAGGACCCTGAACTCCTCAGGCGTCATATATCGTAGATCCGTGGCATCGAGCTTCATCGTTCACGAAATACGCAGAGATCAACAAGGTTCGTGATAACCCCATGGAGCGATCCATCATGCACGACTCTGGGCGCTCCGCAAATTGAATCCAGCTCAGCCGCCGGCCCGCGCCGCTCCTGCTTCAATTGCACCAGGTTTCACAATCATGCATCATGACTAGCCGGGTAAGGAGTGCGAACAAGGTCAGTCGGGACAGGCCACCTGTTCCTGGGTATGCTCACGCTCACGATTCAGGCAACCGTAAGCCAACTTTCTTCCACAATTGCCGATTCAGGGGTCTTTGGCTTGGGGGATGTCAGGTAGGCTCATTTTTAAAATGGACGTACAAGTCAGAGTTGAAAACTCAATCTAGGTATTACACTCGGGTTGCTACCTCTTCCAAACTCTCGGACGTAGATCAAGAAAGCATATGGGACATATTTGAGCACAATATGCGCCAGATGTATGGTCTTCTAGAGAGGGACATCGACCGTTACCGAAGAGAGATATAATAATTTTTTCCTGCAGGTACACTAAATCTTCCATGGGATGGGATCCGCCGTCGAAAAAGCAGGAACTTTTCCATCGCGATTCTCGCTTCGTCATACTTAGTCGTCCGCCAGCCCAAGGCAGCCCACACCCGGTTTCTGGAGAACCGCCCATTATGGCCTACTCGATGTTCCGTTTTGACATGGAAGACGGCGAATGTGTGTTGTATTGGTATTGTGACATTTGAATTATCAAATACCCTCAGGGGGCACTCATTTGTTGTTTTCCCAGCTATGAGCTGCAGGTCTCGCAATCGGCGCAGCGAGGTGGCATCGGGAAGACTTTGATGGGATGTCTACACAACATCGCCCGTGAATGGAAGATGCAAAAGGTCATGCTCACGGTTTTCAGAGGTGACAACATGCGAATGTCCTTCTAGCTCTCCGTACTCATAAATATGACGCAGAGAACCAATCAGCGTTCTTATTTTACAAGGCGATGGGGTTTGTACATATTCCCGTGGGATGTGTACAATGTACTAATAATTCACGCGAAGGTTCCATGTCGAATCGGTCGAGGAACGGGTAGACGGAGAAGATGTGGATTATTGGATAATGTCGAAGGATGTCACTGTCTAGTTAGTTGGACATCTATTTGTTCATGTTTGTCGCATACCTCCGTGTCAACTCTGTGAGCCAGAGCACCATTCCTCACACGGTTTCTTCGTTCATGCTCTCAACTATACCATTGCGCGCCTTGCGCACTCGGGCCACCCAACAAGTAGCCACTAAGCGCTTCGCATCTCATGGCGCGCCCCACTACAATGAGCCTACTGGTTACCTATTTGGAGAGAAAGTGAGGACTTGGAGTCCGAGAACGTTGCAAATATTAACGATGAATCCCAGCCTCCAGCTCCAGGACAGAAGCGGGTAAAGGAGGATTGGGAGAACATCTGGTATATCGGAATGTTCGGAAGCATGGGGTTGGCTGCACTTCTCTTATACTACAAGCCAGACACCAGGTGCGTTTATTTACTGTTCGGTCCTACCAAATCACTCAAGAGGGAGGCATAGCATACAAGGGTGGGCGTTGAAAGAGGCGAAAACGAGGATGGAGGCACGCGGCGAAAAGGTCCAGTACGAACCGCGATGACTGCGAACCCCCTCGCGCATTCTTCCCAACTTCCTTTTCCTAAGCAACCAAGTTGTGGAATGTATATTACAGACAAACCCTAGGCTTTTCTATACCTAACTCTAGAATCATTTTGAACGGTTGAACGTTGAAGGGACCTATGGCAAGTCCAATTTTATCCTGCGAAGGGATTTCCGTACTCGAACTTCGCAGCATCATGATGTCTCGCAATGCTTTATGTAGTCCTCCTCCGACAACAACTCGTCGAGCTATTAATGCGTGAGACCAGTACGCGGCAGGTAAAAGGTTGGGCCTACCTCTTTCGGTTGGGTCACCTTAAGTTGGAAAAGCCAACCTGAGGCGGGATTAGTGTAAGAGAATGGGAACAAGGAGAGAAAATGTCACCTTTATCTTCAGGAGATTTGTTCAAGAGAGAGGGTTGACCTCCCAACTCCTCGTTGATGGCGACAACCTCCCCAGAAACGGGAGCATACTAAAATAGCATCCGTGAGGCAAGGCAACACGATGAATACAACGGATACGAACGATGTCCGAGGCCGCTTTGACGCTCTCCACGGCACCAATAGAGTCTGCAAGACGGTAACAAACAGCGCGATGAGTTCTCCCCCGAACAATACCGAAAAAAAAGTAAAAAAAAAAAGGATTCTCTTTTTGGGCCAATAGAGGACTCACCGCCCTGCTCGATTGTCTTGCCCTTCTCAGGAAGCTCGACAAAGACAACGTCGCCGAGGCTCTTCTGAGCATAGTCCGTGATAGACACCGTCCCGATGCCGCGCTCGTCGTCAAACTTGATCAACTCGTGGTCCGTCGTGTATCGTTTCGCTGGAATACCGCAGGACGTGAGTAGAAACCGCAACTGGTTTTGGCCCTCCATGACCACTGAGAACGGGACTCACTGACGAGAGTGCGTCTGAGGGGGAGTGAAATGGGCCTCAAAGCGCGCTGGGTGTACGCGCACTGGACACGCAACGCGCTGGTCAGGCTTGGTACATACCGCAGGGAGTGCATCCTGGTTCAAGTTGGGTGGACACGGGAAACTCAAAAGACATTCGATTCGCATTTACATTTGACCGGAGTGCGGTCACGGGATTTACGTAGCTGTTCGCGATTCGTTCCGCTCAACTCAACACACTCAACCGAAGGCCGGCATAAAATCACTCGAATTAGATCTAAACGTATACTACATACGACGAGTAGGGAGTATGTGTGGTGTGCAACATAGGTAGGCAAGAGTGGTGGTTATCGGTAGTCTATAAGAATGCGAACGAATAATTTTTCGGCAATGCGTATGTTGATGGTTGGCAACTGCCATAACCCATTTCACGTAAGAATTTTAGTGACGATGCCAGTGCCAACTACAAATCATCAGATGGTTTCATGTGGTACCAAAAGGAAACTTACTGGTTTTTCCACCTTCCCGCAGGGTGAAGCTATGGTTACTTTGTAAGAAGGGAGCACTGCAGAGTAACGCAATGCGACATACCGAGAACCAACTTCGGCAGCGACGTCGTGCACGAGGTCACAGACCATTTCGACGTTGTCACCAGGCATCACCTAACACGCATTAGATCAAAGCATAAAATATGACAAAGGGGTGGTATACCATTTTCTCGGCGGCATCTAGAGTGCCTTCGGGCCATGTTAACGAGACAGTGACGTCGGCAGTTCGAAGGAATAATTGAGGCCGGTAGTTGCTCACGAAAGGATTGTAGCGGCCACCTTGACACGTTGCTGCTGTGAAGAATACTTCTTAGAGAGGCACTGAAAAAATACCTTCATCCTTTGTCAACACCTGCATAACATATGGGTTCAGATTCAAAGACGGGTTCATGAGGACAGTTACTCACATATATCTGGGACTGGAACTTCGTGGTAGGTTTCATAGAACCTGGGGCGATGATGACCTGACCGCGTTTCATTTGTTCACGTTTGACGCCACGGAGGAGAGCACCCATATTGTCGCCGGCCTCGCCCTGAAAGGTGTTGAGTGTAAACCGATAGGAAACTCAATGAATACACACCCGGTCCAACTCCTTATGGAACATCTCTGGTCACGGTCAGCTGTTAATTTGGGGAACGACTTTGATTGTCCTCACCGATGCCAGTGAGTGTAGTCTTAAAGTGTACGCCAAGACCGACGACCTCAACCTCAGCACCTTTGGTAGCGATCCCACGCTCAACACGACCAGTCGCGACGGTACCACGACCAGAGATTGAAAAGACGTCTGGGAAGGATCTTTCAGAAATGACGGAAAGATCACTATAAATAACGTACCTTCGACTGGCATAAGGAATGGCTTCTCCAAGTCGCCTGCACCACATAAAATCATCTCTATCTAGATTAACCCGGAGCGGGGAATACTTACGAGCAGGGAGTTCCAACCATACGTCGCAGGCCTTGATCAACTCGACGATTTTCTGCTCACCGATCTCAGGGTCACGGCCGTCCAGGGCAGCTAGAGCGGAACCCATGACAATAGGAGTGTTCTCGCCATCAAAGTTGTATGTCGAAAGTAAGTCTCGCATCTCCATATCTACGAGTTCCAACATCTCTGGATCCGATATCTGGTCTACTTTGTTGATGAAGACGACCAGCCTTTTAATGCCCACTTGACGTGCAAGGAGCAGGTGTTCGCGAGTCTGGGGCATCTGTCCATCTGTGGCCGACACGACTATGATGGCACCGTCCATCTGCGCTGCACCAGTGATCATATTCTTAATGTCTAAATGACTAGCAAGTCAGAGGAGACGAGGGAAAAACAACATAAAGACTCGCAGTCCGCGTGGCCCGGACAGTCAATGTGACCGTAATGGCGAGAGTCGGTTTCATACTCAACATGAGCAGAGTTGATTGTGATACCGCGGGCCTTTTCTTCAGGGGCCTTGTCGATCTCGGCGTAATTCGTAAACTTGGCGCCTCCTCGGTTGGAGAGGACCTTGGTGATGGCGGCGGTTAAAGTCGTCTTGCCATGGTCAACGTGACCTTGAATTGTGCGGGGGGGGGGGGAAG
>Ga0209488_10001930_pt1 | contig 17515 bp, 17 predicted proteins | sample Rivendell_Oct201_8_FD_188349 | JGI IMG/M metagenome (GOLD analysis project Ga0209488, IMG submission 188349) | Vadose zone soil microbial communities from the Eel River Critical Zone Observatory, Northern California, USA -... | ecosystem: Environmental > Terrestrial > Soil > Vadose zone >...
AAAAAAAGTCGATTCATTTTTCAGTAGGAGTGAAGCACAAAAAAACCATCTTTTTTTCAATTCACAAAGTAGACAAGTAGAAAAGTAAATGGATATTTTCCTGATAGTTGCCGCATTGAAAGACTGAGCCGCGTGTTTAACAGTTTATTTGGGTATTCATATTGTATATGAATGTCCCCCCAGGCGAAAGAATTAATCAGAGTTGTTATGCCTATGCCCCGGCTCTAAGGATGATCATTCAATACCGTACTCAGGAACAAACAAAGCATTCATTAAAGCCGGCGCCACAGCTAGAGCCTGAGTACTACTAGCGGTTTCCATCAATTAGGCCCTGAAAAGGGAAAGGCGAGGGTTAGTCTGGAGCACCCCGGGTGGAGATGGATATGGACAGGACATTCGAGCGTGAAAAGGGAAAGAGGGTCTTTAGAACCCCTGTGTTTCTGTTTCTTCCTTCGAGGTTAGGAGGATCTGGATTGATTGAACAGAAGGAGATAACAGTCTCTTTTTCCTTTTTTCCTTTTTCTTTCCTTACAGAGGAAGGTCCGTCCCATGAACAACACGATGGAGCCAGATCGGTGGCCCAGGGCAGCTGGCCACGTACTACTGGCAGTGGCACCAGTCAAGTTGCCCACCAGACCCTGGGCCAGTACCAGTGCGGGTGGGGGGGGGCAAGGGCATGCCATATCAATCATATCGCGTTATCGTTATCGTTATCGCTCCCGCTCACTACGTAGCAGTGGGAAACCGGAACGCGCGTACTAATTCATCAGTCCGTGACTTTATTCCCTTTACGTGCGTGTTACGTAAATAGTAAAACGGAAACGGAAACCCATTTTTGTTTGTTTGTTTGTTTCCAGCTTCTCGACATTTACACTTGTTTTTCACCGCCTCCCTGACGGGATCGTAAATGCAACTTTTCTGATTGGTCGGATTTCGGAGATCGGATGTATGTGTGTGGGCGAACCTCGCGGTTGTGTCAATGTCACCATTCAAATCAAATCACCATCACTGATGTCTGCTGACAACGAGCGAGGGGCCACCCATCGTCCACCCGTCCGTCCATCGGCCCTTCTGTCCCGTCAGCCCGCCCATACATCAGTTGGACATTTAGTTGGCATCAAGCCACAAGTTTTGTCCCTTAGTTTCCCAGATAGAGAGAGTTTCGGCGCGCCGTCAAACAAGTGGCGTAACTCAGTCAGTCAGTAGCGTGTCCTGGCGCGCGGGTGGACCCGTAATTCCCACACCACACCCACAAAACAAGCCACGACTTCACCCACGCACGGCATGCGCGGTTCAATGTATACTGCACGTGTACATGCATAGCGGGAGAGAGGAATGGAAGAAAGACCTAAAAAAAAAAGTTATGCCTATGTCTGGTGCTGCAGCTGAAGCAACCATTATATGCCCCTGGCACCCCAAGAGTACTAGTGTAAGTTACTGTCAACCTTGAAAATCAATTCAAGCGCTTAGACTGGGGGCTGGGCCGATGACCGCGTTGGTGGGCAGCTCCGTCAAGGCGCCGATGACATAATAAATTGCAAAGGCAGCTACATATGTACAATGGCGACTTTCGAATTCGCCGGCTGGGAAGTGGCTGCGAGCTAGCGGCGTGCGAACTAATCTAATACGAATGGTCGAGCGAGCCTTGCTGCAAACAGTTACAGTGCAGCGTTGCAGCGTGGCCCCTTTCTTATTTATCCTCCGGTCTCGGTGGATGTGGCGTCGTCAGGACGTCTATTCAGCGCCGCATGACAGAATTCTAAAAGGTTCCCCAGTTAGTTTTTTCGCCCAGGGTCCTCCGAAAAAACATACAGCTAGTCTGTCCGCACCTTGAAACGAGTCCCGTGGTGCGCGGTGCGCAGTGCGGCTACCCCTCCAGTCGCTTTTTTCTTCCTCCCCTTTCATCTAAAACTCTGCATCATTGACAGCGTCAAACCATCATCTTCATCGTGATTTCGTGAGTGAGCGAAGTGGTGTGAGGAAAATTTCCAGGGCTGCCAGTGGCCACTAAAAAAAGGGGGTAAAGCACAACGCACCAACGAGACGAGAGGAAAATGGTATAACAAAAATATGGAGACAACCAGCAGGGAAAAGTGATACAACGAACCGAGACAGGCACGTGACCAGGGGGAGAGAAATACGTTGGGACATAAAATGTAATTATCCTCACGGTGTGAGTAGCGTAGCATAACAGTCGGTTTGCTAGACAAGAAGCAGGAAAATGATATCGCGCACGTGCGTCAGGCTCACTATGCAGCAGCCCTGGCTGCAGGGGCGGGTATCGGAGGTTCGGGTACAGCTTTTTTCAGTGCATCCTCGAGGAACACGGCATACGAGTGCGGCGTGTGCGCATCATCGGCGGCAGCCAAACGCATCTTCTCCACGACGGCCTTGCACGTGTTGATGACGCGCGCGCGCTGTTTGGCGGTCAACGTCGGGGCAATATGCGGCTTGAGAAGCTATAAAATCGCGTTGGGAGAGCGATGAGTAGGGGGCAGGGGAAGCGGGGCGTGGACATGGAAAGGAGACTGACCTCGAGGAGGAATGCACCAGCAAAACCTGACCCAACGAAGAAAAAGTCTGGCGCGAATGCCATGTGACCCGTAGAGTGCATATCGTCCATCCACAAATTAAGCAGGTCCAAGGCAGCTTCCATGCACTGCATACCGATCGGTGATCAGAATGATACAAGATACTGGCATGACAGGAAAAAGCGACAGCGCGTACATTAGCGACATGAGTGCTGGGTTCCATCATTGGTGCAGAACCGGTCGATTCCGCTTTATGGCCAAAGGAATAGATGATGATGCGACAATAGTGGTATAAGCTGCCAATCGATTAGCCTCCATTCCGAATGAAGCTAAACTGTATGGGTCATGGGTCACTCACAAGAGCACCAGACCAAGCCGATGCTTCGCAGCCAGATCTGTGGTCGTTGAGCTTCGACAGAGAGAAAAAAAGGGTCGTGATGAGCTCACCTCGGTCTGCACGACGCTGGTTTTTTGCCCGCAGCTTCGTATTGGCAATTGATGTTTTAAATTCTCGATCAAATGACGCGATCAGGCGATCAAGAGCGCGGCTCTTTTTCTGACCGGACACAAATCAGATCAACATCCTCTCACGTGAGGGCGGGCGAGTTTTACCTGGTAGCCAACGCGCCGGATTGCTTCCGTGAATCGTTGCATGATACTAAGAAGCTCGATAATCGCAGGAAGATCCGCATCAAATTGATGTTGGTATTTGGACGCTGAGCACCATCGGGTTGCGAGCTGTCCAATATAGGTCAGTTTGACTGGTGACTGAGAACGATGACCAAGAAAAACCTCTTTATCCTTTCCGACTCCTGTTGCCTTCCCTGTCTCCAGGGATGTGCTCCCATCCACGATAGAGCAGATCATCCAAGTCCGCCGGCGATTGAGCAACTCGCGTTCGTGTCGCTCGTCGAGAGGACGTACGTCAGAGTCACGGTCAAGCCCGAGCTCTAGCGCAAGTCTAGAACAAGGCCATCAGGCAAACAGATTAAAGTTCGGAAAACAATTCTTTCACCTGGTCGCAATACCAGAGTAGAAACCGCTGCGGCTATCTTCGTAGCGTTGCGTGGGCGTGGCATATGCAGTGAGCATCAGGTAGGCCTGACACATTTCCACACACTTCCAGCCATCGACAAAAGCAGAGGCAGCCGCCGCTTTCGCAAAATGAATGGCAAGGGTATAGAGTCCCGGCCGCGCGATATAATATCGAGATGATAGGGCGCAGACTAGTTGGAAGGTTCCGTAAAGACACAGAGTCCACAGTGAAATGCACACGCACCGACGGTGAAGAGGAAAGGACACCGTCTCATTACCGACGCGGCGCTATGTATCGCTTCGTCGAGTAAACTAAGATATGGCTATCGCCCGTCGGGGAAGAAAATTAAATCCACGCGACAAGGGTAAGAGTATGTGGGGACCCACGTTGATATGTTCGAAGAATCTGAAGGACCGTTAGGATGGGAAAGACTAGGTAAAGAAAATACTTACAAATCAAAAAGGTCTCGAGCTTCCTGAGGAGAGATAAGACCGGAAATGAGAATATCTGGAACTGCTTCGCGTTCAATGACGATTCGTCGAAGGTTGAGGTCGCTGTATGGGCCTTGATTCATTTCAATCAGACCCTAAAATCGCGGAATGATACAGAATTCGCAAGACCCACTAGGCTGGAAATACCGCTTATTGGCAATCCCAAACACATCTACTCCAACAGGACTTGGAGACCGACGATTCCACTGCGACGACACTGAGGCAAGAAACCCGAGTGGCGCAGAATTTTCTGGTAATGCGGCAATGCGTGGACTGCCGGGTGATGGTGAGGCACGCACGACAGCCTTCTCGTGGCCGTCTTCATCATTCTCGTCTTCATCCTCAGAGGATGAATACATGTCCTCATCTTCGAGTTGGGAAGTGTCGTACGCAACGCATGCTTTTTCCGAGGCCTGAGTGCTAACAGCATGGCGTCTCTCTATCCAGGATAGCACCTCTCCATATCTCTCGCGCTCGGCAGGTTTCAGCGCAATGCGCGCGGCATTGATCGAGATGGGAGTCGTGACGGAAGTGCTCCGCAGTTGGTTAAGCAACAGCGATATGGTTTCATTCTTCTCGCGGATCTGTCTCAGCAGATTCTCGCGTTGACTACATAAAGATGAGCCGAGATGGAGCCGACCGGATAAACGATACAAAAAAAAACGCACCCTGGCGTCCTTGCCTTCCGTCCCTCTACGACGCAGGGATGCGAGCCAGCAGCGCACCTGATACAGGTACGAGGGTCAGAGCCAAAAGCACAACGCATCTGTCGGGGGCGGGCGTCATATTACTCTCTGAGCGCCTGAACAAACAGAAAATTGCGCGCCTACCTTGAGCTTTTTGCAACGAGAACAAGCACCGGGCCGACGGCCCGTACCGTGTGTAGAACGAGTTGCGGGGGGACTTTGGGGGCCAAGTTCTGACGCGTCTTCAGAACCTTCCTGGTTACGGGCGTCTACGGCGGCGTTGCTTGACAAAAGTTCCATTGGAGGAGGGGACAAGATGGGGCCAGCATAGTGCGCGAGAGTGGACGAGGGCGAATTACTCGTGGGAAGGGTGGTATCCGAACTTGGGGACGGATGAACCCAGGGAGGGGATGATGCAGGAACAGAATAATATGGATTTGCTTGGGCGAGACTGCTTTGAGATAAGGTGACATGATTATCTGGGTTCACTATTTTCGGATGGAATCCGAGGGTGATGAGGGTCAAGTGACGGAAGTTAAACCGAACAGCGATAACTGACCTTCATTCCGTGGGCCCCAGGGTTCGGCTGAGCCTACCGGAGCATGTATGGCGCTGATGTCAAAAATGCCCAGCCGGGTTGGGGCAGGAAAGTCATCCACTGGCTGTGTGGTGGGGTGGTAGGCGAAGGGGGGACCGGCATGGTCTGGCTGTGGGTCGCATTGGGAAGGGATGTACCGCGGATAGTGGTGGGAGGATTGGGTGGGATAGGCATATGGCCAGAACTGAGGGTCGTCAGAAGAGAAGGAGGAGGGGTACGAGTGCCGATAATCCGGATCTGAGTGATGTTCGCGGTAGTCGAGCTGTAGAAGGTAGCTGGAGTCCATGGAGGACAGGTTGAAGGGGGAGAGAGATGACGAAAGGAGAGCAAAGAGGACTGGTTTTTAGATTGAAGAGCGTGGACGGAGAGGGGGAGAAGTGGAAGTGGAAGAGAGAGTTATTATATGGTGTCGTGTATCGTATGTAAGCAGCGAGCGGTAAAGCAAAGCAAAGGTAAACTTTGCCTCTCTCCTCCCTCCCCTCAAATTCCCCTATTACTCCTCATAGATGTACCTGGATTGGCATTGTGCAGCCTGATGGGATCATCTGGCTTGTGTGTATACCTCATGGTATCGGGAACCTTCCCAAATCCAAATTGCCTCCTTCCCCCTCGGCAAGCCGACGGCCCTCTAGTTTCGATGACCCAAGATCGCGGACCTGGTACCTAGACCAATTAAAATTTGCTATATCAATAGACTTGCCCACATTTGGGACCCTGCACGCTTCGGTCACGGTCTGCCTCACCAGAAAATCACATCAATTACACACAACCCCATCAAATTTTGATCTTTTTTCAAAACTAATCTATAAGTGCGTTAGGTAGTAAATAGTACACCCACACGTAGTTAATCAGTGGTCCCTATTCCCCCCTGCGTAACCCAGTCATAATTAATCCGTAACGAAGTGCCAGCGATGCATGGGAAACTTCCGAGCAAGGCCCGACAGTATCGGATGTTGATATGCCATTTGTGGCTCAATCAAGTTGAGAAAGTGAGGTGCAGACGTCTCAACCATCAGTGGTAGCCAAGGCATTCGAAGCTCTGTAAGCGAGTACATGTGATCTCGATAGAAAGCTTCCACAATGCGCACGTTCCCGTCTCTTCAATATGTTCTCGGGGACCACTGAAATATGAAATTAATCGCACAGGTACAGTACAGAAGCGTCTTAGGTCTTAGGAGGGCTAAAAGGCCGAATCACAACCGGCTATTGGATTGATGTCAAACGACTTAAGAACGCATCCGAGATGGAAGTCTCGTCTCGTGAACCTCAATTTGTGACACGGAGCGAAGCCTACTACAACCTAACCAATGACCTGACAGGGAAGAATCGTAATGGAGGGTGCCGAACAACCTCATGGGGAGTTGGTCCTTGTTGACAGAACCGCGGGGGATACATCGAAACAGCCGCGATGGGAAATCGAGAGCAACCCCAGAGTCGGAGGACGGGGCGAGGTCATCAAACGTAATGCCCCAGCGATCCTAACAATCGCCGTGCGCGTGAACTGTCTTTCCGAGGGTCCCATGTCCTATTTCTCCGAAAAAGGGTGATGCAGAGTGCTACTGTAGCAACGCGCGGTTGAGCTGCGCGACTTCTGTTGAACGAACAAGCCAGACTCTGTCATGGAATAGAACAATTGAGCCCCGCATGGTTTCACCTGCAATTTGTACGTCATACGCCATTGTTTAACGGGACGACAAAACCCTGGACGAGTAGCAAGAGCGGACAGAGAGAGAGAAAGAGAGAGAGAGAGAAAGAGATTCACCGCCCTCCGAAACACGGCAAATTCAGTCGGAACTTCCTGTCGTGTTGGCAGCGGCAGCGGCAGCGCAGAGAAGCACGGCAGTGCCATATCTGGCCAGGCCGTTCAATTAAGCGCCCGAACAAGCGCCGCTCGTCCGTCCACAAGGAAATTGTTGCCCAGCACCGTGATTCTGACTGACCCCGAGGGAATCGTGAGGCTAGGGTTCCATCCTGGAAGCTCTCACGCCACAAAAGACGTAAGTTCCGGCCACGCATACATACAGCAACGGAGTGAGGGAGGAGGAGGCAGCCCGCCCCTGCGACTGGGCTAGGCTCGCGCTCGCGGCAACTTTACGTGGCATGTCATTTGTGACGATTCTTGGTTGCTTGCTAAGTAAAAAGTCACCTAGAACTTTTGCAAGTTACTAATGCAAGCGGGGGATTGTGAATGTGGGTCATCGGCGCCGGGACGACCCGTGTACCGTCTGTGTGCGGGCGCCGCGCGACTACGAACCACTCTCTTGGATGTTCTAGATCATTTGATTGTAAAAAAGAAGATTCTCGTACTTCAGCGTGCTTGTCGCAGTTTGGCGAGAAAAGGTAGGCAGGACGCGCCGATCGGCCAATAACATAACAAATGAGGAATTAGATTAAGATTTCAGCCTGACGAGTAACACGAGTATCGCCCCGATTAAGCCACCTTGCTAGTGCATGCATGGAGAGAGCCGTACGTACCTTCTGATCGTTTATACTGTGCCGACTCTCCCCGTCCTACGTCTCTGCTGCATCCCGCACCGATGCCGATGTGGGAAGGCTCCGCCAGCTAGAAGGAAAGAGGAACGTTCTAGCCATATCGTCTAGAATCGTGCCGTTCCGGACATCCTGTCAAGATTTGACTTATAGGGAGGCGCAGCGTGACCCACATCCCGTCAACGCGCGTAATATATTCAGCAACATTGTCCATTTCGAGCGTGGCTTCCCCCTTCTTGTCATGCTTGTACCAGAGAAAACTGCGCTTCGGTGGCGTTTTGGTTGTTGATAAGGTGTACGCCTCCTATCCCAAGGCGGACCCTCGAACGGAACCTTTTTCACTTCTGAAATGAAACAGGACACGAGACACGGATCGAGGGTGAGGGTTCCTGGATGTAGGGAAGCGTTGCTTAGGCGCAATAAGAGACGCACCACGTACTGTATTTCCACCTGGCTGGCTGTATGTACCTGCTGAGTGATCATCAAAGGGGAGAGGAGAACTCCGAGTCTTCCAGTTCCCGTACGCCCAGAGGGAGGGAGGATGGCCCCTGTTCATCATTGTACCTTATCGTGTTTCTAAATGGCCACGACCGACGCTGACGTGACCGCACGGCAAAAGACCTGCCAGACCAAGTGGAGAGAGGGGGTGACTGACCACTAACATGACCTTGTATTTTTTTCTCACGTCGACTTGGCCCGGGAACATGGCCGGGCGGGGACACCCATGTCTGATGGGTGAATGTCGAATGAACCTTGGGATTAATTCCATCACTGATATATCTTATATTGAAAGGGCCTTCCTGACTCACTATTTCATATCAAAGAACGAGGGACGACACTTTTCGTTTGGTAGCCGTGATCCACCCGGTTATAAAATAAAGCTTGGTTTTGCTTTAACGGTCTTCAGTCGGGATCGCGGTGGGTCAGGTTGGTCCTCGGTTCATGTCGACGACAATTAAGCGCAAAAATGGGATCATTGTTCTGTGTGTGGGCTGGGCACAGCAAGGGAGACTTGACTGATGCATGCATGCTGTATGTGGAATCAGGAAAGGGCGATGTGTCGAAGCCACAGGAACGTTGTTGGTCTGCCAGTGATTGAATGTAATAGTAATATCGCCTCTTATCAATGTGGTAAGCAGCATGACGAGCCATGCCCGAGCCATACCAAGATCAGTGGCACCCACAGCTCTGTTGAGACACATAGCGGATTACTGGACCAGGGAACATGCACTACCACGTGCGTCTGTGTGAACTGTCACTTGACCGGATGCTTATCTGAAGCGCTGAGGCTGAGGGCAACGGACGGACCATTGTAGGGGCGCTTCAGCCCGAGGGAACACCGCACCCCCGCGGCTCCGAGTGGACAGTGGACAAACCTCACACAGATTATTCCCAAAGGGCCGTGCTAGTAGGGGAATCGTGTTTTGTCCCGTTACTTAAAAATACTATTTTATTTACATGACATATTGCACAGTCTATGATTCTATATCTGCTTGGAAGTAAACTGCGACCATTAACTACGTGTGCTATGTAAAATAGAAAGGAACGACAATCAGCGTATCTATCGTCAAGTCCCGTCATCGCGCACTGTCTTTGAGGTCCATAAATACAACACTCATATACGCCTCACCTTTGTGCCTTGCGGTCCGGGTATACGGGGAAAGCCAATACCGAGGCTGGGCACCGCAGACGGGTCGCTCTCGACATTGGGATGCAGTCCGTACAGTTGCCTGTACAGCTGGAGTATGAAATCGAGCTCCGTCTGCCCAACTTGTCCGACCGCGGGTACCGAGACTGCGCCCGCTTCGGGAATAATAGTCAGGACTGGGCGCTTCTTGGGCTCCACTTCGACTGTTGAATGGAAGGAATCTGGCCCGAGCTGCGGTATGGGCCCCCCAACGATAGCGGACACCGTCTCCCACGCCGACTCCACCGCTCCCGCGACCCAGGTATGGTGGCGTGACAGGTGCTCCCCAGCGAAGTATATGTTCCCCTCGGGTCTGCGAGCGGCCTCGAAGCGCGACAGAAATTGACCCGGCAAAAACTTGGCGTCCCCCGTGGAGTTCCGCGCGGACCAGGCGGCATCCGAAGTCTCCAAGATGAGGTCGTACACGTTGATTATGCTCCCGTCCTTCGTGTCTACCTGACCGTTGTACACCTCTGCGAGGTTTGTCAGCGCGAGATCGCGACGCTCCTCTGGTGTCAAAGGCAACCAGGCGTCGGCATCTGTCATCCATGAGTAGACAAGAAGCACGCCAGGTCCGTCGTCGCCGATGCCATTTGAAGGGTACACTATCCAGCGGATTGGAAGGTCTGTTGTGGATTGGCCCCCCTTACAGGGAACCGGGCCAACGCGCTCCCAAAAGCGTGTCTTGAAGCGCAAGCCCATCTTGTAGAGAGACTCGAAATGCATCGAACGAATCGCGAGTTCCTTGTCTCCGGACCACGATGGCCGATTGGCGATCATTTTCAGGGCGCAAGGTGGGATAGCCATGATGATTTTGTCAAAGGTGGCCTTCGCGCTTCCGTTGTGGCGAGAAAATGAGATGGTGACCTTCCCGTCAACTTCGTTCCGTATCCCGGTGACGCGTGCGTTTAACGTGATGTGTTTGTGCCCGACGAGGTGAGCCATCGCAAGGGGAAGCCGGCTCATCCCGTGGGCGATCGTCGACCACTCTTTCGTGCTGAAATCAAGGTATTCCATCATTATCTCCGTTACGCTGAGAGAGAACTGATTTGTTTGGGAGGTAGTCGTCTCGATAAAGTCAACGATATCAGTTGGCCAGCCAAGGACGCAGGTGAGGTAGAATCGGAAGGAATAATGGTCGTATTGTCGGCAGATCTCATCGAACCCGTCGGCAAAGTTGCCTTCCAGCTTTTGGAGGAGAGGACTGACAGCCTGCAGCATAAGCTCCTCCGCTGAACAATCCTGAAACTTGGCCTTCGCTTCCTCTGAAAGTGGCCAATTGATCGAGCGTGGAGTTGGTGAAGGCGTGTCAAGAGAGGGTGTGACGCGATTGATGTAGAGGAAGTTGCCAGGCGAGGTCATATGGTATGGGATAAGGCTGACTTGCATGTCAGAGGGGAGTGCAGAGCACTGGAGGTATTTGACGAGGTCGAAGACGATGCTCTGGTGTGGTGAGTGGGGTATCCGCATGGCACCAGCCTCAAAATATTGATTTTGCTGGTCGTTGAAATAGTGTGTATAGATGCGTCCTCCGACGCGATCGGTGCCCTCAAAGATATGGACCCGGTGACCTGCACGCTGGAGAAGGAGTGCAGAATAAAGACCTGCTGCGCCGCCTCCGATAATTCCAATATTGAGAGGACTCGGGGATATCTGCATATGTCACGATGACAATGAGCGATAATTCAGGTAGAAGGAGGGGATGAAGCTACCATAGTGGTGGGTATGAGCTCAGATTATAGCGAAGTGTAAAGCAGGGCAATGATTCTGCGAAACGTTAGAAGGCAATAAAAGAGAGACCCGGTTCAGAACATACAGAATGCACGAGACGAAGGTTGCGTTTGTGAGGAGAGAGGATCACGAATTGAAGCGTAGATATATCCGCGCTGAGTTATAAAGGTGTTATAGGAACAGCCAAACATACGAGCATGAGACTATGTCGGATTCGATCGTGTTTCGCAGATGAGAGGTCTCATGTCAAACACTGCCCGATTGTACGACGACATGACGACCCGGGTATCTCCAATGCACAGCGAGACACCAACAGACAGGAATGAGGCTGAGACATCCCGAGCTAGCGATCCTCGGGAGCCCTACGGAAAGCACAGCACTGGAGCCATCGCGCCGTTAGCTGGTATGCAAGGCAGGGAAAGAGCCTCGAGCGAATCGCTGACTTGATTTGGGAAGGCCTGTGCGTGGATGGCAAACGCGTCTAGTCTAGCAGCGGTGTGGTACTTACCAAAATAGATAGCTTAAACAAGGGGCGCGTGCACCGCAATTTGCCTCGTGCAGCATTATTACACCTTGTTGGAGAGGACTCAGGTTGAATTTGCACCCGGAAAGCCGAGGCCAGGGGGAGGGCCACGACGGGTTGGCTCTAATGCGGACGAAATTGAGCGTGATCGGAACCGAAGGCTGAGCGGCTGAACGACAGGGGTGGCCCCCAATTCAAGTCAAAATTATGACAGGAAGAGGAGATCGAGGCTACGGGGGTGAGATTCGCCGGGGCCAGGCAGTTCTCGTAATTGGGAGGGTCGTCGCGAGTTTGAGGTGAGTGGCACCACCTCATCGGCACCCCCGGACCGCTACCCTGGTCGCAAGCTCTCATCTCTCCCACTCATACCCTCGCATTATTCGGCAAAATAATCGTTGGATATGAGGCTAGGAGTTTTGATCAAGAGTTTTAATCAATCAAACTTAGCTGCTATAGTGTGCGGTGTGTATAGGGACCCTGGCCAGAGACAGCTGGCTGTCATGCTTGCGGCGCTTGCCTCGACGCAGACTATCCCCGCTCAGGACAAGGCTCGAAAACGGACCTCGGATGGCAGGCACCCTTGGTTGTCTCGACCCCCTCGAACGCGCCTAGCTAAGTCGTGGTGCGGCCAAGATCTGTGCACGTACTTGTGCTACTAGTATGTTCGGGACTTGATCACCTCTCAGGCTCGCGGTTCTCTCTCCACTGTTGCCACGCACGTTCAATGGCCACCAACACTCTTGACAATAAATGCGGTACAGTACATGCACCTGTTGTGGCTGTTCGTTGTGGGCGGTTGGGTTTGAGCTCGATACTGGACGACACCCATGACAGTGCTATCTATCACCTGCCATACCCTTCAAGTTGTCAGAAGTCAGGCCCACTCGTGTTCGGAAAATGAGCGTGACCGGACGTCGGACGTCAGACGTTATCTCCCGGCGGCAATCCATGAAATTTTTATCAAATTGGAGGTCTGGCTTGCTCTTACGATGGGGATTGATCCGCTTGCTCCGTCTTATCAGGATCATGGTCATGGACTGGAATACAATTCACCCGGGGGGTCACCACCACGAAACCCCGGTCCACCTTCTCAGCATTCCCTGCCACGAGGCAGGTATTTTTCATTTCGTCGGAAAAGTTATGCCGTCGCTTATTGTCACACTTCTCAGTGCTCGAAACAGACTTGAGCGGGGAAGGGAGGGACAGTTGAGAGGAACAGAAATGGAAGCCCTGTTGATGCAGTCACCAGCAACTTTACTATCGTCTATACAGCTGGATTCTCCGCTGACAGCTGACTATACACCCCTGTGCCTAGAAAGGCACAGGGTGGACTAAACGTGGGAAATGTGGGGGCGACATTGAAAGTCGACATCAGGCACGAGGTCATTGGACTTGCTACAGAGCACGCCAAGCGCCTCGATTGCGCCTGATCCTGATCTTCTCTCAAAGTCCACTCTCTCTCCGCACTCCGGCCGGCTATCGAAGGTGACCGTCTGGCCAGTGCGATTGCTTCGATACCTCCCTTTGTTCTCTCCTCTCACCCCGGCAGAGCTCTCTACCGTCGCAGCGTCTGTGCTCCAAACTTCAATACAATAAGTTGACATCTCGATGTCCTAACCATTACAGGTAACTCGTCAAGGGGCAGAGAGTGGGGAACAAAACAAGCCGTAGATAGCCGCCGCTCACTGGGCAACCATCCACACAGCCTCTGCTACGTGATGTGCGGTGCAGTGAGGTTGTACCTTGTTGCTTGTTTTAATGAGATAGATAGATACCCAAATAGCATAATCGTAGAAATACGGAGATCCAACATCGAGGGCGCTTGCACAGGATTGGGATCTTTTCGCAGACCGATTGACTTCTACAGACTGTTCCCTTCCGAGCACAGGCTGGGATATGTTTCAACGCATATGTAGCACTCGTATGAGATGTGAGATGAAAGTGTCGCATGGTGTCGCGCTGTGTCTAATGCTACACCTCCGAGTTCTCCGACTCGCACGGCGTACGGCGATTATCAGGTACATAACTTGAAACCAGGTTACGTACGCCTTAGAAACACTTCTTGATACTGTACTGTACAATTAGCTGGAGTGGTGGTAGGCTCGAACTCGATTTCGCCCTGAAATATAGACTACCGCCGATCGGTTGGTACTGTACAGCAGGCATCCCACAGTAGCGATCCCCCGGAGGAATATGCCTTATTCGCATCCGAGGCGATGTCATCTGTCTGAACTCAGCCCAGATTATGAGGGCAAGAGCATTCGTAGTTGGCAGTGGCAATATGATTTGCATGCGTGATCCATCCATACACCGAGGTAGAATCATACGCCACCAGCAATGATACGCCGACTACCAACAAAACAGGATGTCATCATGACGCAGCGCGAAGAATGCCACGTGTGGAGAATAACCGACAATTTGGTAGAGCATTTCGCTAGGAGGAAGAGACACACCTTAGTGACCTTACTGTATGGGCCATAATGAGCTGCATTGAACTAGCTCTGTTGGTGTTGGTTAATTGTACTAAGTCGACATGTGGTTGGAGTGGGTGATCGACGAACAGGTCCGGGGCACTGGCAGATCATACACCGACAGCACTGACACAACTCGAGTGATTAGTAGTATCACTCCATCAGAGACCAACGACTCTCACAACACATTTGGAGATGCGAATGCTTGAAAGGGGAAGAGTGTCAGGGGCGAGGTTGTGGTTGCTCGGTGTTACCGGGCGTTGCGGGAACTTGAACTGAACGGCACAACTGGACGTAGTAGTGGCGCCAACCTGAGAACCGACTTTTTTACCCTCCGAGTCCTAACAGCTCAAGCTTTTCCTCGAATCAAGTGGATATCTCCATTGGGCCCTACTAATCGTTGTCAACAGTGCTGTATCTATGCCACTACCACATCTGCAACCCAACCACGTCCAGAACCGTGAGTTCGACCTCTTCCCTTCAGCCGGCCCGACTACCAACATCGATCAAGATTCTGTAGCACTAACGCAGGCGCAATTCGCAATTGTCCCACGTCCCACGTCATTGTGCTCATCCCTTTGATTGGGTCGCCGGTATGTCAACCTTACATTCTGCCAGTCCGGATTTACCAACAAAGATATTCGATTGTGGTCGTTTTGAGGCGCTGGCACGCTGTGGTTCGTCATTCACAGAATACGACACGGCAACGCGTGAATAACCAAGCTCAACGATTCGACTGGTCGGTGACGTGGTTGGGTTCGGGGGCCATTCCATTCATGCGAGCTTCACTATAGGTTCACATACTACCCTGTGTTCGTCTTCTGCTTTGCTTTCACTGCGTCCCTTGCTGTGCTGCGAAATTGCGCCGCTCACTGTGGAGACACCCGAGTACTGTAGGTTGCCGTCTCTCGTCCTCCCGACATCCTACTCTGGTATCGACACTGCCTAAAGCTGCGGTGATAAGGATCGATTGATCATGAAGCACTGGCATTTCCCTTCATCGCTGGTTCGACCGAAAGCAGAAGTGATAGACTCGGAAACGTTTAACGTCACTGAGTGGAGATGCGCTGTTTTACCTCCGGTACAGCCACCTTGTGGTCTCAAGAAAGCCACGTACTTACGACGAGTTCCATTGTGTCGTGTCCTCCACCGGGTTCTTCGTGTCCCGTGCCGCTTGCAATTTCCGGTCATTCTCGTCATCCACTGACGCACGTCCCTAAACGAGGGCGATGACGTTATGTGCCCTAACGACGGGCTTCTGTAACTGTACAGTCCGCAACCCACGTGCCCGCGTGGGTAGGAGCTCGCCAGGTCTCGGAAAGCTGTTTCCGAGATCTCGTTATTTTGCCGACCACGAGTCCAAAGCTCTAGCGCCTATTTGAAGCAACAAGCAAAACCAGAATCTCCTAAGGATTCGGGAACGGTTATGAACATTTCCGTTGCGCTCCGATCGCCTTTCGGGACGCTGTGTTGCAATCCGGTGTCACGTCTGCTGACGCCGTGCTGCTCAAGTCTAATTATGCCTTTGCAAGGAAAAACTGACCGAGTCCCACGTTTTAGGAGGCAGACAAGTTATAGACGGGCGTGGCGGCGCAGAGCTGTCAAACAACTTCAAGAACGAATGTGAATTTGATGGTTTCCATCGGTGTGTGGAAGCTGCCGTCGAATAGGTTCCGCGATAAGTATCTCGATATGGCAGACCGGAACGATGAGTGGACGACGTCACTCTTTAGTTGCATCAGTATCGAAGTCGGCTTGCCCGGTATCGGTATCAACTTGAATCTACCAAGGGCAGATACTTATCCCCCAATTACTTATCCTTCCCGTTGCTTGAAATACATCACGTCCAGAACTGGCAGCGCACCTCTCCAGCGCCACTGGTATGGAACTGCTACCACGTTAGCCTGGTGGGTGTTGGTAATGATCACTCATCTGCCTAGTAGCTTCGCAGAGGTCAGGTCAGTTCGACGTGTGTCATGTGCTTGGGTGCAGTACTGCACACTTGTTCGAGAACGAAAGGTACGACTTTCCCAATGTCCACTCACTTGACCTGATTATCCGGATATGCAGGGTCAAGGGTGGTAGTACTTCACTACGCCCGATAGAACTTCTTTCTGTAATGTACTGCATATCGTTTCCCATCCCCCGTCTTTAACAACAATCCCTGTCGTTGTCGCAAGCGCTAACGGTGAGGAGGTGCGTCACGATGGTGAGTGGGTCATGGTCAGCTGAGCTGATTTCATTGCTGTAAAAGATGGTATTTGGTAATACCATCTATGGGTGAGTTGTGAAATGGAAGACGCTGGGAAGGGCGACCTTCAACCGCGCCGGTGGTATTCCAAGGCGGACAAGCGTGCACGGAGATGGTCTACTTTGCAGTTCGAGTGCAACACATGCACATCGACGAGAGCGATTGTGTCACTAGATATAGCACGGGTTTGTGGAATGATGATAAGTCGAAAGACACGTCCGTCTTTCCAAGAGTGAAGATATAATTTTGACGATTTCGCTAAAGTGGAACTATGGAGGATTGTGCAATCACCGACAACGACCGCTTGCAGGTTTTCGTCTGAGTTTATCACTCCGGTCCACATGGACGCACTGATGGCAAGGGAGTGCGGTGTCTCTCGAGAGAAGCTGATTCCGTGCAACTTGATGTCTCGTATGTCAGACGGCTGTCAATGGACGAAGTCGAAAGTTCATCAACGCTATTACACCATCACTTTGGAATAATCCCTACGCTTATATGCCAATCAATACCAAGTCCTGCTTCACAGAAAACGTTAAGAAGTACTTCCTACAACGCTTGCCATAATGTTTTGTTATCTTGGTCCAGGGGTCCGTTTACCCTTCTGGTAGAGGGGTGCGAGGGTCTACAGTAAGATGCGGATAAAGGTCGCTGAGTCGTTATTAGGAAGTTGTCGCGAATCTCATATTCGGCTAAATCCCCCCCAGATTGACAGCCGATGATGCGCATGACCCAGAGCTCTCGACGTCGAGGTCACTCCAAGCTGCTTCCCATTTTTCCAGAGCTTCCACGCTGTCATTGAGCTGTCGGCAGGGGCCTGCCGGACTGACAGGCGGCTATGTCACGGGATCGCAGAGGGGAGTGGGGAGAGCAGGGAGACAAAGAGACATTGGATTGCACATGAATGGGGTCTCCTATAGTCTGCGTGATGAGCTTGATGTGGATGATTCGGAGGTAACTTACTGTCCGATTCACGATCAGAGTTCGGTGATCACGTTACCCGATGAGTAACGTGACCTTTTT
>Ga0209488_10001931_pt1 | contig 17509 bp, 14 predicted proteins | sample Rivendell_Oct201_8_FD_188349 | JGI IMG/M metagenome (GOLD analysis project Ga0209488, IMG submission 188349) | Vadose zone soil microbial communities from the Eel River Critical Zone Observatory, Northern California, USA -... | ecosystem: Environmental > Terrestrial > Soil > Vadose zone >...
ACCGGGGGTGTAGTCCCCACCCCGTTACCGGGCGCGGTTTCAGTCACGCCGCTGCAGCCGACGAACATCATGGTAAACGCCACGGTGGTGACGGCAAGAAGCAGCAAAGCTTTCACGCGCAACATGGGAATCCTCACTACTTAGTCGGGAACTCACTACGGAACTCACTAGCTTGGCCGGCACAGCGAACCCTTGCCGGTATCGAAAATCAACGATGCGGATGATATGTCGCTGGCATACGACAACGGTATGTAAAAAGTCCTCGATGCGGACGACAGTCCCGCCCGCATTCGCACTTTTGTGTCAAAAGTCTCCGGTTGCCGCCGTGTCTTCGAAAAACCTTGGGTACTCTTAGGGGTTGCCCTGAGCATCGGAGTTAAAAATCAGCGGGAACCGCTCGTTGTCGTAGCGCCGTAGCTACGATCTGGTTCGAAAGAAGAAAGGGCGAGCGAACTATGCGCATCGCAGAAAAACGAGAGAAATTCGCACGGGACGTTACGTGTTTCTGGAATCCGGATTCCGACTTTCGTACGGGAAGCCCGGCGACGCCTGCGGATGTGAAGAGACCGGCCCGCAGTAAGTCAGCGCGCTCATGCAATGCGGTGGAAGGTGCAAACGGATCGCGGCGAAGCTGCGCGCTGAAGTGGTAAAGAATTACCTCGGCGCCGAGGAATGGCCGCGCGTGAAGACATGAATCCAAACGGGTGGTCACTCGCCGCGTTGCATGGACCTTCGGAAGGCGCCAGTTACGCGTATACCCGCATGCCTGGTCGGTTCTGCTCAAAGTTTTTCAACGATCTGCAAAAGCGCGATAATTCACGCGCGGTCACCCTGACCTGGTCGAACAAGGACCTGCGCGCCTTGTATGTTCCCCACAAATGTCGTCCCTAAAACAAATCATCTCCTGCACCAGCGACTACGACCCCGACGCTCTGCCGGTCGCGAGGGCAAACGAAGTCATCCGCTCGTTCGTTAAACCTGTCTCTGGCGTGGAAAAACTCCCCGTGCGTGCGGCGCTCGGGCGCGTGCTCGCGAAAGAGGTGGTTTCGCCGATCAACGTGCCGTCGCACGACAACTCGGCGATGGACGGCTACGCCGTTCGCAACGACAACCTCGGCGCAAGCGAGCCGGTGACGCTCACCGAGATTGGCACGGCGTACGCCGGCAGGGAATTCACGGGCGAGGTCAGGCGCGGCGAGTGCGTTCGCGTCATGACCGGCGCCGTGATGCCGAGGAACACCGACACGGTCATCATCCAGGAAGCCGTCGATGTGGACGGAAAGCGCGTCAGCATTCCCCCGGGGCAGGAACCCGGACAGAACCGCAGGCTCGCGGGCGAAGACCTTCAAAAAGGCAGGCCCGCGCTCAAGGCGGGTGCCTTGCTTCGCCCCGCGGAAATCGGCCTGATCGCTTCGCTTGGCATCGGCGAGGTGAGCGTGCGCAGAAAGCTCAAGGTCGCGTTCTTCTCCACTGGCGACGAGCTGGTCTCGGTCGGGAAGAAACTGAAGCCCGGCGAAGTGTACGACTCCAACCGCTACACGCTCTGGGGCATGCTCACGCGCCTGGGCTGCGAGGTGATCGACCTCGGCGTGGTGCGCGACGATCCGAAAAGGCTCGAAGAAGCGTTCTGCAGGGCTGCGGCGAGCGCCGACGCAGTGGTGACCTCGGGCGGCGTGTCGGTCGGCGAAGCCGATTTCACCCGGGAGATGATGGCAAAGCTCGGCGAAGTCGTGTTCTGGAAAATCGCCATGCGACCGGGCCGCCCGATGGCCTTCGGCCGCGTCCGTGCGCGCCGAAAATCCGCGTATCTCTTCGGCCTGCCCGGTAATCCCGTCGCGGTCATGGTGACTTTCTACTACTTCGTGCGCGGCGCGCTGCTGACGATGATGGGCCGCAACGACACCGATCTGCCGTTGCTGCGCGCGAGAGCCGAAACCGCGATGCGCAAAAAACCCGGCCGCACCGAATATCAGCGCGGAATACTGGAATTGAAAAACGGCGAATGGAGCGTGCGTCTCACCGGGGCGCAAGGGTCGGGCGTCTTGCGCTCGATGTCCGAGGCGAACTGCTTCGTCGTGCTAGGGCACGATCAGGGCGTGGTCAAGGCCGGCGATTATGTGGAGGTGATGGTGATGGACGGATTGGTCTGAATCCCCTGTGATTCTCCAGGCGACCATCACCTGTCCGTTCTGCGGGCACCGGCGGACCGAAGCGATGCCCACCGACGCCTGCCTGCACTTCTACGAGTGCACCGCGTGCCACGCCATGCTCAGGCCCAGGCCCGGCGATTGTTGTGTATTCTGCTCGTACGCCTCGGCGAAATGCCCGCCGCGGCAGCAGCCGACCGGGGACGGTGAGGAATGACGAGCATTCCGGGTCACGGCCCAACGTCAGAGGAGGACTTCCCATGGAAGGGCAACACGAACCGAGACTGCTGTTTCCCAAGCTCAGGCCGTTCTACGATTGGGTCGCGCCGCTTACATGGCCCCTGATCCGCCTGACCGTCGGACTGATGATCATTCCGCACGGCTGGCCGAAGCTGATGATGGGCGTCGGCGCGACGGCGCAGATGGCTTTGATCAAACGTGGCATCGCGCCGGCCGAACCCCTGGCCGTCGTTCTCATCATCCTGGAAACCGTCGGCGGGCTGTGCGTCGCGCTGGGCCTCTTCACGCGCTTTTTCGCCGCGGCCATCGCCATCGAAATGGCGGTGATCGCCTACCACCATCTGCCCAAGTTCGGATGGACCGGTCCCGGCTACGAATACCCGCTGATGTGGGGTCTGATCATGTTCGCCATCGCGCTGCGCGGCGGCGGCCCCTGGTCGCTGGATCGCAAGATCGGCTGGCAACTCTAAAAGTCGCAGGATAGGTCGGGTTTTCACAGGAAAGGGGTTGCATGACAACCATCGCCAATACCGCGGTCGCACTGGTCGCCGCCCTGCATTTCGGGTTCCTCGTCCTCGAGATGTTCCTCTGGACCCGGCCCCTGGGCCTTCGCACGTTCGGCATCACGCCCGATTTCGCCAGGGCCTCGAAGGCGCTCGCGGCGAATCAGGGCCTGTATAACGGCTTCGTTGCAACCGGCCTCGGATGGGGTCTCGTTCTCGGCGATGCGGGATCCTCGATCGAGATCTTTTTTCTCTGCTGCGTAGTCGTCGCCGGCGTATTCGGCGGCTTTACCGCGAGCCGCAAGATCCTCTGGGTCCAGGCGCTACCGGGTGCCGTGGCGCTCGCGCTCTTACTGCTGGCGTGAGCGGCGGTTATCCGCCGAGCGCAGCGATCTTGGCGAGAAGGTCCTTCGCATCGACAGGCTTGACGATGTAGTCCTTGGCGCCCTGGCGGAGGCCCCAGACCCGGTCGGTCTCCAGTTTCTTGCTGGTGCACACGATCACCGGGATGTGCTTGGTGGCTTCGTCGCGCGTGATGGCGCGCGTCGCCTTGAACCCGTCGGTGCCGGGCATGATGATGTCCATCAGAATCAGGTCCGGCTGTTCGGTCTTCGCCTTGGCGATCCCCTCGTCGCCGCTCTGCGCGGTCACGCATTGATAGCCCTGCTTGCTCAACACTTCCAGCAGGAACTGGCGGTCGGTGGCTGAATCATCGACGATCAAGATCTTCTTGATTGGCATGGCAACCTCCCATGAACTGGCCCGGCATCCGAATCCGCAGCACCGAGTCAATGCGCGGTGACACCCTGCTAGTATAAGTCGCCCGTGACAATGGAGAGAGCCTTTTTCGACGGAAGGAAAAGATGAAAACGCCTCGCAACGCAATCTGGATCGCCCTGGGAGCATCGCTTGCCCTTGGCGCCCGCGCACAAAACTCACCCACCCCCGCGCAGCAGCAGTTGCGCGAGATTTACAAAGAGCTGATCGAGATCAACACCACCGATTCCGCGGGGAGCTGCACGGCCGCCGCCGAGGCGATGGCGGCCCGACTGAAAGCGGGCGGGCTGCCGGCGCAGGACGTGCAGGTCATCGTGCCGCCGGGCGGGCCGAAGAAGGGCAATCTCGTCGCCCGCTACCGGGGCACCGGCGCGAAAAAACCCGTCATGCTGCTCGGACACGTCGACGTGGTGGAGGCGAAGCGCGGGGATTGGGAACGCGACCCGTTCAAGCTCGTCGAAGAAAACGGCTACTTCTACGCGCGTGGCGCGGCTGACGACAAGGCGATGGTCGCGGTGTTCGTCGCAAACCTCGTTCGCTACCGGCAGGAAGGCTACCGCCCCGAGCGGGACCTCGTCCTCGTTGCGACCTGCGACGAGGAAATCGTCCCGTCCAACTTCAGCGGCATCGTGTATCTCCTCAAGAACCATCGCAATCTGATCGACGCCGCGTTTGCGTTGAACGAAGGAGGAGCCGGCCTGCTCGACAAGAACGGCGGCTATCTGAGCATGAGCGTCCAGGCGGGCGAGAAAGTGTTCCAGACCTACCAGCTCGAAGTGACCAATCCCGGTGGGCACAGCTCGCTGCCGGTGAAGGACAACGCGATCACCCATCTCGCAGGCGGGCTCGCGAGGCTCGGCGCCCACGACTTCCCGTTCAAGCTTTCGGCCACAACGCGCGCCTATTTCGAGCAGATGTCGCGCATCGAGACGGGGCAGACGGCTGCCGACATGAAGGCAATCCTGCACGACCCGCCCGACCCCGAGGCGATTGCGCGGCTGTCCGCGACCGCGCTGAACAACTCGGCCTTCCGCACCACCTGCGTCGCCACCATGCTCGAGGCCGGGCACGCGAGCAACGCCCTGCCCCAGCGCGCGCGCGCCACGGTGAACTGCCGCATCCTGCCCGGAGAACCTGTGGCGGAAGTGCAGAAGACCCTGGCGCAAGTCGTGGCGAACGACAAGATCAAGATCACGCCGACGCACGAGCCGACGCTCTCGCCTCCGCCGCCACTCACTCGCGAGATCGTCGGGCCGGTCGAAGCCGTAAGCGCGCAGATGTGGCCTGGAGTGCCGGTTGTGCCGACCTTGCTCGCCGGCGCCACCGACGGCCGCTTCACCATCAACGCCGGCATTCCCACCTACGGCGTAAGCGGCATGTTCCGCGACCCGGACGGTGGCGGCGTGCACGGTCTGAACGAGCGCATCCGCGTGCGCTCGCTCTACGAAGGCCACGAGTTCCTTTATAGGCTGGTAAGGCTATACGCGGGGGGAAACTAAACCGTCGCTCGCCGGCTGCTACATTCCATCCCTGACAAAACGCTCGAAGATTTTTATTCAAGCGCCTGTTCCATTGAGATTCGCCACGAAAGACTAACGCCTTGGGTTTTTCAGCCCTTTGTCAGGTGCAGGTTCCGGATTGAGTGCAGACTTCGCAGCAGGCGTTACGTACGGATTCGTCCGTCCAAAATGTCAATCTAGCGGTAGCGGAGGAAAGCCAGAAGTTTCTAAGAGTGCGCGGGTCTGACCCAGCGCACATTCGGAGCACGCTCGTCGTATCGAGCGGCCTTATCTTTTCGGGCGCGCGATTTTTTTGGGCACCCACCGCGTCCTGGGGCGGTCAAGCAGGTTTCCCGAGGTAATAAGCAAACGCAGACGTGCGGTTGAGTCCGAAGCAACGCGCGTCGCGCCGAGGCGGGCTGTTCGCCGTTCCGGTGCCGACACCTTGCGAAAGGGCATCATCCTCACCTACTCAAAGGAGGCAACAAAATGTCAGCAAGACTCTCTCGCACTTCACTCGCCGCGATTGTCGTGGCTCCGATGCTGGTCGGGTCGCTCGCGATGTCCGGCGCAGCTTTCGCCGCGGGCCCATGCAACGGCGGGGCGCCAACCACGACGGAGACCAAATGCTTGACCGCGGTTCAGATCCCGGGCAACCCGCTCCGCTCCTTCGACATCAGCTGGGTCAATCCGCATCGCGGTGAATACTATCTAGGCGACCGTTCGAATAAAGGCATCGATGTCATCGATACCAACACCCTCACGTTCAAGCGGACCATTGGTGGTTTCGTGGGCGTCAAGCTCAACGCCGCCGGCACTGCCGTGGATAACAATCACTCCGGCCCCGATGGCGTCGTTTCGCACGGCAGATGGCTCTACGCCGGCGACGGCGACAGCACGCTCAAGGTGATCGATCTTGACGCACCTAACGCCTCCGCTATCACACAGACACTCCCCACCGGCGGCACCACGAGAGTCGACGAAATGGCGCTGACGACGGATGGCGAAATGCTGCTCACGGCAAATAACGCCGAGGACCCGCCGTTCGGGAACCTGTTCGCGGCGAACGGCGACCAGAACTTCAGTTCGGTCCACATGATCAGCAAGATCGTAATCGACCCCGCGATCGTCCCGGCCGACGCCGGCCTGTCGATCGAACAGCCAGCGTGGGACCCCACTACCAAGCGCTTCTACGTTTCGGTTCCGATCATCGCAAACAACCCGAAGGGCTGCAATTTCGATGGGACCAAGGGCACCATTACCTGCCACGGGGGGTTGTTGGTCGTCGATCCGACCACGGTCGCTCCGGGGACTACGGTGTTCGGCGCCTTCAATCCAGCCACGCATACCGGGGTCGTGAAGCTTGACGCGTGCGGACCGAACGGTGCTACGGTCGGACCGCATGACAATCTGCTGCTGGGCTGCACCTCGGCCAACAGCCCCAGCGACACGAGCACGCTGGTCATCAATGCGATGATCAAGGGAAACTCCATTAACGTCGGTGGCATTGTCGGCTCGGACGAGGTGTGGTTCAACAAGGGCGATCGGCGCTACTACACGGGTTCCAACCGGCAGTCCGGCGGCGCTGTGCTCGGCGTGATCGACGCGGAAGCCAATCTCCTGATCGAGACCGTCCCACAAGGTTCCGGCTCGCACTCGGTCGCGGCTGACTCCAAGCACAATCTCATCTTCGTCCCGCAAGTCGCGCCTGTTGCAGTAGTCGGCGCGGGCGGCGACACCACGACGGTGGGCGCGGGAATTTGCGGTAGCAACAGCGGTTGCATTGCCATCTACTCCCATCAAGTCGAGCGGGACAGAGACGACCGCGATCGCGATAGCGACAGGGACGATCACGATCACTGAGCAGGATTCCGCGTTGTCCTGACTCGTAACGCATAGTTGAGGAAGAAGGGGCCGGGGCCATCCCGGCCTCTTTTTTTGGGGGGTCCGTCGGACCCGGGATTGTGCTATACATACTCACGTCGCTATCTTTCATCGCGCGCCGTCCCGTTCTGCCCTCATAAGGAATTCGATATGCTCCGATTCGCAACGGTGCTTGTACTCGTCTTGTCCGCCTGTGCCACGACGTCTCAGGCTCCCTCCGCCGCACGCTCGGAGCTGGCGCCGACGGGGAAACTGCGCGTCGGAATCAACGTCCAGAATTTTCTGCTCGTCAACAAGGAGCGTTCTGGCGGGGAGTACAGCGGCATCGCGGTGGATCTCGGCCGGGAGCTCGGCAAGTCGCTCGGCGTTCCCGTCGAGCTGGTTGCCTTCGAGACTGCCGGAAAGCTGGCCGACGCGGTGAAATCCGGCGCGTGGGACGTGGCCTTCCTCGGCAACGAGCCCGCGCGAGCGAACGAAATCGCGTTCAGCGCGGCGTATCTGGAAATCGAGGCGGGCTACCTCGTTCCGGCGGGCTCGCCGATCCGCACGATCGGGGACGTGGACCGCGAAGGCGTGCGCATCGCCGTCAGCGCGAAGAGCGCCTACGACCTGTATCTCACCCGCAACCTGCAGCGCGCGAAACTCTTCCGCGCGCCGACCGTCGACGCCTCCTACGAACTGTTCGTCAACGACAAGCTCGATGCGCTCGCCGGGCTCAAGCCCCGCCTGGTGATGGACGCGGAAAAACTCCCGGGCTCGCGCGTGCTCGAAGGGCGTTTCTCGGCCGTGCAGCAATCGATCGGCGTCCCGCAGGGGCGTCAGGCCGGCGCGAAATACCTTCGCGAATTCGCCGAAGACGCCAAAGCTTCCGGATTCGTCGCCAAGGCGATAGAAAGACACGCGGTGCGCGGCGTTTCCGTAGCGCCGATGGCGGCGGCATCGTCGTTCGGTCTCGATTCGACTCGCGGGCGGTCTGCTTACTGATCGATCGGGTGCAGCGCTTCGCACAAAAAACAAGGGGGGCGATGGCCCCCCTTCGAACAACTGACGCCGATGCTTCGGCGGATCGCGTCCTCAGAAAGTGTACTTCATCCCGATGGAAACGCCCTGTAGTTTTCCTCCAGCCCAGCAACGCGGCCCGCCGTTGGCAGGATCCAAGAAAACTGGATTAGCGGCAGCATTAGTATCGATGGGGTTAGAAGCATCATGGCAGTCGGTCGTCACGGAGCGTCCACCCGCACCTAGGTCGTAGTGCGCAAAGGCGTGGTTGAGGGTTTCCGCAAAGGTGGCGTAGAAGCCCAGATTTCTGTCCATCTGGTGCTTCCAAGCGACCGTGAACATGTTCGCGGCATTATCCACGTCGGCGCCAGCAGTCGCGGCGGTGTTGTGTTGTCCCGGGTCACCCTTGGCTTTGTTCGCGTGCGCCCAACCGAAGTTCAGGCTGTCGCTGGGGGTGAGTTGTTGGACCAACGCCAGCCAGTAGCCGGAGCGAGTGCGCTCGTCCTGAGGCTCCAGGTTCTGAGGGAGATGCCGTTTCATGTTTTCGTAGATGGCGCTGATCGTCGTGCGTGTCGGAAGCTTGAATTGCGCGCCGATCTTCGCGGCGTCCTCGTCGGCGACGTCGTTGGGATCGAACGCTCCGAGGTCACTGGTCCGGTTGACTTTCTTGTGCATCTCGTAGGCCGCGGTCACGTAGAACAGCTGGCTATCGTAGGCGACGTTCGCGCTGTAGAGGTTACTGAAAGACCCGTCATTGCAGGCTACGGGCAGTCCGCCGCTGCCGGGTATGTTGCCGCCGGCGCAGTCGGATTCACCCGAGGGGATGTTGCTGCTGTCGCTCGCCCGGTTCTGGCCGGGTGAGAACAGGGCATTGAACGTCACACCGCCGAAGTTGGGTGATTCGTACCAGAGCGCGTGGTCCACCCGGGTGCCGAACTCGACCCGGTTGTCGCCGCCGGTGTTACCCATGATCACGGAGTAATCGCCGATCATGCCGGAGAAGGGGTTCATCCGCGCGGTCGAGTTCTTGTAGGGCGCATCCGACTTGCCGATCTTGAGCGCGCCCCAACTGGATCCCGCCAGCCCGATGAAGCTGTTGCGCGAAGTCAGGCCCCCCTTCACGTTGTTGCTGGTGTTGCTGTTTGTTTCGGTCGTGCCGGAGGTCGCCGACACGGAGATCTCCGTCTCAAGCTGATACACGAAGTGGTAGGAAGGGCTTCCCACATCCTGGAAGCCGCGCACGCCGATGTAGGAGAGGTTGGACGAAATTGCCGGCATCCAACCGCCATTGCCGAAGGGACTCGCGCCGCCGGCGTCGACCATTTTCGAGATGCCCTTGGTCGTATCGTCAATCGAAAGATCAATATTGCCGTAAACCGACAATTCGCCGCCGCGAGTCAACAAGGTGAAGCCGTCGCCCGCCTTGCGCTCAAGAAATTGGCCTCCAGATGGGGATTGAGCCGACGCGCTGCCCGCTACGGCACAGAAAGCCAAAGCGACGGCAACCGTGCTCGCATTGACCGTAAGTATTTTTCTCCTCTTCATTTCCGCTCCTTTTGAAATCACAAACGAAAAGAACTGCTTCTTCAACCAGGAAAATTATATTTTTACGACCGACTGCGGGGCAATGCGCGAAATGTGGCGGTTGAATGTTGGTCTCGCCCGCTAACGGCCTTCCGGCAGCGCCTATCGATCAAACTTCCGCAGAGTAGGTGTCCGTGACCCCTAGGAAAGACACCGGCGCACGAGGCGTGACCAACACTTAACGATCACGGAAGTATTTTTTGGGGGCCGAAAATGCCGGACACCCCCCTTGCATTGCGAGAAACCCCTCGGGGCCAAATCCCCGATATGTAAACATTCCGTCAGGAAACATTCCGTCAGGAAAGTCATTCCGTCGGGAAATCGAACTCCAATAAGAAAAATTCTTGACCTTCGTCAATCCCGTTTTCCCGGCGCGGGTCGAGCATACGAAGCGACTACCGGTGTGGCGGTTCGCAGAGGCGCGAACCAAAAAATAATATCGACCGAGCCACGCCGTTCGTGCCGTTCGCCTCTTCGGGACGATTCAATGAGTTCCAAGGATTTTCTTCACGTCCCGGACGCACGGGACGGCGTTCGCGAGAGTTCCGACGGCGGCATGCTCGAAGAAGCGCTCGCTTCCGCAGCAACCTCGATGCCCGAGTCGCGGCAGCCGCCCTGCCCGCATTGCCTATCCGACGACGTCACGCATTGGGGCGCTGCGCACGGCTTTCCCCGCTACCGTTGCGGTTCCTGCAGACGCACATTCAATATCCTGACCAAGACACCCCTTGCGAGGTTGCGCAACAAGGACCGCTGGCCGACTTTCGTCGGGACGATGATCGAGCGAAGGAGCATCCGCAGCAGCGCGGCGGCGTGCGAGGTGAGCGTGACGACCTCGTCCCGATGGCGGAAGCGCTTCCTCGAATGCTCCTCTGCTCAGCGCGCAAAAATAGTCGGGGAAGTCATAGCGGCCTTTTCAAATGCCTCTGCGCTCACGGCGGTTCCCGAGGATGCGACCTGGGCGAAGGAGTTGCTGCCGGTAGTATTGTCCTGGCTGGTTTGAAACGCGCGACAGCGCCTTCCTGGCGAGTCCTCCCAACCAGTGCGATTCTCGGGAGTTCAACGAGGTCTCGCCTGCCCTGGCATCTTTCGGCGCGCTCGTGCTATCGTCTTTGGCCATGGCGCTCCAAGTCTCTCCCGCCGCACGATCCGAGCTGGCTCCCACGGGGAAACTCCGCGTCGGCATCAACTACGGAAATTTCCTGCTGGTGAACAAGGACCCGGCGAGCGGGGGATATCGCGGCATCGCGGTCGACCTGGGGCGGGAGCTCGGCCGGCGGCTGGGCGTTCCTGTCGAAGTCGTCGCCTTCGAGACTGCGGGAAAACTGGCCGATGCCGTGAAAGCCGACGCCTGGGACGTCGCCTTCCTAGGCAACGAACCGCAGCGCGCGGGCGAAATCGCCTTCAGTCCCGCGTATCTCGAGATCGAGGCGGGGTACCTGGTCCCGGCTGGCTCGCCGATTCGCACCATCGCGGACGTGGACCACGAGGGCGTACGCATCGCGGTGGCTGCGAAGAGCGCCTACGACCTGTACCTGAGCCGCAATCTCAAGCATGCACAGCTCGTGCGCGCCCAGGGGATCGACGCCTCGTACGATATTTTCGTGAGGGACAAGCTCGAAGTGCTCTCCGGGCTCAAGCCGCGGCTTGCGACCGATTGCGCGAAGCTTCCGGGGTCGCGCGTGCTCGAGGGCAGTTTTACCGCTGTGCAGCAATCGGTCGGCACGCCGCAGGGGCGGCCCTCTGCCGCTAAGTATCTGGGAGAATTCGCCAAAGACGTCAAGGCGTCTGGGTTCGTGGCCCAGTCGATCGCGCGCCATGCCGTGCGGGGAGTGTCCGTCGCACCCTAGGCCGGGCCCGATGGAATTCCGGGCCGTCGTAAAGTGTTTGCAAGAAAAAGTAGCGCACCATACCTTTTTTGCTGGTCATCAACCCTAGGAGGGGAAACATGAAGAAGAGTCTCGCAGCTCTGGCAGTTCCTCTGCTTTTCTCGATAGGCTTGGCAGCGTCCTCCGCGCATGCTGACGAGCACGGCAATCCCGCGCTGACAGTCGGCTCAGGCCCTGCGCTGCCGTTCGCCACGTTGCCCGCTGGAGCGACAGGGCCGGAGGGTCTGACCGTCGGAGAGGACGGGAATGTTTACGTCACGACCTTCGGCTTCAATGCGACCGGCGCGGCTTCTGGAAACGGTCAGCTTTTTGTGTTCGACGATGACGGCGACCTGTTGCGCCAGGTGAATATTCAAGGCTCGACGGTTCACCTGCTCGGGCTAGCTTTTCATCCGACGACGCACGCCTTGCTCGTCATCGATTTCGGGGCCGGCAAGGTTCTAACAGTCGATCCATTCTCCGGGGCTTCTTCCGTTTTCATGACGGTCACGGGTAGTCCCGGTCTGAACGCGCTGACCTTCGACAAGGGTGGAAATGTCTACGTTTCCGATTCTTTCCAGGGAATTATCTGGAAGACGGGACCCGGCGGCGGCGCGGGTACCGCTTGGGTCAGTGATCCCCTGTTGACCACCAAGGGCTTTCCGCCGTTCGGCGCAAATGGAGTCGAGTTCAACAATGCCGGCGACGCTCTTTTCGTCGCCAATACCGGGGACGACACGATTATTCGCATCCCGGTCGCAGGCGGCACTCCGGGCACGCCGGCCATATTGGTGCAGGCGATAAATGGCGCCGACGGTATCGCCATCGACAAGCAAGACAATATTTGGGTGGCTGCCAACCAGTCCGATCAGATCGTCGTTGTCAATTCGACCGGGAAACTCCTCGCCAAGCTGGGAAGGTTCGAGGGACTGACTGGGAACGGCGCCCCGAGAGGTCTGCTTTTCCCCGCGAGTCCAGCTTTCAGCAAAGACGGCAAGTTCCTTTACGTGAGCAACCTCGCGCTGGATGTTCGCCTCGCCGGGGTCCCCTCTCAGTCGCCCGACACACAGTGGACTGACTTGGTGAAGCGCTATACCGTTTCCAAGATACGCACCGATTTTTCGGGGAAGGATTAGTAGTTTCTCGGCCGGTTCGCGCCCTTACCGGCGTATCAGCGCCATCACTTAGTTAGCTCCAATCAAAAGAAGCCCCGCTTGAGCGGGGCTCTTTCTTTGTGGGTCGGGCGGCCCTACCCCGCGAATTGTCGGACCAGCGTCAGCGCCAGCATCCCGCCGACGATCGTCGCGAGGATGCTGCGCGTCGCCACGGCAAGCGCGAATGCGACAAGGCCGCCGACGAGGCGCGGATTTTCGATCGAGATCGACAAGGCGCCGTGCGCCAATGCGAGATCGGGGACGATGATCGCCATGATCGCCGCAGCCGGTGCGTAGCGCAGCACCCGCTCGGCGGTCGGCGGCAGGCGCAGGTGGCTCCCCGGGAGGATGAACACGGCGCGCGTGAAGAACGCGACGAGCGCCATTCCGGCGATGAGCTCCCAGATGAGCCAGGATTCCGGAGCCACGCTAGTCCCTCCCCTCTCTGTTGCGCGGGCCGAGCCGCGCGACCATGAGGCCGACCACCACTCCGACCACGATGGCAGCGAGCAAACCCAGATTCAGGGGCAGTCTCGCGGCGATCAATGCAACACCGCCCGCCGCCAAGGCCCCCCACGCCACCGCATGATCGAAGAGGAGCGGTATCAGCAATCCGATCAAGGCGAGAGTGCTCGCGAATTCGAGGGACCACTCCCAAGGAATCATCGCGCCGGCAAAGATGCCGATCCCCGATGAAAGCTGCCACGCGCACCACATCACGAGCGATCCGCCCAGAAAGTACCAGTGCTTGTGCTGGTTCCCGTCGTCCGGCCGATAGCGTCCCGCGAATAGCGCGAACACACCGTCCACCGTGACGTAGGAGAGCAGCACGCGCCAGCGCCGTGGCAGATGCTCGAAGTGCGGCGCGAGGACCCCGCTGTAGATGACGTAGCGAAGATTCACGACGAGAGCCGTCGCGATCATTACCCACAGAGGCGCTTTTGCGATGAGGAGTGGCAGCACGGCGAGCTGGGCCGTGCCCGCGAACACGAGCACGCTCATCGCGACGGCCTGCGCCTTCGTCAGGCCCGCGCTCACCATCGCGACGCCCGCGACGATCCCCCAGGGCACGATGCCGACGAGGAGAGCGGCCGAGGCGAGAGCGCCTTCGCGAAACGCCGAGATCTGTTCGCGTTGCATATTCAAGTTTAACGACCCGGTCGCTTCGAGCCAATGTCACGCGGAAATAAGCGCGTGCCATGGCATTCATGATACACAACCCTCCGGGCGAACCTGCGAAATGGGCCTGCCGCAAAGGCGGACCCGCATTGCCGCGCACCGGCAACAAGTGACGCAATTTTGCAACCAGGGGAACCCGAGCAAGTGAGGAAAAATACCAGAAGGCGTCAAGTTTTTCGATTTCCGCGCCAAGATGCCTTTGGCCGCAGGGTAGGAAGTAGGAAGATGCGGCAACACCCAAAAGGGGGGAGGACCCCATGAGGACTTCTGCGTACACGCGAATTCCCGTCGTCATTTTGGCGGCGCTTGCGCTTGCCGCTTGCCCTTTTCAAAAGGAAAAGAAGCACGACGACCCCGCGGTTTACTACGTGAGCGCCTTGGCTGGCTCGGATACGAATCCGGGAACGCAGAGTTCGCCGTTCAAGACGATCACTCACGGGATGCGCGTGGCCACGAAGAACGGCACGACGGTTCGGGTTGCTTCCGGCGCCTACAACGTCGCCAACGGCGAAACCTTTCCGATCATCGTCCCGGCGGGTGTGCTGCTAATCGGCGACGAAACCAGCAAGGGCGGCGGAAGCACCCCTACCAGCATCGTCGGGGGTGGTGGACAGGCGCCGGGAGTCACCGCTGGCTTCGGCGTTGCGTTACTCCCCGGCACGGGATCGACGATCGCCGGGTTTACGATCACCAACGACAACCCTGCATTGTCTGGCCGCTATGGACTCTTCCTGAGCAATAGCAGCGTGACGCTGCGGAACAACACGATCATCGGGGCGACCCATAGGGCGGGCGTATATGTCGATGCCTCGACGAACCATATGATCACGGGGAACCGGATCGTGGACAATGGAAACTCGAGCGCGGGCTCGGGTCTCACCTTCGGGAAGGGCGGTGCCGGTAGCAAGGTGGAGAACAACGTCATCACCGGCAACGGCTTCGGCGTCGAGTACGATGTTGCCGGTGGCGATTTGGGCGGCGGTTCCGCGGGAAGCGCAGGCGAAAACGTGATCTCCTGCAATACCCAGAACAACCTGGTGTCGTTCGCCCCGAGCGCGATCACGATCACCGCCGCAAGTAATATGTGGGACCATGCGCCGCCCACACGCGGATCCAGCTCGGGAAACGACATCTTCGACTCCTCCGGCTCCGCGACCATCGACGCGATCCCGGCGGCGCTGACGTCGAGCCCCTGTGCCGGCGTAACTCTCTACGTGGACGTCTCCACTGGCGTGGATACGAATCCCGGAACGCAGGCCTCGCCGTTCAAGACCATCACTCACGCGATGAGCGTGGCCACGAGCGGCACGACTGTTCAGGTTCTTCCCGGCGTCTACGACACTCTAAATAACAGTGAAGTCTTTCCAATCACGGTCCCGGCGGGCGTTCTTCTGATAGGGGACGAAGCCAACGTAGGCGGCGGAACCACGCCCACCAGCATTGTTGGCAACGGGCCAGCGCCAGCAGGGTTCCCCGTCAACGTCACCGTTGTCGTGCTCCCAGGTACGGGATCGACGCTCGCCGGTTTTACCATCACCAACGACGCCGCCAGTGGCAACGGGCGCGATGGAATCATCCTCAGCAACAGCAGCGTGACCCTGCGGAAAAACACGATCAGCGGCGCGAGCCGGGTCGGTGTGGAATTCGATGTCTCGAATGTCGCGACAAACCATGTGATCACGGGAAATCAGATCGTGAACAACCCTGGTTCGGGCCTCGGTTTCAGCAAAGGCGGGGTCGGGAGCAAGGTGGAAAATAACGTCATCACCGGCAATACGGTCGGGGTCGAGTACGACGTCGCCGGCGGCGATCTGGGCGGCGGTACGCCGGGCAGTACGGGTGGGAACGTGATCTCGTGCAATTCCGTTGATCTCGGGGTGTTTGCTCCAAGCCCGATCACGATTTCCGCCTCAAACAATTTCTGGGACCACGCTCCGCCCGGGTTGTTTACGTCGCTGACGTGCACGTTCGCAGGAGAAGACATCTGCGATTTCACGAGCGGCTCGACCATCACCACCACAAACGCCACGCAGACGGTAAACCCTCCCGCCTGCCCCTAACCGAGTAGGCGTAAGCACGAAAAAACCGGGCGCGGCCTCCGCCGCGCCCGGCTCGTTTTCAGCTCCTATTTCTTCAGGTTCCCGTAGAGCATCTCGACGAATTTCTCGGGCGGAAGGAAGCCCTTACCCCAGACTTCGTCGTACTTCGCCGTGGGCTTGGAGGCGATCACCTGCTCCAGCGTCTTGCCGGCCCTGATCTGCCCCCGGATGTTCCCAGAAACCGCCGCGAGCATGTCGCGATAGGCCTTGAGATCGGCCTTGCTCCCGAGCGGGCCGTGCCCGGGGATGATCTTCGTGCCGTCCCCCGCGGTCTTGAGCACTCCGTCAACCGCCGCCAGGACGCCCGCGACGGTGCCGCCGCTCGAGGAGTCGATGAACGGATAGAGCTTGTTGAAGAAGGTGTCGCCCATGTGGACGACGTTGCTCTTCTTGAACTCGACAATGCTGTCGCCGTCGGTGTGGGCGCGCGGAACGTGGGTCACCACCAGCTCGTCGCCGTTGAGGTGAAAGGTGACGTCGCGCGTGAAGGTCGCTATCGGAAGGGCGATCTTCGGCTCGGGCTTGGTCTTCATGCCCAGAAACTCGATGAAACCCTCCGTCGAAAGCCGCTTTCTCACGTTCTCGTGCGCGACGATGATCGCGCCGGCCTTGCCCAGGTTCTCGTTGCCGCCGGTGTGGTCGAAGTGCCAGTGCGTGTTCAGCACGAACTTCACCGGTTTGGAGGTGAGTTTAGCAATCGCCGCCAGGATCTTGGGCGTGAGGGGCGCGAACTGGTCGTCGATGACGAACACCGCGTCCTCGCCGACCGAAACGCCGAGGTTCCCGCCCGAGCCGGTCATCATATATACCGTGTCGGCGAGCTTCTCGGTCCGGATCTCGACTTTGGAGAAGTCTTCCTGGGCCGAAGCCGCCACGGCGAAAAACGCCGCGGCGCAAACCGTAAGCGCGCGAAAAAAACAAGTTTTCACTGGTCTGGTCCTTTGGCTGGGTTGCGATAGGCTACTCGAGGGATTTTGGTCACTCTGGTGGCGAATGAATTCCCGAACACAGTCATAAACTTTACACGCACGTGGTTATTCCAGGGCAGACATTTTTAAATCACCCCCCCGTGCCTCCGTCGATTGTGCAGCGCGTCACCTCTTCGTCGCACGCAGCAAAGTGCTTATATTTCATTGTCATAATTTCCCTCTGGCGTTTCGAACTTTCCCGGCGATAGAATCTGTGTGTCCGCCGGTTTGAAAATTTCCTCCCGCCTGATGTTCAGGGATGACCAGAACGCGTGGACCGCAGTTCGTCTTGCAATGAACGAATCGACATTTCATTTCACCTGTGCTACGGATTCGCGCGGCCCGTGGGCAGCGAGAATCCAAAAGGAGGATTCATGAGAGGGATCGTTTCAATGAGGCAATACTCAACCCGCGTTTCACGCCGCAGCGCTGCACGACGGAAGGCCGTTGCGGCCGCGCTCTTCCTTGCCGGCATCGCTGTCGTTCCACCCGCGGCCCTGGCCGACGCGTCCAACCCGGTTTGTCCGGCGGAAACGGTGTTCTTCGATCCGGGACACGGCCAGGACATCGTCGTGCCTTCGGGCTTCGAGGTTTCGGTCTTTGCCAAA
>Ga0209488_10001934_pt1 | contig 17499 bp, 9 predicted proteins | sample Rivendell_Oct201_8_FD_188349 | JGI IMG/M metagenome (GOLD analysis project Ga0209488, IMG submission 188349) | Vadose zone soil microbial communities from the Eel River Critical Zone Observatory, Northern California, USA -... | ecosystem: Environmental > Terrestrial > Soil > Vadose zone >...
TTCGTTGGCAAGGTTGTAGCGAACCAATTCAACGATGTCGCGATCATCTTCAATAATCAGGATACGTTTCATTCGGTTGGAGCGTACCGGTCGCAAGCTAGGCGGGAGTTTAGCGCAGCCCGGCGAAATCCGGTAGGCGGCTTTCTGAGTTAGGGTCCCGTGAACGGGCTTTAACACGGCATGAGTGTCGCAAGTCTTGTGTCACCAGACGTTTACATGAATGTAAATGGATGATGAATATGCGAAACCGGCTGGGAATGGGTTTACTTCAGACCCTCGACAACATAAAGATCCGAAGCGATTCGCGTGTAAGCGTAAATATAGCTCTTCAAGTCCGGAGCAAAAATGGGGCTTGCGACATCCTGCTGCGTCAATCCTTCGGGTACCGCCATGGTTCGAAACGGCTTGCGCGTGCCCGTCGCCAAATCTAGTGTCACGATCACGTTGGGCGCATTTACGGAAGAGATGAGCAGACTCTTTCCATCTGCCATCCAACGCAGCGGGCGATCGCCATACAGCGCGCCCCGTACATCCTCTTGCGGCCCGCCATTTATTGGATAAATCGCCAGCTTTCCTTGCGGGTCTACCGACACAACCCGTTTTTGATCGGGCGAAATCGTTCCAGTGAGCCGGCTGTTCACACCCTCCGGACTGATCGGCTTGGGCTCGCCGCTCCTGGCATCCTGTACCCATAAACGCTGTCCGTTTTCTCCGACGGCATTCCCCAGTTCAAGAATGCTCTGACCGTCCGCAAAGAAATAAGCCCCTTGTACATGCAGGGTGCCTGTTGGAATGGTTCTCGATTCCCCGGCGCCCGTTGGCAATTCCACCAGATTGCGGTTTCCATTCGCTCCAGCGATCAACGCCAGCACCTGCTTGCCGTCGCGAGACAACGTCGGAGTCAGCCCATTCCCCAAGCGGACTGCTGGCGAGCCATCGGTTCCACGAATGTAGAAGGCCCCGGTGTCTTCCCCAGCTTCGCCGCTTTCATCAAATGCCACCAGCTTTCCATCGTCGCTGATATCGCGCGCCACAGTCCAATCGTGCCAGCTGAGGTCTCGTTCCTTGTTGTCGGCGGGTCCTGCGCCCGCGATTCCGCTACGCCAGTCGTCCCGCGAAAAAAGCACCCGGCCTTCTTTCGAAATGTCGTGCAGCGTCAGAGTGCCTGTCCCCAGATAAACCAGCCGTTCCTTGCCGCTCAGCGTCACCGCTTGCAATGATCGGCTGGAGCCCGAAGTCGTCGCGGTGTACCAGACTTCGCCGCCGTCGGGTCTCCAGGCAAGCCCTTGCACGCTGACGTAGGCCGACGTGGTCAGCGTCTTTTTCTTGCCGTTCTTGTCTACGATCGCCACCGACCCGCCGTCGTCGCGCGCGTACGGGTGATCGATGAACGCAACCCGCGACCCATCCGGTGCGACCCTTGGGTGACTGATCCAGCCCGCGGTTTCGTATAAAATTTTGCCCAACGGATATTCCAGGCGGATTTTTCCCGCCACTCGCCGCACCACTGCCATGGAACCGTCTGACGCCCAATCCGCAAACTCCACGTACTCAGCGACCGGACGTGGCGCTCCACCGCCTTGCGGCGCGCGAGCCAACATTCCCGAGTACTCGAATCCTTCAGTCAGGATCGGATTCGACTGGACCGCTAATTCGCCCGAGGGTGCCACTGCCAGAATGTTGGTGGCGGGCATTCCTATCGGCCGCGATTCCACGCTGCCTCGCTGCGCGAAGAAAAGTTCCGCCTGTCGTCCGTCGATGGAGGCACCGTAAATCAAATTTCCGTCCGGCGTGAAACGAGCCGTCAAAATGGTCAGCCGGCTAAACGTCACGCGATGCAATTTCGGCTGTAGTTCCGAGGCGCTCGGATGCAGCCACTCGCCGAGGATGAGTCCAGCTGCGAGCGCGGCTGTTGCTAGCAGCGCCGGGCGAATCCATCGCGCGGTAGATTTCGCTGTGGCGGCTACCGCGCCGGTTCCTGACGCTCCGGAAACCGATTCCAGGTCGAAGGCGATGTCCCGCGCCGATTGGAAACGCTGGCGCGGCTGCTTTTCCATGCAGTGCCGCACGATGCGTTCGAGGGCTGGCGGAATCACTCCGATGCGCGAAGAAATTTCCTGCGGCTCTTCGTTCAAGATAGCGGTCATGGTTTCCGCGTTGGTATTGCGCTTGAACGCCCTCTGGCCACTGAGCATTTCGTACAGAATGCTTCCGAAGCTGAAAATGTCTGAAAGCGCATCGGCCGGTTCGCCTCGCACTTGCTCCGGGGACATATATCCGGCGGTTCCCAGAACCACGCCGACATTGGTCTCCGCGGCGGTGACGCCGTCCACGGTTTCGGTTTGCGCATGCGAACGGCGCAGCTTGGCCAGGCCGAAATCAAGAATCTTCAGGCGGCCATCTTTACTGACCACAATATTTTCGGGTTTTAGATCGCGGTGCGCGATGCCTTGATCGTGTGCTGCGGCCAGTCCGTGCGCGAGTTGCACCGCAAGTTCCACGGCTTTACGGGTGGGGATTCCCTGCGGCGTGATGCGTTGGCGCAGCGTATCGCCTTCGATCAATTCCGTAACTATATAGTGGATGTTATCCGCAACACCGACGTCATACACCGAGACGATGTTGGGATGATTCAATGCGGCGACTGCACGGGCTTCCTGCTCAAACCGCCGCAGCCGGTCGGTGTCAGTAGTGAACGATTCCTGCAACACCTTCAACGCGACATCGCGTAACAGACGCGTGTCGTGCGCACGATACACTTCGCCCATTCCGCCGGCGCCAATCAGCGAAATGATCTTGTAAGGGCCAAGCTGGGTGTCCGCGGCAAAAGGCATTTGGATGCGAGATTATATCGCCGAACCGGTCGGAATAAGCAATTTGTGCTGAAAGAAACTAGTCTCCGGACGCGGTTGTGAACGCCAGCGATAGCAGAGTTTTTTGCTCGAGTTCGTGAGCCTTGGCCGAGCCGGTCGCGGGGCTGGCGCTGGGCGAACGCTTAACCGATCGCAGAGACAGGCCGCGCTCTTGCGCGATTTGCGCCAGTCGGGGCATCACGTAAAAAAACGGGCCCATGTTGCGCGGTTCCTCCTGAACCCAGATGACTTCGCGGGCGTTCGGATGAGCCGCGAGGGCCGCCGCGATTTCTGCTTTAGGAAGAGGGTAAAGCTGATCGAGAAACAGAACGGCAGTACTGGAATCCTTGCGCTTGCGGCGTTCGGCTTTCAGTTCGTGGCCGACCTTGCCGCTGGCGATCAGGATGTGCTTGGCGTCGGTTACATCGCGGTCAGGAACAACCTGCAAAAAATGCGGCTGAGCGAAGTCGGCTAGATTGGAGCAGGCATCCGGATGACGCAGCATGCTTTTGGGAGTAAAGACAATAAGCGGCTTGCGCCAAGGACGGCGCGCCTGGCGGCGCAGCATATGAAAATATTGCGCGGAGCTGCTCGGCTGGCAAATCTGAATGTTGTCTTCACCGGCCAGCTGCAAGAAGCGTTCGATGCGGGCGCTGGAATGTTCCGGGCCCTGGCCCTCAAAGCCGTGCGGGAGAAGTAAAACAACGCCGGAGGGAAGGTCCCATTTGTCTTCACCGGCGCTGATGAACTGATCGATGATGACCTGAGCGCCGTTCACAAAATCGCCGAACTGCGCTTCCCACAAGACGAGAGCTTCGGGATAGTCGCGGCTGAAGCCGTACTCGAATCCGAGACAGCCTGCTTCCGAGAGTGACGAGTTGTAAATTTCGCAGAAGGGTTGCCCGGGAGCAAGATTCGCGAGCGGCACATAGGTGTCTTCGGATTCGGTATCCACCAGGACGGCGTGGCGCTGGTTGAAGGTGCCGCGTTGCGTATCTTGTCCGCTCAGGCGAAGCGGCGTGCCTTCAAGCAAGAGGGAACCGAACGCCAGGGATTCCGCAAATCCGTAGTCGATGACGCGTTTTCCATGGCCCATTTCCGAGCGCTGTTCGAGCAGCTTGACGATTTTGGGATGGACGTGGAAACCCTGCGGGACGCGCACCAGCGCGTCGGTCAGCTCGCCGATATTTTCCGCGGACAGTCCGGTTTCCACTTCGTATTCCGGACGAAATTTTCCGCGGTGGTACGCGGACCAATAATCCGGCAATTTGCGGAGATTGGGAGTTTTCTTGAGTTGGCCGGCTTTGCTTTGTTCGACTTCGTATTCCGCGCGAACTGCGGCAACGGTTTTTGCGGCATCAACACCAGTGTGCTCGGCGTAGAGTTTCCACAGCGGCGGATGATTTTTGATGCGTTCATAAAGACGCGGCTGGGTGATGGTGGGATCATCCACTTCGCTGTGTCCGTGACGGCGATAACCAATCAGATCGACGACCACGTCACTGGCAAAAGTGGCGCGATAGTCTGCGGCGATCTGGCCAACGCGCACCACGGCGTCAGGGTCCTCTGCATTGACGTGGAAAATGGGCACGTTTTGGCGTTTGGCCAAATCGGCGGCGAAGCGCGCCGAGTGTTCCTGCACCGGCCGCGTGGTGAAACCAATTAAATTGTTGACGATAATTTGGATGGTGCCGCCGACGGTGTAAGCCGTGAGATCGGCGAAATTCAGCGTTTCCGCGAAAATTCCCTGGCCAGCGAAGGCGGCATCGCCGTGCATTACGATAGGCACAACTTTATTGGTGTCAAAGCGAGTGGAACCGCCGGCGTAGCGGGTAAGTTTGGCGCGCACGCGACCGACAGCGACCGGATCCACGGCTTCGAGATGGCTCGGATTGGAAACCAGGTGAATGCCAATTTCTTTTCCGTGCGCGGTGACGTAGTGGCCGGTTGCGCCGATGTGATACTTCACGTCGCCTGCGCCGAGTACGCTGCGCGGGTCCACATCTTCAAACCCGGCGACCACCTCGTGCGGAGTTTTGCACGCGGTGTGCACCATGACGTTGAGGCGGCCGCGGTGGCTCATAGCCACCACGGATTCGACGGCGCCATGTTCGCCAGCAGCATCAAGAATCGAGTCGAGCAGCGGAATCAGCGAGGTGACACCTTCGAGAGAAAAACGTTTGGTGCCGAGATAGCGCGACTGCAGAACTTGTTCGAAAAGATCGGCGCGCACCAAGCGGGTGAGAATCACGTCACGATCGGTTTCCGGCCCAGCCGATTCCATGCGCTCGGCAATCCAGCGGCGGCGCTCGGGCTGCAGCAGGTGCATGAAGTCTGCACCGATGGTGGCGGAATAAATGGCGCGGGCGGCGTCAGCATCGGGGCCGGAAAAATCGAGGTCCGGGTATTTTAAGGGTTCGAGAAAGCCGAGCGGATCGAGGCTGGCTTCCAGATAGCCCCAGCGGCGAAAAGCATCCAAGACGCGTTCGCGCTCGGCGGACGCGGAACTGCCATTGTTGCCGCGTTTGCCGGCTTTGGACCTTGCCGGGCGTTCAGCTTCGAGAGTGGTTCGGTGTGCCATGGACTCAGACCTTTTGTCAGCGTGACCGCGAAGCGGCCAACTCTCAGGGTGACCGGCCAAGCGGTCAACCAACAGATTATTGTGCCACAGAACGAACCCCGAATCCTGAGCGGCAGTAGTTGCCAGCAACCGGGATGGGTGGCTAGCGAGCGGCGACTCGGGTACCCTGGTAAATTTTTGCAAATGTATGGCAAGCGAAGGTGTGGCAAGTAAAGAAGTTATTTGCACAATGGTGGGGCAATTTTGCGGCGTTTTCGTGAGCGCGGCAAATACGAACTTAAAGTACCTGTGTTTTCAGTAGTCGCGTGGACAGCCGATGCGCCGTTCTCATTGCCTGTAAGGTAAACACGTAGATGTATACCATAACTACAACATTTTGCCAAGGGCTTTCCGGCGTGGGAATCGGCAACCGGCATACGAGCCGGGAACGTCGCAAAGAGCTGACGCCCGGACCAGGTGGGGCACAGCCTGCTGTGCTCCTACGCCAGGACGGTGCCATATCTGGAGGCGTTAGTGAAGTGCGGCGTATTCGGAGCTGGCTTGTTTCAAAATGGGAATATCTGGATCCGCGTCCTTCCACAGGGCAAGAAAGTCCTGATAGGCGGAGCGGGCTTTGGATTGGTCGCCGGAGAGTGCGTAAGCACGGGCGATGCCGAGGTGGGCAAGAACGCCGATGATTTCGTTGGAGACGACACTAGGCCGATCGAGAATTTTCTGAAATTCCGCGGCAGCAGCAAAACCTTGGCCCGCCGCGAGGCAGGCAGTGCCGCGTAGGTAGGCGGGATAAAGGAAGAAATTGATCGTTCCGGCGGTGTTCGCGTTACCGACTTCGTAAAGGCTGGCTGGCGCAAGTTCGTGGAGTGAGGCACTGGCCGCGCTAGCAGAATGACCGTCGCCAAGAGAAGCGCTGGCGCGAATCATGGGCAAGTCTTCGACTTGCACCAGGGTGTCGTCGGGGAAGCGGCGACCCAAATCATCCGCGAGCCGGCGCGCTTGGACAGCATCCCCACTCAAGCCAAGAGCCATGGCTGCCATAGCCTGCACGTCCTTGCCGTTCGAGGAGGCGAGAGAGGAAAGCGCGAATTGCACGGCCTGATAAGAGTCACCGACGAGCGCCTCGCGGACTGCGGCAGAGGCGACATAGGTGGCGGCAGCTTCCTTTTCGTCCGAGCGAGTGGCGGAATCGGCAGCGCGACGGGTGAGCTCGCGAGCTTTTAGGAAATGGCCGTAGTACCCGGCGCTTTCCGATTCTAGATTGAGCATAACGTCTTCGGCGCCTGGCTTTCCCATTACGGCAGCGGCCTCGCGCTCCATTCCTCCGCTATCCCCTTGCAGGAACGCGATCTGGTACAGAGGCGGGTGAAGATAAGGGCCTTCCAGTTGATGAGCCTGAGCCTCGCGGGCAGTAGCTTTGGCCTCGTCGGTTCGGCCGAGTAAGCGGTAAGCATCCACAAGATTGGCGTAGCCTGAGCCACTGCCCGGCGTAAGCCTTAGAGCTTCGCGGGCACCGGGAAGGCCTTTTTCGAAGTCACCTTCAGCGTTGTAAAGGACGCCGAGATTATTGGGAGGAGTATCGTCGCGGGGGTAGGTCTGCGCCCACAGCTCGTAGATTTTTCGCGTGGCATCCAGGTTCCCGGTAACGAAGGCTTCGTAGTGGGAAGTGATGTAGAAGCGCTCGCGTTCGCTGACGCGGTCGCGCAGGTCGAAGGCTTTGCGAGTGCTTTCAGCGGCCCCCGTCATTTGTCCGATATTGGTGAACACAGTGCCCAGGCGGGCGTGGGCCATGGCGAAGTTTGGATCGAGACGGATCGCTTGCTGGAAAAAGGGAATGGCCGCCGGATAGTCGCCCTTCACGATCTGCGCCTGATAACCCAGGCTATACGCTTTGAGAGCTTCGAGAGAAGGGGTGGTGACATTTTCCGGAGGAGCGTCATATTTCTGCACGGAGGTCAGGGACTCACCCAATTTTTCGCGGATTTTTGAGGAAGCCTCTCCTAATGACTTAAGGACCTGTTCTTTTCCAGTGGCCGTGACTTGCTCCTGGGCGAGCAGATCGCCGTTGCGGCAATTGACGGCTTTCAAGCCCAGGACATACTGACTGCCCAAGCTTGAGATGGAGCCTTCGATGGTGGCAGCACTGGCGGTACGTTGGCAGACCTCGGCAACGAGTTCGTGGGTGAGCCGAGCATCTTTCGGTTTGGCCATCAAAGTCAGCGTGTCGGCGACGCGTTCGTCAGAGAGAAGATTCAAGAAGGGAGACTGCTCGAGCTGGGCGGAAAGGCCCTGACGAAGCGCTCCATCGAACACAGGCTCGCCTGTGGTGTTGGTGAAGTCGGCGAGGACGATGCTGTCCTTGTCGGTGAGTTTTGCGGAGGCGCGACCGTGCAGGAAGTAAAAGCCGCTGGCCAGGGCGACGACGAAAATCGCCGCGGTACCAAGAAGTAGCACCGGTTTGGACTTGGGGGCAGCGGTTGAGATCGAAGAGGGATTCCTCGCTTCGCTGCGCGCGAGAACAGGGGCAGGCGGAATGACGGTATCAGGAGTGGAAGCTGGGTTATGGGCAGCGGACGAAACGACGCGCGCGGAATCGCTGTCGCGCTTGAGGCGCTGAAGGTCCGCGCGCAAATCAGAAGCATGCTGGTAGCGCAACGCCGGATCTTTTTCGAGAGATTTGTTGATGATGCGTTCGAGCTCTCCCGGGAGCCTGGAATTGAGAAGGAGGGGAGCGACTGGCGCGTGATTGAGGATGCCGTCGAAAATTTCGGCGGAGCTGTTGCCGCCGAATGCCGGGCGGCCGGTGGACATTTCATAGAGGACGACGCCAAAGCTGAAAAGATCGCTGCGCGGGTCGAGATCGCGGCCGCGGGCTTGTTCGGGCGACATATAAGCAATGGTGCCCAGCGTGGTGCCAGGGCTGGTGAGATTGGCGGCGTCGATCGTGTGATCGTCGTCCTTTCCGGCTTCGGCGGCAGTGGATTCGGCGGGAGCCGAGGATTTGGGAGTGATGTTCTTGGCGAGACCGAAATCGAGAATTTTCGCCTGGCCGCGGGAAGTGACGAAAAGGTTGGCGGGCTTGATGTCGCGATGGATGATGCCTTTGGAGTGAGCGGCATCGAGAGCGTCGGCAATTTGAATGGCGAAGGGAAGGGCTTCATCGAGGGCGAGAGGACGGCCGGAGATGGCGTGCTTGAGGGTGCGGCCGTCGAGAAACTCCATGACCATGAAAGGATGCGCGTCGGATTCGCCAATTTCGTAGATGGTGCATATGTTGGGGTGATTGAGGGCGGAGGCGGCTTGGGCCTCGCGCTGAAAGCGTTCGAGAGCTTGGGAGTCGCTGGCGATGCCGTCGGGAAGAAATTTCAGCGCTACGAAGCGGTGGAGCTTGCTGTCCTCCGCTTTGTAGACGACGCCCATGCCGCCACTGCCGAGTTTTTCCACGATGCGGAAATGCGAAACGCTGCGGCCGATAAGGCTGGGAGAATCCGGCATGAGGGCACGATTCTAGTTAGGCGGCGGGGGACAGTCAACGAAAGACGTTTCTTGAAGCGCCTGATAACCAAAATGGAGCTTTTGCTGCGAACAGAATGGCCGACACTGCAGCGCATGGCCGATGGGATTGGGAATGTTGAGATCTGGCGTGCGCGGCTTGAAGAAGCCGATGCGGCATTTTGTCTGGTTCGAGAATATTTTGAAATGGCTGGCGTGGTAATGCGCGAAGACCCGGAGAAATTTATCCAGGAATATTTTGGCGAGGGGCGAGGATATTGGCTTGCGCGGCTGGATGATGAAATGACCGGCTGCGTGGGATTACGAAGATTGCCGAGGCCCGAAGAACTGGAACCTGAGGACGTGAAATGCGCAGAGATTAAGCGGATGTATGTGCGGAAAAAGTTTCGCGGGCGAGGAGTTGCCGAGCGCTTGCTGGCAGCGGCTGAGAATTTCGCGCGTGCGGAAGGTTATGCGCGGATTTATTTGGATACGGCGAGCGAGATGGTGGCAGCGGCGCGTTTATACGAAAGGAATGGGTACAAACCGTGCGGGAGGTACAACGAAAATCCGCAGGCGGCAATTTTTATGAGGAAGAGTTTGTAGAGCACTCTTCCAAGACGCCGAAGCTCTGTAAATGTTTTAGACGTCAAGACCAATGGAACGCATGAGTTTGAGCGCGTTGCTGCTCTGCGCTACGCCGGACGCGAGTCGAAAGTCAAAACGAAGCTGGCCATTTTCGAGGCGGTCTTCGAAATGGAAATTCGCAGCGGGTGATGGCAACTCCCCGGCCATTTGGGTGAGCGCGAGGTCGTGGGTAGTAACCAGGCCCAGCGCACCGCGAGCGAGCAGGGTCTTAACAAACGCCTGCGCGCCGGCACGGCGATCGTCGGAATTGGTGCCGCTGAGCAATTCGTCGAGCAAGAACAAGACCGGCGTGGGTTGTTTGGTGAGTTCGGCAATCAGTTTCAAGCGCAGAATTTCGGCGTAGAAACGGGAAATGCCGCCCTGCAAAGAATCCAGAATACAGATGGATGCGGTTACCTGAAGCGGCGAGAGACGAAGCTGACGAGCGCAGACCGGCGCGCCGCAATGGGCAAGGACGGCGTTGAGGCCGACGGCTCTGACAAGCGTGCTTTTTCCCGACATGTTGGGGCCACTGATAATCATGAGGCCCAAATCGCGGCCGAGATGCAACGTGTTACGGATGGATTGAGCGCGAGGGAGCAACGGATGCGCCAAACCGTCGGCTGCGAAAGTCGGGCCGTTCGGGATGAATTCTGGAAGCGCATCTTCGGGATGTTCGTAGGCATAGTTGGCCAAGGCGTTGAGAGCTTCGATTTCACCGACGGCCATGAACCATTGGCGAAAAGCGGGCCCGAACTTCTGGCGCCACACTTCAATCGCAAAACCGACCTGGGCGCTCCAGAGAATGAACGGATCGCTCACCGTGACCATGAGATTGCGGCGAGATTCGAGTGATTCGACCAAACGCCGGAGTTTGCCGATCGAAGCAGAGGGAGGAATTCCTTGCTGGCGCAGGGTCGATTGCAGTGCCACCAGACGGTGAGCGGAAAATGTTTCCCGCTCGACGCGGGCGAGAATGGCCGGGAGGATGGCAAATTCCCGCGCGAAGGCCTCTGCCTCGATGATTTTTTGAACGCGTGCCCGGAAATGAGAGTAGAAGTAGCGGTTGACCGCGCCGAAAACAAATGTAAATTCCCACCAGCCCCAGATCGCCCACACGAGCAGGGTGAGCAGCCAGACTGTCGTTAAGGCGAGGGCGACGATCCGAACAGGCGCTGGATTTAATACCGCAGGCGCTTCGGCCCAAGCGAGCAGCGCTTCGGCGCGAGCGCTTGAGCTGATGTCTTCGCCGGAGACGGCAATTTCTTCACGGAAATTAAGGCGGGGAGCGAGTTCCAGAACGGCTTGCTGCCGGCCTTGGATTTCCTCGACGGGTGCCGGCGCAAGCAGCCACTGCGCCAGCACGTTTTTGCCCGCAGCGGTTCGGGCAGTGCACAGCATTCGTACAGCGAGCCTTTTCCAAATAAATCCAGATCGCGGGCATAGGGATGACTAGAATCTAGGAAATCCGCACCCGATTCGCCGGTTCCCATCCAGCGATTTCCAAGCCGTGCCAGGCCGCGCCCGTAAAATGAAATGATGCGCTTACACCGGCGCGTTGCCACCAACACTTGAGCATGGATTTTTTCCAGGAAAGCCAGAGCGGCGAGTGGGAGAAGAAGCCACAGGACCGAGGCGATGCTCGACTTCAAGACTAAGACGAACACTATGACGATAAGCGCGGCAGGCGCCAGCTTGAGGAATCCGAGTTGCTTGTGCTGGCGTTCATAAGCCGCCTGCTTGAGCTGATGCGAAGCCAGGCGAGCCGAATATTCGGCGACGACGTCGTTTCCTGACGTGTCGGAAGTCATGAACAAAACACTATACAGCCTGCACGGTGCAAGACCGAGGAGCGCAGGAAACTTTTGCATATTTAGTTTTGCTGGAACTAGATTGCAGAGCCGCGGGATAAACCCGCGGCTACAACGATCTCACCCGGACTTCTAGTTGCCGGGCGATTTCTTCGGCTGGCGTGTTGGGCGGGAAGATGATGGGAGCGCCGATGTGGACGGTGATTTCGCCGAGGCTGGCCAGGCGGCGGTGTTCTTTTTTCATTTGCCATACGCCGTCCAGGCGCAAGGCAATGATGGGCAGCGCGAGATTTTCTGCTAACAGGCCGATGCCGGATTGAAATGGGGCCATGCGGCCGTCGACGGAGTTGTTGACTTCACCCTCAGGAAAAATCAGGACCGAGTAGCCACGGTCGGCGGATTCGCCGGCAAAGCGGAAGCTTTGGCGAAAACCGGAAAATTGCGGGAGCGGGAAAACGTTGAACAGCGCGGTGATCAGGAAATAGCCGAGTTGATAGGCCCAGCGCTTTGCGAAAAGCCATTCGCGCGGTGGAGTGCGCATGCGGCGGAGAGATTCTCCTCCCATGGCGGTGGCGAGACGGTGGCGAAATCTTGCGGGGAGTGCGGCGAGGATGAGGCCGATATCGGCGCGGCGGGTGATGTGATTGCAGATGATGATGGCTGGGCCTTTGAGATTTTGCAGGTGGTGGCGTCCGACTACGCGGGGGTGGCCGAGGAGTTGGGTGGCGGGCCAGACCACAGCGTAGTAGATGATGAGGCGGGCCAGGCGGATGGGCTCGCGTTGGGTCCAGCGAGGGTAGTGATAGGTCTCGAAAATTTTCGTGGCGGTATTTTGTTGTGTGGCGGGTTGCGCTATTAATTTTTGCAGGTCAGCGACGGAGTTCGCCTGGGAGAAGGCGGATTCGTTGATTTCGATGTTGTAGCGGTGTTCGAGGGCGGAGAGAAGTTCGACGCGGTCCAAAGAAGAGAGGGAGGCCAAGGAGGTAGAGGACGTTGCGGAAGTAGAGGAGAGGAATTTGGCTAGCGGATCGGTTTGCGTTGGCGCAGACGACGAAGGAGCCGGGATGAAGCCCGGCGCTACATTAAGAAGTTCGGCTGCGCGGGAGGCGATGGTTGCGAGGCGCGGCTTGCCGGTGGGCGTGCGGGGGAAGTCGGGTTCGGGCCAGATCGACCATTTTCGAATTTGTTGGTACTCGGCCAACGTCGCGTTGGCAGCGGCGATAACTGCGGCTGCTGCCGCGTCCGGTGCTTCATTTGCCTGATTTCTTAGCAGCAGGACGGCACAGGGTTCGGCGTCTTGACCGCCAATCATGGGGATGACTACAGCGTCGCGGATGGCGGATTGTTTTTTCAGGGCGGCTTCGAGGTCTTCGGGGTAGATGTTGAGGCCCGCGGAGGTGACGATGACATTTTTTTTGCGCCCGCGAAATTTCAGGTTGCCGTTCGAATCGAGTTGGCCCAGATCGCCGGTGCGCAGCCAGCCGTTGTTTTCTTCGGAGGCTTGCTGAAGCGATCCTTTCTCCCAGTAACCGGAAGATACGTTTTCGCCGCGAAGCAAAATTTCGCCGTCGTCGGCCAGTTTGAATTCGCGACCGGGCAGAATTTTGCCTACGGAGCCTTCCGCCGCGCTGAAGGGATGATTCAGGCTGATGAGCGAAGCGGTTTCGGTCATGCCATAGCCTTGCACTACGGCAAAACCTAGACGTTTGAAGAAAAGTTCGGTGTCGCTAGCGAGGGCAGCGCCGCCGGAAATGAAAGCCCAGAAGCGAAAACCAAGCAAGCGATGGATGCGGCGGAAGCGCCAGGCGCGGCGGAGGAATGGTTGCGTTTCGGCGCTAGGGTAATTCTTGTCGAACCAACTGCGCCAGCCGCGCGAATCGATTTCGCGTTCGATGGCGGAACGCAGGAGATCGAGCATGCGCGGCACAGCAATTAGCAGGGTCGCGTGTTCGCGTTTGATGGTGCGGAGAATTTCGCTGGGATTGGCGGAATTTTCGAAAACTACCGTGGCGCCGAGAAGCGGTGGAACGAAGAGGGCCATGAATTGTCCGAAGACGTGGCTCAGCGGAACGAGAGAAACGAAGCGCAACGGATGGAGCAAACGCTCGTATTTGAGATAGGGCTGCATGCCGCGTTCGATGGGTTCGAGGTTGGCAAGAAAATTTCCGTGCGTGAGGACGACGCCGCGCGGTTCGGCCGTGGTGCCGGAGGTGAAGAGGATCTCTGCGACCTGCTGGCGAGTGAGCGGTTCGGCGGACAGGGACTCATAGATTGGTTTGGGTGTTTCACGGGGAACAGTTTGCGAGACGAAAACACCATGCTGGGCCACAATGTCGGGTAAATCCTCCAGTACCAGGACGGGAATAGCCAGGTCGCGAGGAGACTTGTTGCGTGAGGTCACGACCAGTTTGACTTGAGAGTCGCGGGCGACGCGCTCGGCAAAGTCCGGGCTCGCGGAATCATCCATGGGCACCGCGACTGCGCCAATGAGGATGCAGGCCCAGAAGGCGGCGACCCATTCGCCGGAATTTGCCGCCCACAAAAGGATGCGATCGTTGCTTCGGATGCCGCGGGATCTCAGGGCGTTTGCGAAGAGCGCAGCCCTTGCCGCGAGGGTTTCGTAGGTCCATGAAGAGTGACGATAACCGCGGGAGTAGACGATGGCGCGACCGCTTGGGAAGCGTTTGAAATCAGCGAAGACGGAGAGGAGTGAGTTGCGGGCCATAGTGTTGTCGATCGATTTTCACGAAGCCGACAGAAGGCACGGCCCCGGGCGGTCGGGGCAGTATGCCGCGCCCCTAGGCACAAAGGGCACGTGGGATGCCACGATGTTACCGCTGTTCGCATCGAACTATGGTCGGGAAATGTGCGAGGAAAAACCACGCAGACTCAGGTAAAATAATAGCGGCTGGGGGATTCTGCCGGGTTGTGCCATTCCCCTGTGCAATTTGCGATTTTCCGTTGCGGGAGCGAAATGCCGGTACCTATTTCACAGATGTGGACGGTTGCGACCTACCTGCTAAAGCAGAAGGTGGCGGGGCGGAAGAAGTATCCCTTCGTGCTGATGCTGGAGCCGCTGTTCAAGTGCAACCTGGCTTGCGCGGGCTGCGGAAAGATTCAATATCCGGCGCACATTTTGAAGCAGGAACTCTCGCCTGAAGAATGTTTCAAGGCCGTCGATGAATGCGGGACGCCGATGGTTTCGATTCCGGGCGGCGAGCCGCTGATGCATTCGCAGATTGACAAGATTGTGGAAGGGCTGGTTGCGCGCAAAAAATATATTTATCTGTGCACCAACGCGCTGCTGCTGAAAGAAAAATTGCATATGTTCAAGCCCAGCAAGTATCTGACGTTTTCTGTGCACATGGACGGGCAGAAAGAACATCACGATTTTTCCGTGTGCCGCGAAGGCGGATACGAACAGGCGATTGAAGGCATTCGCGAAGCGGTAAAGCGCGGGTTTCGCGTAACTACCAACACCACTTTGTTTGATGGAGCAGATCCCAAAAGCGTGCGCGGATTTTTTGACGAAATGATGGAGCTGGGTGTGGAAGGCATGATGCTTTCGCCCGGTTATTCCTACGACAAAGCGCCGGACCAAAAGCACTTTTTGGGACGTGCGCGGACGCGAAGGCTGTTCCGCGCCATCCTTTCGAATCGCAAGAAGAGCTGGCAATTCAATCAGTCCAAATTGTTTTTAGAATTTCTGATGGGCAAGCGCAACTATGCATGCACGCCGTGGGGCATGCCAACCTACAACATGTTTGGCTGGCAGAAACCGTGTTATTTGCTGCAGGACGGCTACGCAGATACCTTCAAGGAATTAATGGAATCGGTGGAGTGGAACAATTACGGAACCGAATCGGGCAATGCAAAGTGCGCCAACTGCATGGTGCACAGTGGATACGAAGCGTCGGCGGTAGATCATACTTTTAGCGGACTTGGCGGACTGTGGGCGACGATAAAGTCCGGTTTGTCGACCACTTATGCTGACGCGGACGCACTGGAAATGCTTAATGAACCGGTGAAGCCGGTGCATGCGTTTAATCCGCTAGTACAGATTGAAGCCAGCAAAACGCAGATGGAAGAGACGCGAGCGTGAGCGTTCCGACACATTTTGACCGTCAGGATTCGGCCGGGCCTGGTACCTTCCAAACTGACGCGGACAAGCTTGAAGTTGCGCCCGGGCGGCAACGAGACGGCATCGAAGGGTGGGTGCCCGAGCTGGCGAATGAGACGGAAGTACGCGAAGCGCTCGAGAAAGCGTTTGATTACCGCGGTGATGTGACGCTGACGCAAAAAGACGGAAGCCAGATTGAAGGATATATCTTCGACCGGGTTGGCGGAGCGACGCTAAGTGCTTCGTTTGTAAGGATCTTGCCAAAAAATGGCAGCGGCCGGGTGAAAATCGCATATTCTGATATCGCTGCGCTTGCGTTCAGCGGCCGAGACCCGGCGGCTGGAAAGAGCTGGGAAGCCTGGGTCAAGAAATATTGGGAAAAGAAGGAAGTCGGGGGGCAAGGCGCCAGCCTGCTGCCTGAGGAATCCGAGTAAGACCGCAAACGTGAAAATTCGGTAAGTCTATTTAAATAAACAACATACCTGCAAGGAAAGGCCAGATTCGGCGTGGACAAGCCTGCCCTTTTGTGCTATTCTTACCTTAGCGTTTGTTGCTCTTGTAATACCTTTTGATCGCTCAGAAGGACTGCAAGGACAAAATATTGCAGTCTTTTTTTTGTCTTCAAAGGGCGTCACGGCGTGGGTCATGGGTCGGCAGCATCGCAAGAAACTGCCGCACAGACACTGAGTACGGACCGAGAGAAGCAAGGCAATTCCCAGCGATGCGCCCAGCCAGATCGGGTGTCACGCGACACGAGGTCAAGCAGTGAAGGAACAAGGAACAGTAAAGTGGTTTAACGCTTCAAAGGGTTTTGGATTTATCCAACGCCAAACCGGAGAAGATGTATTCGTACACTTCTCGGCCATCACCATGGAAGGCTACAAGTCCCTGAATGAAGGCCAAGCGGTGGAATTTGAAGTGAAGAAGGGTCCCAAGGGCCTGCAAGCGGAAAACGTAACCAGCGTCTAACGGTTGTATTCCGGAAGTGTTAAGGGCGGAAATCGAAGGATCGAGAGCCGCCCCTTAAAAATTTCAGCCAAAAACACAATTATCAAGTCGAACGAGCGGCCAAGGAGGAAGACGTGCAAGCAATGCAGGAAGGCCAGACGATCAAGCATGGCGTTTACGGATTGGGGATCGTGACCGCATCGGATGGAGAGCGCACGGCGGTGGATTTTGACGATCACGGGCCCAAGCTTTTTGTGACCAGCATCATGACCGCGGAGCTGATCGGCGAAGCGCCAGCAACACCGCCAAAGACCAAGCGCCGGCGTAAGGCTTCTACCGCAGCCAAGGCTGCAAAAGCCGCGAAGAAAGCGGCGGCAGCCTCCAGCGCATAATATTTTTGTATTTTAGTTTTTGACGCCTGCACCCAATCGGTGCAGGCATTTTTTTTCCCAGAATTCATCACTTCCAAGTCTGCAGTTCTCCCATTCACTAACCCGCTAAATCTCTTGCGATTAATCCACCCGGCGCCATACATTCATGGCAAAGTACCGTAAAGGGCTCCCGACAGAAATTCTGAAAACAGTTAGGCCAAGGAGGCTCGAATGGGCCAAAGTCCGGGAATCGGCGCGTTTTGCCGCAGGGCGAGCTTGCTGGCGCTATTGTGCATTGCAGGCTACCCAGTATGCGGCCAAACACCGGGTGTAACGGCCAACGCAATCTTGATTGGATCGTGCTCGGCCCTCGAAGGGCCTTCGCACGCATTGGGAACGGCGCAAATCAAGGGCGCGGAAGCGTATTTCGACCTGATCAATGAACAAGGCGGAGTCGCAGGACGAAAGCTGAAACTGCTGGCATATGACGATAGTTATGATCCGGCAAAGACCGAGACTTGCTTCAAGAGACTGCAAAGCCAGAATGTTTTTGCATTGGGATTTTTTGTGGGAACTCCTACCGCGCTGAAGTACCTGCCGATGGCTGAAGAAGCGAAAATTCCCGTGGTTGGTTTGTTTACGGGTGCGCAGACGCTGTATGCGCCGATGCGTCATTGGGTCATCAATGTCCGCGCATCGTATG
>Ga0209488_10001935_pt1 | contig 17494 bp, 20 predicted proteins | sample Rivendell_Oct201_8_FD_188349 | JGI IMG/M metagenome (GOLD analysis project Ga0209488, IMG submission 188349) | Vadose zone soil microbial communities from the Eel River Critical Zone Observatory, Northern California, USA -... | ecosystem: Environmental > Terrestrial > Soil > Vadose zone >...
ACATCGGTTCCACCCAATGACGGTCAATGTCGTATAGCCATACCCATGCCGCAAAATGTGATTTTGTCGGGTCAAACAGACGCTCCATCACCTCCTGGACTTGTGGTGATGGTGACACATCACTAGATCGGACATGATCGACTCAGTGTCGAGCGGCATATGGCTCTAGAGGAAAATGAAGAATGAAGTTCCCATCGATTTTATCATCGAGTCGGAGGAGGAGACTGAGGCTAGCTTGTGCGAGAATCGTATGCGCAGGTTCAAGGAGAATGTGAAAAGATGAAAGAGATTCTTCCGCCTTTGCGAGTCGCTCTGACGTCAAGTACTCCTTGACAGAGAAGTGGGAGAATTGTACGATTCGAGAGCCGGTGACATTGACGACTGAAATCATACTTGAACATGCAGATAACACAGCTTCCTCTGCATCGGCCGGCCGCCAATCTGGATTAAATGTAGGGGATGCTGCCTCATCAAAGTGAAACAGCAAGAATCTCGGCAAGCTCTTCGACGCGGAGAGGGCGAATGGACACTGTGAGGCATCGGAACAGACGCTGTGCATATTGTCGCTTCTCCTCATCGATTCCAAGCAGGGTGTGGGCATAGGTGTCATCTAACGTCTTCAGTAGCTCATTCAAAGTATTCCGAATACTCGCGGGAAACGTGCGACGTAGCCTGTCAATTTGACAGACTACCCATCGGAACCTAAATGGTCTAATGAACATCTAGTATGATGCGGGCCAAAAAAGCGAAAGATTACTCACATGCCGTCCGCTTTGTCAGAAAGTATGTCAATGACCAGTTGCTTGTCCTCCTCTTTCCACTTCCGCATAGTCCTGTCTGAATGAACAACATATTTGATATACGTGAGGATATCGTCGTTTTGTCCCTTCTCATTGTGAAGTGAAATCTGAAGGGATGTTAATGGATCCAGGACCGTTCGGATGTCAATTTCTGGTCGACTAGCCAAGCATACATGAACGTTCGGAAGATTTAAATTGACAAGTTCTTCGACGAGGTCCAGTACTTCTTCGCGGGCGGATGGTGTCCCTGAGATATTAGGACACTCATCGAGGGCATCGACAATGATGTAAACATGGTCTTGTCCTGGTAGGCTCAACATAGCTTTCATACATTGTGTAAGCGCGATACTAGTCGGTTTTCGTGTGCCGCCAGCGTTGTCTGAATATAATTGGGAGAGGATATCGTAGCAAGAATCCCGTTCGACAGAAAGTTGCGAGAGGAGGGAAGAGAGGAGGGAAGAGAGGAGGCCATAGCAGTCTTGCTTCTTGTCATCCCTAAAAATCGAAATAATAATACGCCATTGTGGCCAATCCGGCTGCACGCATGCCCCCGATTTCTTGAATGATCGCGGGACTAATAGGAGAAATGAACGAGATTAAAGTTATTGAAGTACTGCTTACAGAAGGGTGCTCTTCCCCGAGCCGGCTATAAGTTCAGGACGTCAATACAACTCAAAAGTAGCATGCTGGGGGTGGAGGAACATACGTTTGCCATGGAGCCACAAAAGAGATCCCGTCGCCTTCCATTCCGTTAAGGCGCTGCTCTCGAAGAACCATTCTGCGGTCCCGCTTTTGTGTCCTTTCCAAACAAAGTTGTGGTTCGTAGATAGGTCGGGAGGCGACAGCCATCGTTGGACGTCCCTTTGCAACTGGTCACCTGAAGAGTAACAACAATCTCAGTCTCGGAGCATAGAGAGATAGGACAAACGAATGGCAAATGTTTCATTTTCTTCGGCTCATCGTTTACAATTGCGAAGTGCAACTACTTCCACGAGTAAGCACATGAAGGAGATATTTTTTTGAGGCACTTGCCTAACTCCTGTCGAATGTTGTCCGTCGACACATTGCCATCTAACAGAACAAGCACTCAGAAAATACCAGTGACGAATTAAGCAGGCACTCCGCACCTTCCATAACTATCCTCATGTTATTTACGAGGCCGTGGACTACGCCCAGTGTCTGCGCGACAGCCATCCGAGCCTCCAGCCTTTCCAGAACAGCCTCAACCTCACTCTCTCCCAACAATTTCTTTGCGAATTTCACTATGGCACGTTGAGAGATGGGAAAGGCATACGTGGTGGCGCACTTACCGAATCGCCCGTGCTTCATTTGTTTCGTAGCCAGGGCGGGCACCTCAAGCCATTTGACCGAGATTTTAATGACCATATCCGAGTCTGTCATGAGCTGGGTCAGAGGAATGGTGGTGTAGATCTCAAGACGTTTCATGAAATTACCCAAGTATTCGAAGAGATCGAGAAGGGCATCATAACTTGAACTGACACCACTGGCAGCCTAGACTACTCGCTCACTACATGGGATTTAGTGGAGAACTACATCAAGAGACGCACAGCAAGGAGAACATCGACACCGACAAATATAGCTTTCGCTGGAGGGAAGGCGGCCTTGCGAGGTTGTATTCATGAATTCTCTCCGAAAAGAGCAAGGAAATTAGGCATGCGTGGCTCACCAGGCTAACTGCTTCTCTGAGAGGGGCAGAGAATGCATGAAGAACCCTCACCGCTGGACTGAGGCAGCTGATCAGTGTCCGGTTTGTATTGCGATATTGTTTAAAAGCTTTCTCTCGTTCTTGAAGAACGAGAGAAGGCTTTTAAACAAGTTGAAGGACGTCATCGGGGGATCTGGAGAGTTGAAGCTGGTTTGCAAAGGGATTGTTAGCGAGATCGACACCCGTTTTCTCGGAATAGTCAATAAGGGCATCGACGATCAGTTGGAAGGTTGAAGGAGAAATGGTCATCTGAGGAGAGGAAGACATGAAACAAGCGGATATTTGGCTTGTCCAGGGGATAGGGATAGATGTGGGGCAGGTGCAGGGCATGAATGGACACATACAGCCTGAGGCTGTGAAGAACACCAGCACCAGTCTGAGCGCCTGATACTGACGCAGGTGACCTGGCCTGGCACTAACAGAAGATCAGGACACACGCAGGTTGAGCGCAAGAATGAAAATTTGAACATCACGTTACTCTCCTTCCTATTTCGGCAGGCGCTTGGCCGTAAGCGATGACAAAGCCCCAGCGTTATCTCCTCTTCATCTCACACCCAATTCCACGTCGATTCCATCTTCTCTTAAGCTCATAAAAATAGAGCAAACATACCTGGCTTCAATCCCGCTTTTATCCCGATTCCAACCTCGTCGTTCTTCTAGAGAAAATACTGACTAGAACATGCAAAATCGTCGCAGGATGAGCCATTTTCTCGATCTCTCATCGCCAGATTATGGGTCGTCGCGACCGTAAAGATTGCCCCGCCATTCTCAGGGGGGGGGTTAGCATAATTATTCCAGGATGCTCTTCTAGCGAAAAGCGTTGATCTGAGATCCGTCCCTCAGGTGCTTTTCGACTGCGAACGTGACTTCTCCGGGAGTTGGCATCCTTCTCGTCCTTCTCTTGGCTGATTCTTACCAAATTTCCTCCTGCGCGGTAGTATTGGGCAGGCAATCATTTTCCGAGGCCGATAAGTGGCCATGACATGATTATTGACCTCGTTTGCTGCATCGGTCCACCCCACTTGTGGCTCTCGCAGCGGCCCTGCGCCCTACACCCGTCACACCGTCTGAGCCATGGTTACACATGATTTCAAACAAAAAAGTAATAGGAAGGTAAAGCATTAGTCCCATGTCTTGATTCTGATACAGACATGTATTCCAGGTCACTGAAGACAGCGTTCGATACGCGCTTCTGAGGCCGGCAACACTAGGACACGGGGACATTTGGATAGTGGCGCTGGCGCGTGTCCGAAGGCCACCCAACGATGTTGACGGTAAGTAAAAGCTACCGACAAAGAGAAGCGTCAGCAGCGACGTACGAAGCGTCAACACAACACGAAGACAGAAAATGTGTGCCGAAGAGTTGAAGACTGGACGAGAAGGTAGACCAAGTTGACCGTTAGTGGCCTCTAACATCGCTGTTCTATCTTCCGCAACCGCCAATCTTCACCGGGCTCCATCTCTGAGAATGCCCGTGGCTTTCTCTCCTACAGATCTTCCACGGATCACCTGTTGTTTTCTCGGTACTTGTCATGCAGAGATTCCTTTCAAGATCCTAGTCAGACATACATCCGTCGGAAACACGATACAGCCTTTCTCCTGGCTCCTTGAGTATGTGTACATTCTCAGTCAACATATTTCCCTCTTTGCGCTTTACGATGCTATGACCCGTGATGTCCTCTCGGTCTCGAACAAGAGAATGCTCTTTCCTGAACCGGGTATTGGTTTAGGAAAGAGCATTCCCCGACTCGTGCCCGTCTGTCATCACGATCTGGCGTTCACATACTAGTCAGTCAACTTGGCGATCATACAAGGTATCCTCGCTTCTGCGACAACCCCAGGGATCGCTGCACAACTCTATTTTGACCCGGGCAATGCTGGTAAACAGATGCGCTGGAGGGTGTTCCTTGCCCTCGTCTTTGCGCAACCTCCCACGCAATTCAATCTTTATGGCATGGATTGAGCTCAGTAGGTGATTGTAACCCCCCACAAACCCTTGTCAATTACTTTAATCGTTTGAAATGCGAGATAATGAACCCGGCCTCAGTAGCTCGTCAGTCGTCGTGCTGAAATTCTTTTCAAGGCCAGGGAGGTCCGTGCTCGTTTGTTTCAATCTACGAACTGTGATTCTCTAACTAACGGCGCTCTACTAGAGTCGGCATCCTCTTGATCAGCTTCTTTCCCGTTCCAGATTTGCTACTGGGCTATCTTAACTCAGTACGGCACAGATAATCCTTTCTTCGAGCCGGCTGTGGGTCATGTCGACAAAGGTACCGGATTCATCTCTTCGACTACTCTAAAATCTCTTTCACGCCGTTCGTCGAGCCGGGCCCGCTCCAACACAGCGGAAGTATTGACCACCTATACGCCATGGTAACGAACCCAAAAGCAAGTACAGACGAGCCCGGTTCAATATACGCTTCAGATTCCGGAAAGGTCAAGAGGTGTCGCAGAGCGTCGACAAGGAGGGACGAGACGTGACACAGCCCCATTTCAAATGAACGTTGCTTTGGTATAAGAACAACAACCTATGCCGGCCCGGACGACGTTTACCTTACCGTGATCAAGAGGGGTGGGCCGCCTAGCGGCGAGCACGAGTGCAGGCCGTTGTCTATGACAGGGTTTTCTTGAGCTGTGTCAGTACGATATAGACATTTTGGGTCAATTACGGGTAATGGGACAATATGCGGTAAGTTAGTACATTGGGCGACTGCGGTGTAAGCATCAGAGAGGATATGAACATGGCAGGGTCTGTATATCCAGACATGGACTCGGAGGTATATACTACGACACTCTCCTAAGGTCAGATTAGCAAGTGTTTTGACACACGACTCGCTTGTAAACGAGTAAACAAAGTCAGGGATCAATCCAACATTTTAGGCGCCTGTCATGGAACCGTCGGATTCCGGCATCCAAGTCCAAGGTAAGCTCCTTTCAATTCTCCTGCTTTGTTTACCTCATGAGTGGTAACACAAAAGCCTGCTTACTGAAGGCCTGGGCGAATAAGGAGAACTGCTCGATGTTGTCAGGCCGGACAAAGTCATGAATCTCGAGGCGGTTTGCCAGTGGGGCGGGGGTACCTGCGGTGGAGCCACCCCGTGCACCAGCGACGACGATGTGAGACATACTGGGTGTATGGCAAAGGGTGAGGAACTGGGATGGGGAAGTTGGCGATAAGATCGAGGGTCATTCGATACGTGGGACAATTGCTAAGTGTCAGTCACACAGCGATATCCTGTTGCCTCCCAGGATAGCTTCGATTACGGTGGTAAAAAGATCGGATGCTATCAATGGTGGGTGCACAACCTTGCGAACAACTGACATGGAATTTGAGGGTGACGAGCTCCAAGTCCTCCGTTGAACCTCGGGGGATTCAGAGATTCTTAGGCTCAACTTGGTCGCGTGGTTGCTTGTATGTGCAATTTTGAGCCATCTCTTGTAACAAGCATCTATCAAGACGCCACATGAAATTGGGGTTGCAATGCCAGTGGACAACGAAGATAGGAATACATAGGAACAAATTCGCCATTTCGTTCCTTATGCCCGTCAGGCACGATCGGATGATTTGAGGGCACGTGACCCCCGCTCGTTGCGGAGGCCAGTTTTGAGAGGGAGTGTGAAAACGAAAAACACAATAGAACATGAAAAAAAAACCGAGACAATCGCCTTTTTTTTTTTATCGCTTTAGCTCAGTACGCGATTCTATCCACACCAGGGGAATACCGGCTGCCCAAAACTGCCAGAGTTTGACTCGGAACTGCACGAACCGAGTCAGTATGAGGGTCGGTTGTCACTCAAGCAGTCGAGGACTCGAGGCGAAGGTGCTTGCATCCATCGTGGAGCAGCACGAGGCTATCGGGAGTGGACGGCGGCATCAGCGAGTATACAACCTAAAGAGTACACCGCCGCCCTCATTGATTGTCGTCCTCCTCTGGAATACCTTCCCGAAAGCCTTGCCGCGGCACGCTTACCTTGGGAGCACCTTCAAATAGGCTTTCTCAACGGCCGAAGAAAGCTCGCGCCCCCAGTCCCAATGAGTCAGGAGTTGTCAAATCCGAGGTTCTCTTTTGTTTGTGCTCCATGAATGCCAGAAATGCGAAACAGGTGGTGTTCATGAAATCTCCGATCATCATCAGTCGCGAGAATTTGCAAGGGCTGTCTGCTAATTTATGTCCCAACAGAAACAACGCTGGGGACATGGAAAAATACATGTGTTAGTGAGACACAAGTAGTGTGATATTCTTTCACTACACACAGGATCACAACCACCTTTCATGACTTTTCAAGGACCTCTTCCGATCGGGAATCGCTCAACTTTTCCTCGTCTACATCACGTTGATCATGAGGAGGGTTGGATACGCCCTCTGAGAACGCAACGCCATGTCGTTCAAAGTCCGCGCCGTGGTTCCTATTCACGTGTGAAAAGTTACATCAGTAAAAAGCGTACGCGGCAATGACGGAGGCGCAGAGGAGATGGAACGCACTCAGGTCCGATCAGGGTGAGAACAACGACGTACGCGGTCACAACCCCAATGAGAATCGCTTGCATGCGCGCATAGTCGGGCACAACCGTCGGCCGTCCGTTTTTAATGACCATCGTCTTGACGTGGTCGCCACCTATCGCCTCAATTTGAGCAGACGCGGACGAAATCATCTAATCGCAGGAGTCAATGATAGTCCACGTATGAAGTGAGGTGAAGTGAAGCCTGCGGCCGTACGTTTCCGATTTGGTAGGTGACGCCGGGGAACGTCGCGCGGAAGCCAGGTGGGCTCATCTCGGCCAGCTGGATCGGGATGACGCCCCACGCTCCTTGCACGCCGAATTGCAGCCAGAACGCTCCTGCAGAAAGCCCGCCGAACGTGTTGGGCAGGATCCAAAGCGGGATAAAGGCACCCGCAAACAGAACGGCAATGACGATGGTGAGACGGCGACCGATGTACTGCGATGCCGTGCCCGCAATCGCCCCGCCACTCAATGAGACGGTTAAGTATGTAAGCGTGGGTTTTTTCGGATGGATGGCAGGCGTACGCAATACCTCCACAGCTCCCAATGATGGTGGCAACGGTGGAGTGGTAGCTGTCAAAGTTCTTGGTCGTTTGAAGGTACGTCGGGTACAGGTCCTGAGATCCGTGTGCAAGGAAGTTGAGGCCTAACATGTGGATGTGCGTCATCAGCTCCACTTCCGTGTGCTCAACAGGCTCACATACCCGTCATCAGAAGCACAGCGTAGACGCACAGAAGCCAGTGCATCTTGAGCATCGCTCCAGCTTGGCGTATGAACACGCGGGTCTTCTTCCCAGTCGTCGAGCCCTTCTCGCGCTCAAGAGCTTTCGCGCGAAGGAAGACCTCGCTTTCCGGCAGGAGGGCCCGAATGAGAGCGGCAAAGGCGGACATAGCCCCGGAGGCCCAGAAGAGAGCTCGCCATGTATGGGAAGAGTGAGGGACCAGGCGAAGGTTTATCACAGCAGCAATGAGATATCCGGCAGCATATCCCTGCTGGAAAACGCCTGATGCAAGACCACGGACCTCGATTGGAAGATTTTCAAGCGCGGTCGATGAGGCGATACCCCAGATACCACCCATTGCGATACCAAATAAAGAACGAAGGGCGAGGAACTGGCTGAATGTATGCACAAACCCAGCACCAAGCTCGAGAGCGGAACAAATAAGGAGATTGATCACAAGGGGCCATTTCCGTCCGAAGCGATCAGACAGAATACCGAAGACGACCTGTAGGGGCAGAAAAGCGTCAGCATGTTCCCCAACGAGCCTCTGCATCAGGGAAAGCCTCCCGAGATAGAGCTGATAGGACACGATTCATTTCATAAATTATCTCTCGCCAGCCCTCGGTAGCACGGGAGAGTTTCCCTGATGACTGGTGGGAGGGAGGTGGTCCTTCGGTGAGAAATGCCCTCAAACGCGCGCGGAAATGAATTAGCAGTCCCAGGACGCAAAAAATTAAAAGCACATGGACAGTAACAAATTAAACATGAGATGGGGAGTACTTACAGCGCCTACTGACCGGAACAGCAGTGTCAACGTGATAGTCTGAGTCTGGGGAATGGGAACACGACCCATCAACGGTTCACTCACCCGCAGAGACGACCGCACAAAATGGGGGTTAACGTACGATGGTGGAAGCCTTGTCCTCATTGAACTGCTTTTGCAGATGAGTGACGCTGAGCGACACGCTGAAAAAGCCGATCGCATCGCAAGTCCAGGCTAACCATCTACGTGAATGAAGGACGGACAACGACACTAGTGAGCCATCGAGACCGAGAGAAACGAGAGGTGGGAGACAGCAACACACCCAGAGAAAAACTGCGCCCACTGAATCCACGTAATGGTGCGCAAGACCTCGAGGAGGGGCTGACGGCTATCGTCGCGAGCTTGGCGATGTGGGATGAGGTTGCGAATGCAGTAAGGCGCCATTTGGGGTGTGTGCAGATTCAAACACGGGACAAGTGGAGGTGCTGAGCCACTGGGGGGGGCGATTCCCGGTAGAACTTGAAGACCATGTCATTATATACGGAGACGGAGAGAAAGGCCGTCGTGTGGTAAACAGTACGGGCTTTGGTTCTGTTCGAGTGACTGATCGATTGCATCACTGTTGGCCACATAAATGCGCCTGTTCTTGGACTGGGAAGGGTTTTATGAAGTAGGGGGATCAGGAGGCGATAAGCGATCGGAGGAGGACGTGGCCCAGCAGAACCATGGTAGAGAGACCTACAACGGAGTGCATGGAGTAACTCATGAGGTGCATACGGGATGTACTGTATTCACGGAGCAGAGAACGTGCCTCTTGCTGTTTCTGAGCCAACTACCATCTGGCCGAGCTGCCAAATTTCTAAGAGGGAAAAAGTGGGGAAAATACGCCGCGCCAAATCTGATCTTGGGCGCTTATGTTATCGTTTGACACTTAAGCGCCCATTAAAGATACAGACAAATCCAATCAATCAACTCCAGTGCTAGCATCATCATCAGCATCAACGTGCCTTTGCTGCCCTGGTCTGGCCTCCCATCCACGGGGCACCCTGGCTCTGGCTCTGGTTCCGTGGGACCTAGATACCACAGTTTCCAGATAAAAGGGAACAAAGTTGTGTCAGCTTTTGAAGATGCTCCAAAACATCTCTATATACTCCGAGTCATCTTTTGTGATTTCAGGGTCACACATTGATTCTCAGGGTGGGAGAGTGTACATTTCAACCTTTGTTTCAAATCTCGTGCCCAAACATGGGCGCTAATGAATAACCTTTATCAACGCGATCACGATACAGTTACAGTATTTCCATGACAAACGGTCGAGATTTGAGGGAGGAGTAACCGGTGCAAATCCCCCGCGGCTGAGAGGTCGGAAACACCCTGTAGTTGCAAGCTCCTCTACAATTTCTGGGGATGTATCAAAGTCAAAGTATATCATGCTGGGTTGGAACCGCGTGGTGACGGTTGTAGCGTGTTTGGTTGTCGAAAGTCATATTAAACTTATCTCGCTGGCGTCCTCAAATGCGCCAACGCTATCCTACCGCAGCACCGAAGGATCTCTCACTCGAGAAAATAGAGGCAAGTGGCAAATCCGATTGGTATATTATCCCACCAACTGGATAAAGAAAGTTGCTAGCGGACTGTGGATATCCTGTAATTGAATGTCAAAGTGAACGGGGCGCACAGAGAGCGGGAGGGCCAAATGAACGACAACGATTAACAAAAAAAACTAGACTAGCACACGGATAACAAAGGGAAAGGAATGCAGTGCTGTGACTACAGCTGTGCTAAGTTCCAAGAGTGTGTGAAAAACGAATGGCGACTTTCTCAATGTTTAGCGGAGTCCTTCGCATTTGAGGGCAAGAGCAGGAACTTTTCAAGGAGGAGATTCATGTTTGGCGTGCCGACTCCTGTAGTATAGAGGTAAACTACGATTCCATACAACCCAGGAAGACGTACCTGTTACGGGATCCCAACCCTCCGCGCTAAATAATATAACAGAATGAGAATACTCTGAGCGTTGCCAAGGCGAGAAGAATTGTGGAAACTCACGCAGAAAACCCGTTTGTGCCTGCCGCAAAGCGATACGATGGTAAGACCAGGTGAAAAGGTGAAGATGTCGACGGCGACTCACCGCAGCCCGGGTTTTTTCCCGTGGTGATGTCATGGAACGCACGAGCGAAACGCGCGTCGTAGATCTATTGAGATTCTCCATGACAAACTCGACCAAAATCAACAATCACCACAACACGCACCATAGGATTGATGAACCCTGAAAACATGAAAAAGGGGTGAGTGTGCCGATGCTCGAAAACTAATAAGATCACAACTTACCAACTGGGCACTTGCCGGCGGCAATTCGCGCATCATTGATCAACGTGATAATGGCACCAACAACGGGCGCCGACGCTGACGTCCCATAGACAAGAACGAACTGGCCATCCACTGCAACGACGTAGTTTGCGCTAGAAATGCTCAATCAGATGGGCGGCGGAGTGGTATGATCGCAAAAGCCTGACCCATTGGCAGACAAATCCGGGAAGGCACGAGCCTGGTAGGTGATAGATTAGCCATGGCTGCAAGTTCTATCACGGGGACATCCATACATTTCCGGAATTATTATACTGATCCGCGGTATAAGGAGGGGGGTGGTCTTCGAGATAGTCTCTAACCGCCCGTTTCTGGTAGTCCGGAATGGAGAAGATATCGCTAAAGCCACCGCCGCTGAAAATGACTTGCTCGCAAGCGCTCTCGGGTTCGAAGACCGTCGAGCCTGGATTAACCTGCGTTGCTCCGACGGCAGTAACGTAAGGACATGTCGCAGGGAAGGAAGGGTTAAATCTGCCACTGTTCTCGACTCGCTGACCTATAAGGAGTTGTACGGCTATGGGACATTTGCTTGGGAACTGGCTGTGGCGGCGCTTACCATTGGCACCCACACATTTACCGCCGCCTCCTGCCACACCCCAATCACCAGAACTGTACAAAACTGTAGTGCCTAGCAAGCCGAGCTTAGCATATTCCTTGCATTGGCGGTTTGCAAATCGGGCTGTCACGCCGGATTCATCCTGACCATACGAGATGGAAACGACATGCGGAGGTTTAATGATACCACAGGACGGTGGTCCTGTGAATGACCATAAACCCGGTGCTACGACGGGATCCGTATGGACGTACCGTTGTAACCTCCCTCGCGAGGGTCAGGATAAATGCCGTCCTACAAATGCAAGGTGAAAATGTGAAAATCGCTGGAATACGAGTTGGTGTTTACAAAATTTGGGTCGTCACCCCCTTCAAATGTACAGAAAGATCCATCGACAGCGTCTAACCAGTTGTCAAACCCGGCTCCTATAAATCGTTGATTAAGATTTAAACCGCGGTTTTTGGCTCGGAGATGCGAACCTTCGACGAGATCCCCAGTTTGGAGCAGAGACACAGGCGTGGGATCGACAAAGGGCATCGCGTATTCGAGGTCGAGATTGCTCTCGCCATTCAATTGGAACGACCGGACTGTGTCCTGGACAACGCCTACACTCCTAGTCAAAATGGGAACAAAAGACCGGAGAACGACACCCACCTCCGTCAATAGAAACAAGCACGGGTCTTCTCTCCTGCTGATGCCCAGAAAATTGGCTGAAATGAATATTAGGTCAAGACTATCAAAAATTTAAATGAGGAATACGAACTCGAAGAACATATCCAAATCGCTGCCAACATAAGCTTGTGGCGTGAACTCGACTAGGAGGGGTGAGAAAGAGGCGAGCAAGCGAACAGAACGAGGCGCACCGATTCCAAACGAATTATTTTTTGGTACTTGTGGTTTGTAGTCGATCGAGTACAGCGCACGCAGACAAGCCGGGGTAGTGAACTTGTCGCAAGTCGCCAGAGACATGGCCTCAGTCACGGTGGCGCCGTTCGTTTTGGGTCCGTTAAACGAAGATGGATCACCAAGGTTGACATTAGAGCGTTTACGGAGGACGGCGGGATCATCAGGAACACGATGAAGGAAATGAACCGTTGGCTTGATGAGGTCGACGTGCTCACGGATGTGCTCCGGAATTGAGTAGGACTCGGAGCCTATCACACAAGTAAGTCAGACGCAATATCCACGAGATATTACACGGTGGATCAGGACGAACTAATCTGCTGGTGGCCGGACGGATGCATGTATACGTGGTACTCCGTATCCAGCAGGGACTCGACCTCGAAAACGGTCGCATTGACTTCAATCCATCCCTTGCTGGGCGAGACGCGAATCCGGTCGGGATGGAAGCCTTCCTCGATGAACCAACTCTTGACCATGGAAACGGTGGCCCCGCTCGGAGCGAAGTACTCGGCGACGCGCTCCGGGGACCAGTGCTGGCCGTACGTCGGCGAGTCAGGATGCGCAACAGACATGAGCATCTCTTCGAGCTGGTGCATGTTTTGCTGAACTAGACCGACGCGCAGAGGGAGGAACTTGTGGGCCTCTAGACGACGGGCCTTGACCCACTCGACGGGCTCTGCGGCGCGCCTCTCGTGGACGACATAGTTTGAGCGGTGAGAAGGAGCACCGGACACCAAGGAAAGGAGAGCGAAGATCTGAAAGGAGAGAAGTCGCATAGAGGGGGACAGAAGCGGGCTTCTGTCGCTGGCAGACCCCTGGGGTCATTTTTTTATGTTCGCGTAGTGTGTGGCCAGGGGGTGACAAACCGGGCGCCTGCCAGTTTTTTAAGAAACCCTCCATGCCTGTTATGGTTTCGTGATGGTCAAATTCAGATTCGTAGTCGCAATATTAAAATAGAAGTGCCGTCATACTGTATTGAACTAAACAAGAAGCATTGTGATTCGTCCTAATTAGGGAAGGATCGACCTGTCATGGTGAAATGGAACAACCTGTCATTTCACGTTTCACCGGCTAATTGCCACCAACCTACCCAGCGGATCACTACGCACCAAGATATTTTGTCTCCAAGTATAGCTCTACAGGTCGCCAATGGAAGGGGCAGAGTGTGTTCACGCACGAAGCGATTGGCACCAGCCCGGAGCATCTCAATTCTCAACGACCTCAAGCAACCCCACCTGACCTGCCTACCCGCTTCACGCTCGTTATACAACTTCTCCGCTGCACACGCAGTGCCAGCCATCTGCTACAGTGTGTTCTCGCCCCATATGATGACGACCTTGCACCGCGGCAGAACGTGCCCGACATCCTTATCCAGAAACGTCTCCTCGAAAGCGAGCCCAAGCGGCATGCCATCGAGCAGCCCATTAGAGCCCTGGATCGGGTCGGGCCACGAGATGGCCTCGAGCGCAGCGGGGCTGATCGCGCCGAGCGTCGTGGGGCATGCGCAAGGCGCGGTACGATACAGCAGCGGGGTGGTGGAAAGGGAGTGCGTCCTCCGCGCGAGGTCCGAGTGTGTCTATTACGTCGAGATCCAGGAGTAGAAGCGCAGGACGCGCTCCTTGAGTTGATAGATATGTTGACCCAATCGGTGGGTGGTACTTTCTGAGCGTCGGAAGGCCGAGGGAACCCTGCCAGTGCGGCGCATCCAGAGTGCGAGGGGATGGGGCAAGTGGGGTAGCTGGGAGGCGCTCTCACCGAACATGCAGGGCTTGAGAGTCTGGATTGTCTCTGTTACGTGACATTGGGCTCCGGGCTCACCACCCGCATTGTCAAGAAAAGGTCAATAAGTCAACATCGACCCTCTCCTGTCAATTGCGAACCAGAACAGTGAACTCGCATTCTCCGAATCGAACAGATACTTAAACATTCAAGTTATGCCCCCATCAGAGCACCAGTCGCTCCGCATGAATAGAGCGAGGCCAGCAACCCCACTCGTTTCGAAGATCACAATTCGATTCCCATGTGATGGAGGAGCGTTGGACTTGACAACCGACACAGCCCAAACCGTGTGACGAGTGACCATCACGCGGTCTCGTGACCCCCCGAGCGACATCGAACGAATTTACCCTTTGACCGAACAATTTTCCTTCGTCACTCCTTAGCTACGGACTCTAGTACATAAAGTACGATACTCTTCTCAGTCTTTGTTTCGAAAGGCTGAGCCGTACGCTTACAGTGTTTTTTTCTTGGAGGATCCTCGGCCTTAGCATAGGAGGGCTCTAGTTGTGGAACGAAAATGAAGTCTAGTGTTTCTTTCAAACTCCACCCGCATCGGCATTTCTCATCCCTCAGCTGCTCATTCATTCCCTACTTGTATTACAAAATATCAACTTGCGTGATACTCCCTCACTGGGGGCTCGGGACCATGCCACCAGTAGGTGGTATGTGGGGCAGCCTCGGTGTATAAAGAAGGGGGGAGGAGTGACCGTACATCAGACGTGCGAACGGTAAGGTTAAAGGGTCTTGGCACCATGTTCCGATAGCAATTTCATAGACTCGTAGTTTCCACGATCCAACGCAACCTGGAATGCAGTCCTGCCATTTTCGTCTTCTTCAATCACGGTCGCGCCATGTTCGAGCAGCATGCGTGCCACCTCCACTGTCCCAAGCACTACCGCTACATGTAACGGGGTCCGGTCGTAATGCTGTCGCGCGTTAACATCTGCTCCGTGCTGAAGCAATAATTGAGCAACCTCGGCCAATAGTCTAGGGACATTAGGGTGTTTGCGTGAGCCGCCGTCATAGGACGCATGGTGTAATGGAGTGGAGCCCTCGGAATCCCGGGAATTGAAGTCTGCATTGTGTTCCAAGAGGAATCGAACCACTTCAACGTATCCATAGTAAGCTGCTGAGTGCAATGGAGTCCGTCCCAGGTTGCCCCGGACATTCACTGTGGCACCTGCACCATTACGAATGAGTAACTCCGCAATTCCAAAGTGCTCCCCTGTCAAAGCCGCCACCAGCGGTACAAAATAATAGCCGCCACAGGCGTTCACCTGTTGGGGATACTTGGCAATGAGATGTTCTGCCAAGTTGTAAAATCCACAGAGAGCAGCGTAATACAAGGGAGCTGCGTCTGACTTCTGGAGGGGACAGAAAAGGTAAAAAAGCGAACCGATTGTAGGGCGAGTATCTATGTCGTGCAACTCGAGCCAAGCTGCAAAGAATGGTTTGTCCAGGTCAAAGAGCACTTCCATCATGTTTCGTAGCAGCGAAGATACGTCCTCGAACTGTGCGTGCGAGACCCAGTATTGAGCCGCGTATCCCCTCAGAGGAGAAATCTTCTGAACGCCATTCTTGATGGCATCATCCGACCGTAGCAAAATGCTCAAGCAAGCCCGCGCCAGGATTGTATGCGCAGGCTCGAGAGCAACGTGGTAACGTGAGAGATCTCCGCCGGAGGCAGCGAACCGGGACGACGTCAGGAATTCTTTGACGGAGAAGTGCGAAAACTGCACAACCCGTGAATCACCCGACTCGAAATCATCAGACTCGAAGTCATCCGACTCGACAATGGTGATTAAGCTTGAACATGATGACAGAAGTGCTTGTTCTTCATCTTCCCATCGCCAACTCGGGTTCAATTTTGCAATCCCTTCTGGATCATCAAAGTCAACTGCGAGTACTTCCGCAAGCTCATCCACTCGAAGCGGGCGAATGGCAACAATGAGGCATTGCAATATTCGGTGAGCTTGGTGTCTGTTCGGCTTCTTGATTTCCTTCAGTACACGCTCATATGTCTCGTCCAAAGATTCGGGTAATTCATTCAGGGTATGCCGGACACTTGATGGAAAACAGTGACGCAGGACTTCCAACTGACAGAAGACCCATCGAAACCTGTTTGACAATTTGAACGAGTATCCCAAGCGTCACGTGAGTCACTTACATTCCCTTGGCCCTCTCAGATAGCGTCTCAATCACAAGATCCTTGTCCTCCGTCTTCCATCTCTTCATGATACGTTCCGAGTCACAGTAGACAACCGATTTCACATAGTTCACAATATCTTGCTTTTGCCCGCTTTCATCGTGAAGTGAAACTCGAAAAGACGTCAGAGGTTCAAGGACATCTCGAATGTCAACCTCTGGACGGCTCGTTACACAGATATGAAGGTTCGGAAGGTGAAGGTCGACGAGCTCCTTCACAAATTGAAGAACTCGTTCGCGAGGTGATGGAAACCCAGGGGTATCGGGGCATTCGTCGAGAGCGTCCATTACTAGGTAGATTGGTCGTCTAGTTGGGAGATTCAACAGTATCTGTTTCAGGTAGTTTACGAGAACGAGATCACTAGGCCGTGTCTTGCCACGGTCGTGATCCTCATGAAGACGTGATAGAATGTCATGGTGACGATGCGAACGAGCAGAGAGTTGGACAAGGATGGAAGGGATTAAGTCGTGAAGGTGTTGTTTGTTGACATCCCTGAAATCGAAATAGAAATAAGCCATTGAGGCCTGTCCATCCTCACACGTGGCCGCACTATCTTCGATGATTGTGGAACTGACAGACGAGGTCGGTAACCCTGACAGAATGATAAAAGGATGGACGAACCAGAGGACACTCTTGCCAGATCCAGCTACAAATATAGTACAGCATTAGTTGTGTCAGGGGATGACGTTAAAGATGGCGCACGTTTTCCATGGACCCAAAGTAACTTCGGCCCACTTTGGGTTTTCCATTCTCGAAAGATGCCCCCATGAAAGAACCAGTCTGCTGTGCGTTTGAAATGAGTTGCACACGCGTTGTTGTGGTTGGTAGATGGGTCTGGTGGAGAGAGCCATTTGTGAATGCTCTCCCGCAATTGATTCGCCTCCTCGGAGTCATCTTTCTCGTCCGAGTGATAGGTCTTCCTAGATTTGCTAGGACGGTTGTCGACGTACACCACCGCCGAGGCCTGGGCGGAACCACCGCCACCTCCACTACCGCCTACTCGTAGACACAGAATGTTCTCTGATTAGAAAACATCATTGTTTATGATATAGGTAATCACTTACTAGTAGTTCTTGGTCTCTTTGGCATCCTCCAACTTGAAAAACAAAGGCGTATATAGAAATAGAAGAGATTGAGTATGTCTGTGGCAATGAAGCGACCGCCAGTGGAAGGG
>Ga0209488_10001936_pt1 | contig 17484 bp, 11 predicted proteins | sample Rivendell_Oct201_8_FD_188349 | JGI IMG/M metagenome (GOLD analysis project Ga0209488, IMG submission 188349) | Vadose zone soil microbial communities from the Eel River Critical Zone Observatory, Northern California, USA -... | ecosystem: Environmental > Terrestrial > Soil > Vadose zone >...
CACCGTAAACCAAAATCAAACCGCCGTTGTAGGCCCTGGATTTACTGTGCTGGACTTCACGGGTTCGGTCACAAATAACTGCGATGCCGTGATAACGTTTCAGTTGGCCGGAGTTCTCCACAATTTCGAACCTTATGTGGCGTCGTTTGTGGACGGAATCCCCTTTCCTGGGATCACCTTGCGACCGGGCGCAAGCACCGGAGTCATTGATTTGGCGATTGTGACGCTGCAACCGTTCGACCGGTCTCTGCCGTACCCTGGCAACGTCGGAATTGCTCTCGAAGCCATCAATCCAATGTCGGGTTCTATTTTCACCGAAAACGATGCCTCCATACATGTGGTTACAGCCACGCCGGAGCCATCCGCGATCGTGCTTTTGCTCTCTCTCTTCGAGGATTGCGGTTTGCCGGCATGAGGTCGAGCAAACTTCAGATTACTGGCGCGTCCCGGTAATTTCTAGCGTCGTGCTCTCGCCCTCGGCGCTGTTCGGTGCAATCCAAATGGTCAGGTGCGCTGGTTCGACTGCAAATTTATTTTCCGCGCCCCAAAACGCAAAAGTATCGGCACTCAGCTCGAACGTAACTTGGCGTGATTCACCGGCCGCCAGCGCAACCTTTTGGAAGCCCTTCAACATGCGCACCGGCATCGCTACGCTGGTCCCTTCGAGGCGGATATAGAGTTGCGCCAGGGTTTCGCCCGCGCGCGCTCCGTTATTCTTGATTTCGGCGCTCACCGATAGGACTCGTGAGTGATGCGCGGGTTCGGCAAGCGCGTTCTGCAAACTCGCAAACGCCAATTGTTTCGCACTGCTCTGCGTAACCCCGTAACTGAACGTGGTGTAGGTCAGTCCATATCCAAACGGAAATTGCGGCGAATTCGGCGCGTCAATGTAACGAGAAATAAATTTCTTCTCGCCTTTTTCTGGCGGATGCTCAGGGTCCGCTTCGGGCCGCCCGGTATTGAGAGCGTTGTAATACAGCGGCTCCTGGCCTACCGACCGCGGCCAACTCAGTGGCAGGTGCCCGGCGGGAGCGGCAGCGCCAAAGAGCACGTCCGCAATCGCATTTCCTGCTTGCACTCCCGGAAACCATGCGGCCAGCACCGCGGGCACGTGTTCGAAGGCCCACGGAACGGTAAGCGGCCTGCCGCTGAACAAAATCAGCACCACCGGTTTGCCCGCGGCGACAACTTTTTCCAGCAACTCCTGCTGGCGGCCCGGCAGACCGAGCCAGGTGCGCGAAGCGGCCTCGCCCGTCATCGCCGGCGCATCTTCTCCGAGCGCCAGAATCACAATGTCGGAGCTTTGCGCCGTTCTCACCGCGGCAGCAATGTCGCTGTCCGGTCCATCCAGAAATCCTGTGCCTTTCGCGTAATGTAGATTCGCATCGCCAAGTTTTTCGCTTAAAGCGCGACGCAACGTCACCGCATCCGCGCCCTGTCCCTGCGCTCCCCACGAACCAATCATGTTGCCAGCATCGTCGCCCAGCGGCCCTATCAACGCCAGCGAAGCGATTCTTGCGGAAAACGGCAGCATCGGCACGCCAGAAACCACCTCGTTGCGCAGAAGCACCAGCGACTGCGTCGCGGCTTGCCTGGCGATGCTGACACTCTCGGGACGCAGCATCGCGGAGGATTCCTTGTTCTCGTCCGTGTACGGATGGTCGAACAATCCCATGGCAAATTTCACCCGCAGAACATTGCGCGCCGCGTTATCAATGTCGCTCTGCGCAATCTGGCCCGACTGTACCAGCTGCATCAGATTGCGATGATAGGCGTTGCTCACCATGTCCATGTCCACGCCGGCCAGCAACGCCTTGCGCGCCGCGGTCGCGGCGTCGTTGGCGATTCCGTGCGCCTGAACTTCACCAACCGAATTCCAATCGCTTACTACAAATCCCTTGAAGCCCCATTCCTTGCGCAACACCTGCTTCAACGTGAATGGATTTGCCGACGTCGGAATCGCATTCAAAGCGTTGAATCCTGACATGAATGTGCCCGCTCCGGCTTCCTGCGCGGCATGAAATGGCGGCAGATAAAATTGCCGCAGCGTGTGTTCGGAAATTTCCGTCGAGTTGTAGTCCCTCCCGCCCTCCGCCGCTCCGTATCCCACATAATGTTTCGGGCAGGCCACAATACTGTCTGTTGCGTCCAGATGTTGGCCTTGATAACCGCGCACATAGGCGCGCGCCATTGCTGCTCCCAGGTATGGATCTTCCCCGGCACCTTCGGAGATGCGGCCCCACCGAGCGTCCCGGGAGATATCCACCATCGGAGAAAACGCCCAGCGCACTCCAGCCGACGAAGCTTCCGAGGCCGCAACCCGCGCGGCCTTTTCCACAATTTCCGGCTCCCAGGTGGCCGCAAGACCCAGCGGAATTGGAAACGTCGTGCGGAACCCGTGGATTACATCCAGCCCGAAAATCAGCGGGATTTTCAAGCGCGATTTCTCGACAGCGATTCGCTGCAGCGCATTGGTTTCACGCGCGCCGGTCACATTGAAGAGCGAACCGACCTGGCCCTTCTGAATCATGTCTCGGTCGTCGGTTCTTCCGGACGTCGGCCCGGTTGCCTGCCCGGCGGAATACTGGACCAGCTGACCGATTTTTTCTTCCAGCGTCATTTTCTGCAGCAGCGCGTCCACTTTTTCTTCCAAGCCCGGAGCATCCAGCGGATTGGCGTTTACCGCCTGGTTCTTGGTCTGAGGTGCCGCCGATTGTGCCGAAGAAATCTGCGCAAGAAACGCTGCAACGCACAGCAGACAAATAATTGCCCGAGCGGAAGCGCACCTTCTGCCGCAACCGCTCTCCACCGCATTCCTGGTCAAATGAAATTTCATATGTGAGATGATGACACCTTCGCGTGTGAATGAGTATCCGAGCGGAAGGACTCTAGCGGCCGTGGCCAAGAATTTCAAGGGCAGCCTCGACGACTCTTCCGCAAAACTATGTCAGCAGCTTACTCCATGATTCGCCGCAGGTAAATCGATTTATCTGGGCACCTAGCGATAACTAAAGAAGCCGGCTGGCTTGGCAAAAGTCCCTATCCCGTGGCTTGCGGCCCGCTGCGTCCTGTGCCAGACTACGCTGCCATTACCGCCATGCCGCGCTCCAAATCCAATAAGAGTTACCCTTCGCAGGACCTCCCGGAACCGCGCGTCAATCTCCGCGAATTGGCCGAACATTTGGGATTGTCGGTCGCAACCGTGTCGCTGGTGATGAACCGGTCGCCCGCAGCCAAGTCTATTCCACAGCAAACGCAGGCTCGCGTTCGCGCCGCCGCTCGCGAATTGAATTACCGCCCCAACGCGATGGCCCGCATGTTGCGTCAGCAGCGCAGCTTCACCGTAGGGGTAATTGTGCCGGAAATCAGCGAAGGCTACGCGGCCCTGGTTCTTTCCGGAATCGAAGACCACCTTCTGCAGGAAGGCTATTTTTATTTTGTCGTCAGTCACCGGCATCGCAATGATTTGATCGAGGAGTATCCCCGCTTGCTACAGCAACGCGCGGTGGAAGGCTTGATCCTGGTGGACACCCGCAGCCTGGCGGGCATCGCCGTGCCCGTGGTTGCCGTTTCCGGCCATAAGCATGTTCCCGGCGTGACCAACATTTCGCTGAACCACAGCAAAGCCGCGCGCCTGGCGCTGGATCACCTGAAAAATCTCGGCCATTGCAATATCGCGTTCATAAAAGGACAAGCGTTTAGTTCGGACACCGAGATTCGCTGGAAGGCAGTGCGCAGCGCAGCGCAAGAACTCCGCTTGACCGTCGAGGAAAATTTGACTGTCCAGCTACAGAGCGAATCGCCTACGCCGCAGCCCGGTTACGACATGGTGTGCAAATTGCTTCGCACTGCGCCGCCATTCACTGCACTTTTTGCCTTCAACGACATTTCCGCCTTGGGAGCGATTCGCGCGCTAAGAGAAGCGGGGAAAAAAGTTCCGGAAGATGTCTCGGTCATTGGATTCGACGATATCCAGAGCGCGGCATATCAAAATCCAGGCCTGACCACCATTCGCCAGCCGCTTCGCGAAATGGGAATGACCGCTGCGGAAACTCTGGTTCGCCGCATTAGTGCGCCGAAAAACTCGGAATATCCGAGAAGCATCGTCGTTGAACCGGAGTTGATCGTTAGGGGCAGCACCGCGCCGGCATCGTAGTGAACCACGCCGCAAACCTCATCGCGATGGCGGTAACTCAATCTTTTTCTTGCGTCACGATATGCACATCCACCTCTGGCGATTCGCGCAGAAAGCGGTGTGCAGCCGAAATATACAAAAATTTCTTCCAGCCGCGCTCGATGGACCTGCCAAAAATAACCTGCGTAATGTGCTTCTCGCGCACTACCGTCGCAACCGTATCGGCCACGCTAGCGCCTTTAAGCTCAATCACTTTTGCTCCGAGATTTTCCGCGAACCGCAGATTTGCAGCCACGGTCTTCTTGTTTTGTTCCAGATTCTCGCGCCCGGTATCCACGTGAATCACGTAAAGTTCCGAATCCAGCCTGCGCGCCATGCGCGCCGCACGAGCGATCAAGTACTGCGCCGAAGGATTCGAACTGACGCACACCGCAATGCGCTCCCGAACTCCCCAATTTTTTTGAATGTCCTTCGCGGCCATGTAGTTTTCCAGGCTGCGATCCACCTGCTCGGCGACCTGCCGCAACGCCAGTTCTCGCAAAGCAATCAGGTTCCCGCGCCGAAAAAAATTACTCAGGGCTTGTTCCACCTTGGTCGGCATATACACGTCGCCGCGCCGCATACGGTTTTGCAAAGCTTCGGGAGTCAAATCCACCATCACCGTCTCGCTTGCCGTCATGGGCACCCAGTCGGGCACTGTTTCTCGAATGGAGATGCCGGTAATATTTTTGACCACCGGCGAAATGCTCTCGATGTGCTGGATGTTCAACGTCGAAATCACATCGATGTTCGCGGCCAGCAGCGCCTGCACATCCTCGTATCTTTTGCGATTTTTGCTTCCGGGAATATTGGTGTGCGCCAGTTCGTCCACCAGGACCACTGCCGGGTTGCGCGCCAGCACGGCATCCAAATCCATCTCTTCGAACTGCGTGCCCTTGTACTCGATTTTCTTGCGCGGCACCGCTTCCAGTTGCGTGACCAGCTCCTCGATTGCCTTTCGCCCGTGCGTCTCGATGACTCCGATCACCACGTCCTCATCGCGGCTGTGCCTGCGAATCGCTTCGCTCAGCATCGCGTAGGTCTTCCCAACGCCCGGCGCATATCCCAGAAATAGTTTGAAGCTGCCACGCGTCTTTTGCGAAGGAGAGGCCAATTCGAGCCAATCCTCTGGCTTCTTGCTCACTTGGCCTGCACTCCCGTCCGCCTCGGCGAATACGATAGAATTAGCAAATGACTCGCTCCGTCCGGCTTCGAACGGTTCGCAGCTTGCTCGCACTGGTGATCGTTGCCGGAATCACACTATTCTTTCGCGAAGCCCTTCCCCGGGTAAACCAGACCACTGTTGCACTTTCTTTTCTGCTCGCGATTTTAGCAGTTTCCGCCGTCTGGGGAATGACTGTGTCTGTTCTTATGTCGCTCGCGGCGATTCTTTCCTTCAACTTCTTTTTTCTGCCTCCTGTCGGCACCTTCACCGTCGCCGACCCGCAGAACTGGGTCGCGCTTCTTGCCTTCCTGGTCACTTCTACCGTTGGCAGCAGGCTCTCCAGCCGCATACGCCAGGAAGCCGATATTGCCAATCGCCGCCGCCGCGAAATCGAACACTTATACACCTTCAGCCAGAAACTTCTTGGCGAAGGCAACGTCATCCAGTTGATGAACGCCATTCCCAATCACATCGTTGATTCCTTTGAGACCGGTGCCGCCAGTCTCTTCCTTGCCGATAAACAAAAATACTACCGCTCTGGTTACGGCACGCTGCAGTTGGAGGAAGAGCAACTGCGGCTAGCCTACGAGCGCGAAGAGCCCTATGTCGATACGGCGAGAGGATTTTGCTACGGTCCGGTTCGCCTGGGAATGAAGTCCATCGGCAGTTTCGGAATTTCTGGCGCGCCCCTTACTCGTCAGACCCTCGAAGCCGTTGGCACTCTGCTCGGCATCGCGATCGAACGCACTCGTGCCGTTGAGCAGCTCAGCCGCACCGAAGCCGACCGGCAAAGCGAACGACTCAAGTCCGCCCTGCTCGATAGCATTACCCACAATTTCCGCACGCCGCTCACCTCAATTAAAGCCTCCGTCACTTCGCTACTCTCGACTCGCCCGCCACAAGGCAGCCAGCAGCAGGAATTGCTGGAGATCATGAACGAAGAGTGCGACCGCCTGAATAAACTGGTTGAAGACGCTTCGGAAATGTCCAGACTCGAGGCCGGCGAGATCGAGCTCGAGTTCCACGCCGTTCCCGTGCAGGAATTGATCGACACGGCTCTCGGCAACTGCAAGACCTCGCTCGTAGCACGCAATGTTAGTATGCAAATCCCCGCGGGAATTCCGCCGGTTCGCGCCGACTTGACCCGAGCCAAGGAAGTTCTTGTGCACCTGCTTGAAAATGCCAATCTGTATTCGGAAAAAGATCAGCCCATCGTCGTCAGCGCTGAAAACAACGGAAATTTCGTATTGTTCAGCGTCGCCGATCACGGCCCCGGTATCGAAACCATGGAGCAGGGCCTCATCTTCGACAAATTCTATCGCGGCAAAGACCAGCGCTCGGTCATTCAGGGAACTGGAATGGGATTGCCGATTTCTAAAGCCATCGTGGAAGCTCACGGCGGTACCATCAGCGTGACCAGCCAGCTCAATCATGGCTCGGTTTTTACTTTCACTCTGCCTGTCGCGCGGGCCGGAGCCGATCGCTAATGATCTCCGCCAAGATTCTAATAGTTGATGACGCGCAACAAGTTCGTCGCGTGCTGCGCACCGCATTGTCTTCCGAGGGCTACACGACTTATGAAGCCGCCAGTGGCGAAGAAGCGCTGGATTCAATTCGCGCCGCGGTGCCCGATGCCATCCTTCTTGACGTAAACATGCCCGGCATGGGCGGGCTGGAAGCCTGTCGCGAAATCCGTCGCACCCTGGACGTTCCTATTTTGATGCTCACGGTTCGCAATTCCGAACGCGACAAAGTTTTGGCGCTCGACGCCGGTGCCGACGACTACGTCGTCAAACCCTTCGGCATGCAGGAATTGCTGGCGAGAATTCGCGCTGCGCTGCGCCGCCGCACGGCCCGCGGAAAAGTAACTTCGTTTGCCGCGAAAGATCTGAACATCGATTTTGAAGCCCGCGTGGTCGCCGTCCGCGGACGCGACGTTCATCTCACTCCCAAGGAATTCGAACTCCTCCGCCACCTGGTGTTAAACGCCGGCAAGCCTTTGACGCATCGCCGCCTGCTGCAAGCGGTCTGGGGACCGGATTACGGCGACGAACCAGAATATTTGCGCGTGATGATCAATCAGCTGCGCAAAAAACTGGAATCCGACCCAACCAGGCCAAAATTAATTTTAACCGAACCGTGGGTGGGCTATCGTTTCCAGGCGCCGCGCGAATCCAAACCCGCGGAAACGGAACAGCCCGAAGATTAGTCAGCGAAAAACTAACTGCCGATACCTGCAACCCGCCCGCACACAACTTGTCATCAACGTTGCCACCTGCAGTGTCTGCGCATTTCGCCACCTCCGTACCTAGGGAGCGCACTTAACAGCTTCGCAGCGTTACGCCTGCCCAATTTCGCGTATCATGCGTCTGTGCGAGTCCTCATTGCGGAAGACGACCCCGGCGTTCAGCGCTTTGTCGCCAAAGGCCTGAAAGAACAGGCTTACGCCGTTGACAGTGTGGCCACCGGCCCGGAAGCCCTCGAACAAGCGGAAATTAATTCCTATGACGTGATCATTCTGGACGTGATGCTCCCCGGTCTCAGCGGTTTTGAAGTCTGCCGCCGCCTGCGCGAGGCCGGACTTAAAATTCCCGTGCTCATGCTCACCGCGCGCGACGCCGTCGAAGATCGCATCGCCGGACTCGATCATGGCGCCGACGACTACCTGACCAAGCCCTTCGAATTTCGCGAACTTCTCGCGCGCCTGCGTGCGCTTCTTCGCCGCCCGTCCGAACTCAAGCCCGCGCAATTATCCGTCGCCAACTTGACGCTCGATACCGCCGCGCAGGTCGCTACCCGCGCCGATCGCCACATTTCCCTCACCCACAAGGAGTACGCGCTGCTCGAATATCTCACCCGCAACACCGGACGCATCGTCGGTCGCGCTGAAATTGCCGAACACGTTTGGGACGAACACTTCGATCCCTTCTCCAACTTGATCGAAGTCTACATAAATCGCTTGCGCCGCAAAATTGACGCTCCCAAAGAGACTCCCCTGTTGCACACCAAACGCGGCGCCGGCTACATGCTCGGCGTCCACGACGAGCCCGATTCGCCTGAACCCTCCACATCACCGCAGTTGCGCAACAGATTGAAATCCCCTGGCAGAAAGCATGATGTTTAGTTCGGTCCGCAGCCGGCTCACCATTTGGTATGCTGCTGTCCTTACCTGCACGCTCTTATTCCTCTCGCTCGTCATTTATTTCATCGTCAAACAAAGCGTGCTAGCCCGCATGGATGCCGGTCTGGTGGAACTTTCCGATTCTTTTCTCGCCACCTTGGAAGCGGAATTAACCGCCGCCCCCGCAGCCGAAGGCATTACGCCAGCCGCTCGCCAGTCCATGCTTGAACATCAGTATCCCGGCCATACCTTTGCCGTCCTCACCAGCAGCGGCGATTTGCTGGCAACTTCGTCTGATTTGCCAAGCGCCGTCCAGCGAGCTCGCGCTGAGCCAAATCCGCAGATGTCCGCCAAGGCCCTTCAGTCGTGTCTCGCTTCACTCGCCGCACCGTCCAAATCGTTTCGCTCTTTTCCTGGCAAACGCGGCGGCGCCCGCTGCTACGCGCGGATATTTTCTGCTGCAGGAAATTCCTACCATCTCGTGATCCTCGCCTCGCTCCATCCCGAAAGTGCACTCCTGGAAAATATTCGCATCGCTCTCGGTTGGCTAATTCCATTCACAATCTTTCTTGCTTCTGCCGGTGGCTATTTTCTGGCGCGCAAGAGTCTTGCTCCCGTCGCGGGCATGACCGCGCAAGCCGATCACATCGGCGAATCCACCATTCACGATCGCTTGCCAATCCAGAATCCGCACGATGAACTCGGCCGCCTCGCCGCAACTTTCAATCGCCTTCTCGACCGGCTCGACGCCGCATTCGAACGCCAGCGCCGCTTCATCGCTGACGCTTCTCACGAACTGCGCACGCCTCTGGCAATTCTTCAGGGCGAATCTGAAGTCGCCCTCTCCAAAGAAATCCGCTCGACAGACGAATATCGTGAATCGCTCGGCATCCTCCATCAGGAAGCTCGCCGCTTGTCCCTGGTAGTCGATGACATGTTCACACTCTCGCGCGCCGATGCCGGGCAATATCCGGTGACGCTCCGCGAATTTTATCTCGACGAACTCGTCGCCGATTGCGTGCAGTCTCTGCGCAGCTTGGCCGCGGCTAAGTCCATCTCACTGTCGATAAATTCTGACCGCGAGCTTCCCATCGTCGCCGATGAATCTCTCGTCCGACGCATGCTCTTGAATCTTCTGGACAACTCCATCAAGTATTCGCCTAACGGCGGAACGGTCTCAGTCACAGCGCGCGCCATGGCCGATACCGCCGTAATATCGCTCGCCGACAATGGCCCCGGAATTTCCTCCGAACTGCAACCGCGAATCTTTGAGCGCTTCTTTCGTGGTGACCAGGCCCGCACTCGTTCGAATCGGCAAAGCGGTGCCGGGCTGGGTCTCTCCATCGCCAAATGGATCGCAGAAGCTCACCACGGCACCCTGGAGCTCAGTCATTCCGGCCCGACAGGTACAGTATTCACCGCACGAATACCCAAATCTTCTGCCGCCTCTGCACGAACAGATTAATCGTGCATTTATCTCGCGTTCGGTAATGTTGTTTCAGCCGATTCTGACGAGAGCGGATCGGACTATATAAAAATCGTGTGTTTTCACCCTCATCTCCGAGTGAGCAGAGTGCTCACAGTTTTGCTCGCTGTGGCGTTTATCGCCGCTTCCTCCCGTTTTCTCACTCGTGCTCAAGAAAAACCTGCAGCTCCTGCGCCTCAACCAACCGCAAATGCGACGCCCGCTTCATCCGATGCCAAAGCTAATAAAGATAATCCCGTGCAACTTTCGCTTTCCTCCGCTCTCGCGCTGGCCCGCAAAAACAGCACGGTCTACAACGCTGCTTTAATTGAAGCCGGCTCGGCCGGTATCGATCGCGCTCTCGCTCGCGACGCTCTCTTGCCGCAAGTGAATTTCAACAACGAATATCTCTACACGCAGAGCAACCAGCACGGCGGCGTGCGTTTTATCGCTAACAATGCGGTGCATGAATACACCAGCCAGGGCAATGCACACGAATCCATCGACCTCGCCGGGCTGGCAAACTACCGCAAAGTTTCTGCGGCTGCGGCGCTGGCTCGCGCCAAGGCGGAGATCGCTTCGCGGGGCCTGGTGGTCACCGTAGCCCAGAACTATTTCAATGCGCTTTCCGCGCAATTCAAGTTTGAAGATGCCAGACGCGCTGCCGACGAAGGCAATCGCTTTCTCGAGCTGACCCAACAACTCGAACATGGCGGCGAAGTCGCGCACGCCGACACCATCAAAGCCGAGCTTCAAGCCCAGGATCGCCGCAGGCAATTTCAGGAAGCGCAGCTTGCGGTACTGAATACCCGGCTCGATCTGGCGGTTTTGATTTTTCCGAACTTACAGGACAATTTCGTTCTTACCGACGATCTCCGCGCCACCGCTCCTCTTCCCACGCTTGAGGAAGTGCAGCAGCAAGCCGCGCGAGATAATCCCGATCTACGCGCCGCTCTGGAAACCCTTCACATGTCTTCAAGCGAAGTCGCTGCCGCTCGTGCCGGATATCTTCCCTCGCTCAACCTCGATTATTTTTACGGCATCGACGCTCCGAATTTTGCAACCCACAGTTTTTTTCAAGGCGATCGGCTGGACAATCTCGGATCCTCCGCTCTGGCTACCCTGAACATTCCTGTATGGAACTGGGGCGCCACGCGCGACCGCATTCGCCAGGCGCAACTTCACCAGAAGCAAGCCAAGCTCGAACTTTCTTACTCGCAACGCAAACTCATCGCCGAAATTCAATCGCTGCACGCCGAAGCAGAAACCGCACTGAACCAACTCACCGGACTCGCACGCTCCGCCGAACTTGCTGCGGAAAGCCAGCGCCTTACCTCATTGCGCTACAAGGACGGCGAAGCCACCGTGCTCGAAGTCGTCGATTCGCAGACCGCCTACGTCCAGGCCAGCAACAATTATCATGACGGCGCCGTGCGCTATCGCGTCGCTCTCGCCAATCTGCAAACTCTCACTGGAGTGCTAACCACCCCATGACCTCGCGCACTGACTGCCTGCGTCGCATATCGCCGCGAACGAAGCTTTCCTTTTCGTCACTGCCGTTTGCGGTGGCACTTTTCCTTTTTGCGGGCTGCTCGACGAAAGAACCTGAAGTTGTACCGGAAGTTTCCGTGCAAGTCACGGCTGCAAAAAAAGGCGACGTCTCTCGCATTGTTGCCGCCGAAGCGGTCGTTTTCCCGCTGCAGCAGGCCGTCGTTACGCCCAAAATCAGTTCGACCATAAAGTCTTTCGCCGTGCAGCGCGGCGCCCGCGTCCGCAAAGGCCAGCTTCTCGCCGTGCTCGAAAATGCTGATCTTTCCGCTGCCGCCACGCAAAGCAAAGGTGAATACGAACAAGCTGAAGGCGCTTACGTCACTTCCACGGCGTCCAGTATTCCGGAACAAATTCAGAAAGCCGAGCTCGACGCGACCTCTTCCAAAGCGGCAGCCGATGCGCAGAAAAAAATCGCGGAAAGCCGTAAGGACCTTTTCCAGCAGGGCGCGCTTCCCCGCCGCGAGCTGGATGCCGCCGAAGTAGCTCTCGCGCAAGCACAAAGCCAGTACCAGCAAGCGCAAAAAGTCCTGGATGATCTGCGCCGCAGCGGCAAAGAGCAAGCCGTCAAGTCCGCTGGTGGCCAGTTCAACGCCGCAAAAGGAAAGCTGCTCGCGTCGCAAGCGGCACTCAGTTATTCCTATATTAAGAGTCCAATCAACGGCGTGGTAACGGACCGCCCGCTGTATCCCGGCGAATTGGCCACCGCCAATCAGCCGCTGCTGACGGTCATGGATAACAGCAGCCTGATCGCAAAAGCTCACATCTCGCAGGCCCAAGCCGTCGACCTGAAAAAAGGCGCGGAAGCGGAAATCAGAATTGCCGGGCAGGATGATCCGATTCCCGGAAAACTCAGTCTGGTCAGCCCGGCACTCGATCCCGGCAGCACCACCATCGAAGTTTGGGTGCAGGCGGCCAAGCCGCCGGATTCGTTGCGGCCTGGCATGACTGTGCAGATTTCCATCACCGCTGCCACCGCGCAAGACGCCGTGATTGTGCCCAATAATTCCATTTTTCAAACTAACGACGGCGCGAACTACGTTGTCGTTGCCGGCTCCGACAATGTCGCGCACCAAAAAAATGTTCAACTTGGCATTCGTGGCATCACCGAAACGCAGATCGCCAGCGGCGTAAACGCCGGCGAATCGGTCATCACTTCCGGCGGATACGGATTGCCCGACAAAACCAAAATCAAAATCGAAACTCCCGAGAAAAACGAAGACGCCGATAAAGCTGGCGACAAGTCAGACCGGAAAACCGCCGACTCATCGGACGGAAAGCCCGCCGATAAGTCCGGCAAAAAAAACACTGGCAAATCAAAATCTTCCGGCACGGAAAAGGAGTAGCGCGCATGCCGGAGCCGCCCGTTTCTCCTTCGCAAGCAAGACCAGCAGCCGACAAATTGCAGTGGTTCCAGAAAATTTCCCAGCCGGTTCTGTTTTTAATTATCAGCCTGGCGCTCGTCGGCGGCTATCTGGCGTTCAGCATCCCGGTTTCTGTTTTTCCCAGCACCGATTTCCCGCGCATTGTCATTGGCGTGGACAACGGCGTCATGCCCATCGACCAGATGCTGGTTACCATTACCAGACCGATTGAAGAATCGGTTAACAATGTTCCCGGATTGCAGCGAGTTCTTTCCATCACCAGCCGCGGCTCGGCGGAAATCGATCTTTTCTTCGATTGGAATGTGGACATGGTGCAAACCTTGCAGCGTGTCGATGCCGTCGCCGCCCGCATGCAAGCGGAACTTCCCCCGACCGCAAAACTCGAAACGCACCGACTCACCTTCGCGACATTTCCAATTTTGGGTTATAGCCTCACTTCCGATTCCGTCTCGCCCGATCGTCTTTGGGAAATCGCCACCTACGACATCAAGCCTAGACTTAATCGCCTCGATGGCGTCGCCTCGGTCATCGTGCAGGGCGGCCGCGTCCCGGAATATCAGATCACTCCCGATCCGGCACGCCTGGTCTCGGCCGGAGTTACTGTCGCGGACGTTCTCGACAGCGTAAAAAAAACCAATCTCATCGATTCGCCCGGCCTTTTTGAGAATAATCACCAGCTGGTGCTCAGCCTGGTCAGCGGCCAGGTTCATTCGCCTGACCAGCTGGGGCAAATCGTCGTCAAGACTTCCGCTGCGGGAGTTCCCATTCGCGTGCACGATGTCGGCAGCGTCGCGCGTTCCGTTGCTCCGGTATATACCATGGTCACCGCCAACGGAAAAGACGCTGTGCTTCTCAACATCAATCGCCAGCCGGACAGCAACACCCTCACGGTCGCCGGTGAAGTGCACCAGCAAATTCAAGCGCTCAGCGCCAGCCTGCCGCCCGGCGTGCATCTGGAACCGTTTTACGATCAGTCCACAATCGTGCGCGACTCCATTTCCAGCGTTCGCGACGCCGTGCTGCTGGGCATTCTTCTTTCTGTGGCCATTCTGATTTTGTTTTTGCGCGATTGGGGAGCTTCGATCATTGCCGGCCTGGTGATTCCGACAACTCTGCTGCTCACATGCATCGCTCTGAAGTTTTTTGGCCAGAGTTTTAATTTGATGACCCTGGGCGGCCTCGCCGCCGCGGTTGGCCTGGTCATCGACGACGCCATCGTGGTGCTGGAAAATATTGTTCTGCACCGCGACGCGGGGCAAAACCGTTTTCAAGCCATTTCCAGCGCACTGCGAGAAATGGCGGTTCCTCTGGTCGGCTCGACCATTACTCCCATTGTGGTTTTTCTGCCGCTCATTTCCATTACCGGTGTGACCGGATCTTTTTTTCGCGCGCTGGCCGTAACCATGACCGTCGCATTGCTGGTTTCACTGTTTCTCGCCATGACCTGGACCCCGACGCTCAGCCAGTATTTGCTGAAGGACAAACGTAAGAATAAGAATGGCGCGGAAAAGCCATCCGCGGCCATAGAAGATACCAGAACGGAAAATGTAGATCCCGCATCGCTGCTGGCTGCGGAAGAAGCGCATCTGTCCGGATTTTTCGGACGCATCGTCAATTTCTACACCCGCTTCATGCAGGGCGTTCTCCACCATCCGTTTCTTCTTCTGGGCAGTTCCATCGTGATTATTTTGCTCACCGGACTTTGCTATCACTTCCTTGAAACCGATTTGCTTCCGGCGATGGACGAAGGCGGCTTTATTCTCGATTACTTCACACCGCCCGGAAGTTCGCTGACCGAATCCGATCGCATCCTGCAGCGCATGGAAGCGATCCTCAAAGAAACGCCGGAAGTGGAAAACACTTCGCGGCGAACTGGTTTGCAGCTCGGATTGGCGGCGGTCACCGAAGCCAACCGCGGCGATTTTACTGTTCGCTTAAAAGCAAAACGCAAACGCGCCATTGATGAGATCATGAACGATGTCCGCGATGAAATTAAGAAAACTGAACCGGCCGCCGACGTTGAATTCATACAGGTTTTGCAGGACATGATCGGCGACTTGAGCAACGAACCGCAGCCCGTGGTAATTAAGCTGTACTCGCAAGATTCGCAATCACTGTTGCAGATTGCGCCGAAGGTTGCAGAGGCTATCGGAAAAGTTCCCGGCGTGGTTGACGTTCTGGATGGCGTGGACAATACCATCAGCGGTCCGGCTTCCACATTTCAGATTAATTCCGCCACCGCCGCGCGTTCCGGATTTACGCCGGAAGAAATTGCGGTGGACGCGTCAGCGATCCTCGAAGGCGAACCCGCGGCCACTCCGGTAGTTCTGAACGATCGCGTGTATCCGATTCGCGTGCGCTTCCCGGAAATGAATCGCAGCTCTGTCGACCAGATGACCAACACGCCACTGCTGAGCGCGACGGGAAAAACCGCCACACTGGGTTCGCTGGCGACACTTTCCACCGACCCGGGCCAGACCGAAATCCGCCGGGAAAATCTGCAACGTCTGATGCAAGTGACTGCGCGCCTGGAAGGTGTGGGTCTGGGCTCCGGAATCGCCGCGGTACAAAAAGCGGTAAACAATCTTCATCTTCCTTCCAGCATTCGCATCGAGTACGGCGGCACTTACCAGGAGCAGCAAAAATCTTTTCGCGACCTGCTGAAAGTTTTGATTCTCGCGCTGCTGCTGCTGTTCATCGTGTTGCTTTTCGAGTTCCGCACTTTTTCCGCGCCAGCCGCAATTCTCGCTTCCGCATTACTTTCCACCTTCGGCGGGCTGTTCGCGCTACTGATCACACGCACAACTTTCAACATTGCATCATTCATGGGCATCATCATGGTCGTCGGCATTGTGGCCAAAAACGGCATTCTGCTGCTGGACGCCGAACAGCGATTTCGCGATCTGGGGCAATCCCCGGAAGAGGCGATGATCCAAGCGGGACGGCGGCGCTTGCGGCCCATCGCCATGACGGCGATGGCGACGGTTGCGGGAATGCTGCCGCTGGCTTTCGCCCTTGGGGCTGGATCGCAGATGCTGCAGCCGCTGGCGATTACAGTGATTGGCGGCCTGCTCAGTTCCATGGTTCTTTCTCTGGTGTTCACCCCCGCCATTCATTATCGATTGCAGCGCCACCCGGCTCGCACTTCCGCCTAGAAATATTGATCGGATGCGAGTGGGCGTTCCATTTTGTTGTGCAGCCGGGGAGATCCCTGACATTTTAGACCGGGCACATACCTGACCGTTGCTGCTCCTCTTTGATCAGGGGAGAGGGCGGGATGGGCAGGGGCCGCGTCCCCTGCCCTTGCAATGATTTTGTAGGCTCCCCGGCCTTTGCTAAAGGCGTCACCCGCAGTTGCTGGCTGGCGAAGCGGGCGCTGGCATAGTGCGCGAAATAGATGGTGAACCGGCGGCCGTCTTCGGGCAACAAACCCACCTGCTGGCCCCACAGAACTTCCGTCAAAAACACGTCGTGTTTCTTCCAACGAAAATTGCCTTGCCGCCGCGCACCAGCATGCTCTCTGGATGTTCCGGCGCCGGCGCTGGAAACTTTCGCGCCGATGACGCATACATCTCCGCTGGCGTGCGCACCCCCAACGCTGCGGGGAGGCACCTGATTATAGAAAAACCGCACCCTTTGAAAACCAAAAGGGATGCGGCACCCCAGATCGCTCTAGCCCTTTGCGGCTTTGCCACCCGCCGGCAGGGCGGGAATAAAGCCCGCTCGCCTTCGGTCTTTATAGATGGAACGGGTGTGAGAAATACGAACGGAGAAAATCGAAAGAGTGAGGGAAAGAGTTATGAAACTTTTTTGTGGAGTGATGATGCTGACGTGTTCGGGCGCAGCCGCGCTGGCAGGAAATAATGCGCCTTATCCTAAAGAAAAGGTGGCGGAGTTCGTGGTGGAGAAGTTGGACGTCACCACGCTGCCGCCGGCAATTCGCCCCAAACGGGAAAAGGGCAAAAAGACCTTCGGCGATTACGGCTACGCTACACGGCAGGTTGACCAGACAGAAGCATTGGTTGAGGCGGCGCCCGGTGCGCAAGTCAGTATTCGGATACTGGAGCAAGAGGCGTCCGGCATTTATGTTTGCGTCGGTAATACAGGGAAGGATGAGAGCAACGGGCACATCCAACGAGTGCTGCTGCTAAAGCTGAAAGAGTCGAGCGGACTGTTGAAGAGCAGAGAATCGTCGAAGGAGTTCAACAGTTGCCCGCTGATTGGCGGGACCGACGACAGCGATGCTGCCCCAGCAAGCTCCTACTGACAACAGCCGGAGACGGTCCCGCGGTCTCAGTGGCAAGTTCCGGCGCCAGAATCCTGGAACGATTTGCCTTCCTGCGGGATAAATTCCCACTGGTATCTGCCGGGCGAAAGCGTCAGCTTCAGTACGCCGAATGCTTCCAGATCGCGCACTTCGCTATTGGCATGAGCCACGGTAAAAGGACGAAGATTCTTGCCGCCGGTCCCGACAACGAACTCTCGAATCCCCCGGCTGGCATCGGCGATGCCGTCAGGATTCTGTGGAGCAAATCGTTCGTAATCGTGGTCATGGCCGTTGACGACCACGTCCGCGTTGGCTGCGTACAGCGCATCCCACAGAGGTTTCATAGCCAGGTCGTTGCC
>Ga0209488_10001938_pt1 | contig 17480 bp, 22 predicted proteins | sample Rivendell_Oct201_8_FD_188349 | JGI IMG/M metagenome (GOLD analysis project Ga0209488, IMG submission 188349) | Vadose zone soil microbial communities from the Eel River Critical Zone Observatory, Northern California, USA -... | ecosystem: Environmental > Terrestrial > Soil > Vadose zone >...
CACCCAAACCTCGTACTGGCACCTGGAGTGGGATGGGGGATACAGAGCAATTTGACAGATGAGGGCGTGTCGTCGCGCGACGTTTTCTTCCGTTATACGTTGGCTGGTTTTCTTTGCTGCTCACCTACTATTGTTACTCTGGAATTTCACGTCATCTATATCCATGTACTGTACTTTCAGAATACTCGCAACGATCATCTATGAAAGCGAAAATAACTCGTCATATTGTTAGGATGTTTCTGAGCGCGAAAAAATACACATATATACACGTCGATTCACTCGAGTGCTTCTTTTTTCTATTCGTTCCACAGCTCGGCGTTCAGAATTTCAACCCCTGGCGACGCGACCACCTCGCCGATGGTATAAACCTCCCTCTGGCCCGCAAGCGCAAGCGCGCGCAAAGCGTCGCCGACCCTTTCCCGCGCCACGACGAGCACCATCCCGATCCCGCAATTGAACGTGCGCACCATCTCGCCGGGCACGACCGCGCCCGCGCGCATGACCCAGCGGAAGACGGGCGGGAGCGCCCACGTCGCGACGTCGATGCGCGCGCCGAGGGACGGCGGGAGCGCGCGCGGCACGTTGTCGACGAAGCCGCCGCCGGTGATGTGCGCCATGGCTTTGATGAGGCCGCCTCGCGCGGCGGGGAGGACCTCGCGCGCGTAGAGAGCCGTGGGAGTTAGTAAGGCGCGCCCGAGCGTCGTCCGGGCGTCCCAGGGGCACGGGGCGTCGTAGGACGCGCCTGCGCGAGCGACGACGGCGCGCACGAGAGAGAAGCCGTTTGAGTGCAGGCCTGTGGAGGGCAGGCCGAGGAGCACGTCGCCTTGTGTTATGTCGTTGCGCGGCAGGAGCTGGGCGCGCTCGACGGCGCCGACTGCGAACCCTGCGACATCGTAGTCGCCTGCGCGGGCCATGGCGGTAGGAAAGTAGGGTGCAGGAGAGGTAGTGGTCAATGAATCGGATGGATTCCCCTTCGTTCGGCGGTGCGCACCTGGCTGGTACATCCCAGGCATCTCGGCTGTCTCTCCGCCAATGAGGGCACAGCCTGCTTGCCGACAGCCCACCGCTATGCCTTTCACTACCTCGGCTGCGACAGCGATGTCGAGCTTGCCGCAGCCGTAGTAGTCGAGGAAGTAGAGCGGCTCGGCGCCCTGTACGACCAGATCGTTGACAGACATGGCCACTAAATCAATGCCTGTCGCAAAGAAGAAAAAGCATTTTATTGTTTGCAATGTGAGCTAGAACGGGGAGTGGACGACGGGGATGCGTACCAATAGTATCGTGCACCCCCGCATCGACAGCGATGCGGAGCTTCGTGCCGACGCCGTCCGTACCGCTGACGAGCAGGGGGTCGGTGTAGCCCGCCGCCTTGAGATCAAACACGCCGCCGAATCCACCAATTTCGGCGTCCGCACCCGGGCGACGCGTTGAACCCACGTATGGTTTGATCGCCTGAACAAACGCGTTTCCCGCGTCGACCGAGACGCCTGCTTGTGCATATGTGAGACCCGGAGCCGTTGAGGCAGCTGCTTTTAGCCCTCTTCAGATCAAAATTATTATTGTCGTTCAGTGGCAACGATGCGGTAGCGCTACTTGACAGACGTACCGATGAGCGATGTCGCGACGATACACTTTCCCATTGAAGTGTACTTGCCCTACACCTTCGTACGCGCGGTCGAGGGCCTCCTGCAACGACGAAGCGTAGGCTGCCACGGCGATGACACGGCCACCGGAGGTCTGCACCAAGTCGTTTGTCTTGACGGTCCCTGCGTGGAATACAACCACATCTGCGAGAGGATTGGTTGTGAAGGCCGCGACAAGAGCAAGCCAAAGTACGCATGGACATACCAGACGGAACGTCTTTGATAGTAATGGTCTTCCCTTTCTCAAAGCTACCAGGATACCCTGAGGAGGCTAAAACGACGGAAACGGCAAATCCAGGCCGGGTCGTTATCGCAACAGAATCCAGTCGCCGTTCAACGCAAGCCTACACTAAAGGGTAAACGCACTGTCCTGAGTTGAGCGGAAAAGGACTACTGGACCAGAATGATCGCAGCCAGATCAGTGTCCTCGCTGAGGAGCAATATCAATGCCTGAATCTCTGGATCTCCAAAGCGGACGTTGTACTCGAGCACTTTTGGCCCCGAGTCTGTCAGTATGAAGCCTGTAAACAAGAGGCCGACGAAAGGGTAGCCTATTCAAAATGATCGTGTTAGCTTGCCAAAGGTAAAGAAGAAAGTCGGCTATAGACCTTCTTTCCGCATCCCATCGATCGTTGGTTTCAGCGTCTCGCGCGCGATCTGCTCCATGATAGCAGACGTCGCCACTGGGGCAGGTGCATATGCGCCCATACCACCCGTGTTGAGCCCTGTATCACCCTCCCCGATCCGCTTGTGATCCTGCGCGGCAGGAAGCGGGACGATGGTGTATCCGTCGGCGAAAGCGAGGACGGAGATCTCTGGACCAACGAGCAACTCCTCGATAACGACCTCGTCGCCTAACGGAGAAAGGAGAGAGCCGCGGCAGACGCCAGACCGCCCAGACGTCATGCGGGTCCGTAGATATGGGATAGTCGACGCACCTGCGGCCCCAAACGCGCGAGCGACCATTATTTCCTTCAGGCCCGCCACCGCATCTTCCGTTGTCTCGGGAATGAGCACGCCTTTGCCTGATGCGAGCCCGCTCGCTTTGAGCACGACTCTGTGTCCGCACGTCCTGACGTAGTCAATCGCTTTGTCAACTTCCGACGAAGTGAAGACGCGGAAGGCTGCGGTGGGGATGGCGTGCCGCGTCATGAAAGCCTTGGAGAAGGCCTTGGACCCCTCCATCCGTGCGGCGAGCGCACTTGGGCCAAACACGGGGATTCCGACTGTCGCATACGCGCAGCGTAAATTCCAGAAGATAGACGGGACAGATGGACGGGTGGGTAGGAGGCGTGGAAGGCACCTTTGCGGAAATAATATTCCACCCCGTCTACCAGAGGCTGCTCTGGGCCGGGAATGACGAGGTTGACCTTTGAACGCAATTTTTTCAGCACGCCAGAAGCGATAGGACTAGCTACGCTCACATCGTTGGCAACGGCCCACTTGGTCAGGTTTCCAAAGGATGGATCTGGCAAGTTCACATTGGATGTTTTGGAAGAGAGTTCGGTACCGCCATTGCCGGGGTAGACGAAGATATGGCCCACGAGGCTGGACTGATGGAGCTTCCACACTAATGCGTGCTCCCTGCCTCCGCCACCAAGTATTAAGATACGTAGGGCCATGAAGAGATGGAAAGGCTGAAGGTTGTTTTTTTTTCTTTCCCAGAAATTCTGATATCGGATCAGGAGATAAGATAAGGTCTCCTTCTCCCATCTACATCCCGATCCCCGAAACAACCCATGCTCAAGTAGGTGAGACTCGCTACTAATCTCATCCAAGCTTCATAGTAGTACAACGGACGATTGGCGGGTGATGTCCCAGTTTTGTACAACAGATTTGATGGCAAACAAGGAAGGTACTAGTACGACGTGCGAACACGGGAAACGGAGACCGAGAGCGAGAAATGTAGGTCGCCTACCTCAAGCAACCAAACCTATTATCGAATGGGAGGCCGAATAGAGATTGATCCTTGGCCGCAGCATCAGCTGTTACCCCAGTCCTCGACCGAGCGGTTGGCTTTTATTAATTAACACTAGTTACACTATTTTATTTATTTATTTAGTTGACAGCTGTCGATCGTGAACCAAACTAAACCCAAACCTTGCCTTTTTCGTCGATGCAGCCCAACTCGCAGTAAGTTAAAGTGTACTGTATTTCTTGGCTCTTGTTCGCGCGTACCTATCACATATCACACAAACGCATAGTCGACAGTCCTTTTGCCAGGGGTGTCAGCGCAACGTCGCATCAAAGAGTTCAGGCTCTCTGTTAGGAAATGTCAGGCCTAGGCACGCGCCCGGTGGCAAAATGTTGGTTGAGCGGCTGGGAGCTGATGTCAGTTGGGTGTGGGATTTCTCCTTTCAGGCGTTTAAACAAATGAGCCATGGTTTTTTGAGCGCCCTGCCCTTTGTTTCCGACCCCGTCCCACCACCCGCCAAATGCCATCCCAAATGGCAAATCTCGCCGCGCTCGTGTCCTTGTTGCTCCTTCCCGGCTTGGTCGTCGCACAGATTTATGCTCCAGATTGTAGCTTGACCTGGGGATGGGTATGCCCTCCCCGCTGTTGTCCTATCGATGGCTGAGATCGGTACAGACATTCAATACCCTCGGCCAAAACGCGTGTACAGTCGCGGCGTACCTGATGGCGACGTGCTACGGGGGTTGTAAGTGCCCTATCTTGCGTGTGTGCTAGCTGTCTCAAGTTCTTCTGCAGCGTTTTCGATCGCCTCCCTTGCCCCGGGATACCAGTATCAGGGCCCGACTGCGACTGACATGGGCAATGCGTGCAAGTGCACCACTGTGGCGTATTCGCTAGTAAGTGCGTGTGACGCATGCCAGGGATCAGATTGGATTGAGTACGATTCGTCATCTCCTTTTCCACCCTTTTTATTTATTCGCCATCAGCTGGTCCAATTACACGGCCCACTGCTCAGGGGTTCAAGACCCCACAACGTGAGTTTCCTTACGCGGCAGTCCGAGCAATTGGCATTGACGAGGAGCACTTGGACCCACAGCTTCCCTTACCCTGTTCCTGCAGGAACACGTGTCCCTCTGTGGGCTCTTATCGACATCACCGTTGGTTGCTTCGTTTTTATTCTCAGGCTACCAGCTCACGCAGTACACCCAGGCTTATCCCAATAAAACATGGGACGATAGCAGAGCGTTTGCCGTCGGGGGTATAAATCTTCCCCCCTGACTCCCCGTTTACTGTCTCATACACCCGCTTCATTTAGACACTCCCGAGTTACCTCCTGGCTCAGCCATTTCTACAAGCTCCTCCGCTAGTTCAGGAACTACCGGTTCTCGCGCCGTTCCTAACCCCTCCGTCACTTCCCCGCGTCCGACCTCTCCCTCTTCTTCCTCGCCCGAGTCTACTAGCAAAAACTCGAATGTGGGTGCTATCGCAGGCGGCGCCGCCGCTGGTGTTGCGGCAGTCTCCATTGCTGGTCTCGCGATTTTCTTCTATCTTAGACGACGCCGTCCGACAAACCCGACCTATGTGACCCCCGCACCCCATTCGCCGCAGCAGCCATACACGAGCGACGCGGGGCAGCCACTGACAGATGACGGGACTTTTGCGTCGTCCCCATCTACACCCGTAACACCCATGAGGCTCTATGTTCGTGCTTTCGCCCTATCTGTTGTGTCGTCTCTCCTCACTTGCTTTCTTTCAGAACCCGAGCGACCCGACCACGTTTCCCGGGTACCAACCATCCGTGGAAGCGCTGAACCCCCCTGGCCAAGTCCCTATCTCTCCATATATTGGAGCAGAGAACACGCTGGCTAACATGCAGACCGCGCACGGCTATCGCGGCCTGCCTACTGTCTAATTTCACCTTTCTAGGCCGTCTTGGGACCATGATCGATAATCCCACCGTGTTCGTTTTTCCCATTGGAGGTTGGATATTTGCTGTTAGCGAGGTTTTTTTTTTATATGGTAGGGGCATACCCCCGGACAATCGACCGACTTCGTGATGAGTATACTTTCATCGGTCGTTGCGACTTCGTATCCACTCTCATTCACCCACGACGTAAACATAATACCCAAAGCGTTGCCCGTAACTCGAGTTGAGATATTTATGGTATCAGTATAATTGCAATTGTCTGAGGGCGGCGGATTGAGGGAGCATGCAGGGAAATACACCACGTGTGGTTCAGGTGGAGGACCAGTACGAGATCAGAACACGCTCTCACAATCTAAAGTCGGTCGTGGAACCAATACGTAGACTCGGATGACAGTGAGTGGCTGCGACGGAAGAGAAGCGGGATGATGGTGACATCAGCTGACCGAAGACTAACTTATTTGAGGATCAAGCAGGAACCTTTGTGAAAGCGGGGAAGAGAAAAGGACGAAAGACACGAGGGATAAGCAAGGCAAGGACTTGGCAACCGGATAAGAGGATATACCGATTGCCCGAGGGCAGTTTGCAGTTTGATTCTTTGGTTCTGGATAGACAGAGACAGAGATGGAGGGCGTATGGGGTTGACTATAGTCGGTCACGGAAGTAAATAAACTTGCAGGGAGCTCCTATTGCAGTTCCTCTCGTCCCTTCATCGCAAACAGGGATGGCGTTGACGTGGAAAAATTATCTGTTCGGACTGGAACCGTACGAAGAGGTAAGTCTTGGCAGGGGGTTCGAACTGAACTGATCGTTGTTGCCACGTTTTTTGTTCGAATTCGGTTCACGGTTCACGGGTTCACGGCACACCCACGCCTGTTTGTTCGCTCCAGTCGCAGTCAGGATTCGTGTCTGTACAGGGAGACTCGCAAGCCGATGAGCAACCTTTAACTCGATCCTGTTCTGGCATGGACCCTTCTTCAATCCAAAATACAAGAATCCCAAAGAAATCCCTCTTTTCTCGCAAACCAGTAAGAAGAACGAGCACAGACGGCCCTCCTCACTCATCCTCACCCAACTCTCCCTCCGACCAACCGTCCACGAAGGATCCTCTGTTGGAAACTTTACATCTGCCTGGTCCCATCTCAAGAGAGCCCTCATCAGACGCTCTATCATCCAACCCTAATCGTTCCATCATCCCCGAGTCGCTCAGGGAACTCCCGTCATGGTACCACACCGAAACCGAATTGGCTGTCGCTACCACTCGCCAGTTTCGCGGCAGGTATCCAATACACAATCCAGTAGGCCCACGCTTTTATAAGAATGTGCACCTCTCGCCGCCAAATAATAGGCCCTCCTCCGTCTTCTCCCCTTCATTTCCTCCAATGTCTACTGAACCTGCTCCAACAACGAGTCCTAGCCGCCCACCTTCTGGCACCCCCCTTCCCACTCCCAGCTCTTCCCAAATCCGTATCCCAGATCCCTCCGGCAAAGGGCGCACCAGAAAAATATCCAATACTACGCCCGACAATGTTGACCTTCTTGACGCCTCGGACCCATACGGAACCAACTGGCACCATGAGTCTCCATATGACGGATTGGGCTTAAATGGGGACAGGAATCTCGTAACCTCAGATGCGCCCGACGTACGTGATATAATATTTTCCGTGGGTTCTGTACATTGAATGACTTTTAGGCGCGACCTCCCCCTCGGAATCGTTCGAACCTATCCACTCTCGGTGCGGGCGCACATCATAGGACCAATACGCCTTCACCCTTGTCCCAATCAGCCTCTGCAGTACATCTACCCTCTCCTGAGCTAGATCCACCCACCCTCACTCGTAAACTCACCAAACGGCGGAAGCCCTTCGAGGGCATTTTTGGTAATGGAACCCGTCCTTCGGCGCCAGCGCCAGCGCCAGCCCCCGACAATGCCTCTGTTACACCTTCCCTCACACCATCTACGCAGACCATAACAAGCAGACTCTTTAAACGTCAAAGCATGTTCAAGTCTGCCTCCACAACTTCCATTCCTCAGACCATATCGAACGGGTCTATCGGTCCCTCCGAGAAGAGGCAGAAACACTCGTCCCTGCTTGGTCGTTTCGCTCGCCGTTTCAGCATCATGCGACGTGCCGCGCCAGCGCATTCTCGTAGAGGTAGTGTCGATACTACAAACGAGTGGTCCCGTGGAGATAGGCAATCGTTACAAGTCACCGACCATTCGACAACGACTCGTCCACCGTCTCTGGCAAGTCCCATGTCTCCAGTGTCTCCATCCGAGAATCGCCGCAGCGCACGCGTGTCTCCATCTCAGGCGGGCATCACGCCGTCTCCAGATTCGACCCCACTTGGAACGCCAGAGGATGGGCAGTTACTGAGCGGTGAAGAGACACCGGGTGGAAAGCGTGACTCCATGTCCTCTCTTGAAGTATCCTATTCCATTGGACGCCTCACCGTCGTCAACCCTGACGACCCCAGTTCGACTGATACCTCTCCGGCCAACCCGAGTCAACCCCTCCCTTCCATTAAGACTGCCCTGGCTCCGGCCCAGATGCCTTCTCCGGTTGTGGATAAGCCGTTACCCCCTCCGGCGTCGCCGTCATTTCCTGCCTTCCTGGAGGTCCCGAAGTTCGAGTCGCTGTCATCATTGATTCCAGCTCCTAGTGAATCTGCGGCGCCGACAAGAGCGCCAGCTCCAGTAACGCCAGCCCTAAGAACACGTGCCATTTCGGGTGAAGGACAGAAACCGCAGTCTACTCTTCCATCATCTCAACCTGTTCCGATACCCCGCGCGGTTTCAAAGAGCGAAAAGCGCGCCCCTCGCTCCTTGCCGACGTCGGCGACACCCGCTCCTTCAGCATCTCTATCTCCACCCACCGGTCCTACGAACAGCCGGGTATCTGTGTCCGCACCACCTGCTATTGATGATTCCCCGTTGTCCCGTGCTTCGATCATTGCAAACCCACCAACACCATATGTGGAACCTACTCGTATTAATAATCCTCCTGTGCCTGTGCAGGTTCCAGCACCTCCTCCCACCCAGGTGTCAGTTCCGTCACCGGTTATCAGCCAGATTATTTCATCGCCCCAACGCCCGACCTCCAATGAATCTCATACGCCTCCCTTGCGCGAATCGTTACCGACGAGGAACCAAGAGACGCGTTATCCCAAGTCGAGCAGCTCCGTGCGCACCCGAGAGACTGAGACATTCCACCTCGTACGGAGCCCGAGCGCAGGAGCAGTGCAAGCCACTGGTCAAAGCATTATTGTGGCGGGTGAGCAATGGGACGTCGTTGGGGGTGGCGCACAACGTTCCAGATCAAAGAAAGAAAAGGAAGACGCGAGGCGGAGCAATGTAGAGCCAGGACGACGAGAAAGTAAGCGGCAAGACAGAACAGTCGAGAAGGTAATGTCATTATACATCTGGATTTTTTCTAAGGGCTTCTCGTTACCAACCTCTGCGTGAAGGTTCCAGCTCCTGCCTCTTCGTCGAAGAGCGAGTCTCGCAAGTCGCGCACGAAGGACAGCAGCTCCAGCCGCAGACGCTCCAGCCACACGGAAGGCCACGATCAAGTGCATAATGACCAAGTGCGCCGCTACCCGACTGTACCTAGCCCGCGCACAAATAGCATGCTTTCGCCCAAACCAGCACCAGAGCGCAGCCTTTCGCAGTCGCAGGGCCGCCGCCCGACGTCCGAATTGACGCCGGCTGCGGACATGAATGCGCTGCGTGCGCGCGAGGTGTGGGAGATGGATCGGCTGTGGAAAGGCAGGAGTGTGGCTTACGGTCTTGAGGGCCCACAGGTCGTATACGCGCAATCCATCGCTGACGTCGCCTCTACGACGAGCGTTAACGGGCTCGGCAACGGCTCGGCACACACGTCGTACAAGCTCCAGCAGGGCTTCCCGTTCCCGACCACGACGACCTCTGGCGTGTGTTCGCCGCAGGCGCTACCTTCGTCCCCGCCGCTTCCGCCAATGCACGCGCCGCAGTCGTTTGCGCAGTCGATGCAAGGCGCGCTGTACGAGTTCCCGAGTGGGGTGAGGAGCTATCCCGATCTGGCGAACATACCGAGCATCGGATCGCCGGAGAGCACGCCCTCGCTGACGCCGCGTAATCCGCTGCCTGCGCCGCCGCGACAGTCGACGTATCGGCCTAGCCCGGTTCCGGCGTCGTTCGTGGAGAGGGATGATAGCGTGACGGCGGAGTATTGGAGCAAGTACGCCGGCGTGAGCGTCGTCTCTCCGACGAGTTGAACTCTTTTTTTCTGTCAAGTTTCTCTTTCTTTTTGCCCACGACACGTCATGCGAATGATCCACAGCTGTCGGCGTCTTTCACCAACAACAAGAAAAACTCACTCTCCTTTGTGCTCTCCCCTCTTTTTTTTCGTCGTTCCTTTTGCCTCTGGATATATGATTAACTCTATGTTAGGATCTGCTTTTTGCCCCCCTCCCTTTCATCCACCCTTTGCTTCATCCTCTCCTAACCGCTTTTGAGACACCTTTCGCTATCTAGACGACAAAGTGAGAGAGACAGAGACTCTGCATGCTGACTTTTTTTTGCTTTATTTTGTGTTTTTTTTTTGACTCCCCCTACACTCTTCACGATGCATTCACGAACCACCCTTGACCCTGCTGGTGTTCATGTTTTTCTCACCGCACCGACTTATATTCCCACACTTTGTGTTGCTTTCTTTCACAATGCCGCTTCACATCTTGATTTTCTGTTATCCTCGCAGGGCGGTTGGTGCATACATATAATTATGGACTAGTTGTCTGTTTTGTAACTTGACTTATCTCGGGAATGATGCATGCATAGCTCGAATGGTACCACCCGTGCCTTTCTTTTCTTTGTCTTTGAAATGTGCACATTAATTGGGCGAGGAGAAAACGTGGAAAGGCGATATGGAAACCGACTGATTGAGGTGATATGTACACGTGGAGCGTGAGTTCCGTGAGTGATGAGACAGGATAAAAAATTAGTAGAAAGAAGACATGTGCAGTTGGCAGATACAAAACGACATATGGATTGGCATACACACACGCCGCGTGAACGACAGGGGAAAAAAAGAAAAGAGGGAGTAATCAAGCTTCTTCACTCATCAGATCAAAACGCTTGGGGATCGAGTGGGAAATGTGTTTCGGGGTAGTCCGCCCACTCGTGCCCGGCATCGAGGAAACGCCGCAGCCGCGCGACCTGGGACGAGAGGTGAATCACGATGATTTGCATCTTGATATCGAGCTGCAGCTGCAGGATCTCCTCGCACGCTTTCAGCGCCGCCTCGCGCGTAGAGACGAACATGTCTCCGGCAATCCCGAGCCGCTTCAGCTCGTCGATCATCTCGCTGAATTCTGCGCACCATGCGAGCACGCCCAGCTACATAGGTAAAGCGCAGCTGGGGGTAAGCGACGAAGGAAAAAGGTTTTTTTTTTGGGAGATCGAAGAGGACACGCACCTGTCCGTACTGTTTGTATCGTCCGTACAGCACATTGGGCGCCGCCTGGAGGGCAAAATCACAGATCTCGTTCCTCTCGATGACGTTCGGAGGGGGTATGTAGGTTTGGGCCTGAGAGGGAAGTGGTGGGGCAGTCTGCACACATAAGAGTCAGTAATACGTAGGAAAATGTCAAGAAAAGAAGTAACCTCTGCTCGTGGCGGAGGGTCTTTGAACCATTCGTAGCTATTGTAATCTACTTCTCCCCCAAAATCGACCGTCTCTGTAGGTTTACCGAACATGTTGATGGACATTATATGCTAGTGGGAGTTGATACTAGAGTGTTTGTTTATAAAGGGCTCTACGGTTGTTCGAGGTGGGTTGAGTGTGAGCGGGGTGGCGAGGTCGGACTGGTGGGGTGGAAGAGGATGAGGATGAAGAGTCGTCGAATGCCGAAGAAGCTACCACGAGGTCAGCGCTTGCCAGCCACGTGCGCTTAGATAGGCGCTCATACTCACAAACTGAGACGATTTCGAGAGGCGGAGCTCGAGAGACAGTGGGCTTGTTTGTTATAGCTAGCCGATATGAATTAGAAAATGAACGAGTCTGTAATAGGGAAAAGGTTAAGTTGGCATGGCGTAACAGAAGATATGTGGCGTGCCTTTGGAACCTTGGCAACTTCGGAAAACGTAGATGAATCTTCGTTCTGGGATGGGCGAGACTTTTTCTTGGTATCCAATAAAGAGCGACGATAATGGGTAATTGTGGCTTTAGTCACAGACGACGTGCGGGACCGAGGGCGAACGGGAGGGTTAGGAACAGCAGAGATGACGCGCCGCGATTGACTACCGTGACCAGATCGGTTCCGTCTTGATCGGCTGTGCGTCCGTAGAACGACTGTGGCTTCGGATGGTGTCTTACTAGAAGGAGTAAGGGATCTCAATGTAATCCGTCGGGGTGTGGCCTCCTGGATATTCACTCTCCCTCGAAGAAGCACAACTTCGCCGCGGAGACGTGTAGATGACGAGGTTGTCGAGGGCGATGGTGGTAAATGGATGGTGGAAACGGCTTCTTCAGTATCTGAGCCAAATGCAGATCGAGAGGAGGCAGCGGATGATGCTTCTAACGCCTTCTGTGCAAGGGCAATCTCAAGATCGCGGACGTTTCGCGATAACCAGGAAGGAGAGGGGGGAATAGAAGAATATCGATTTTCGGTGGCGGGTGAGACGGTAAGCGACTCAGTCAAGGTGGAGGGATCAACGAATTCGTAGACTTCACGTGGGAGAGGAGGAAGGGGTCGCTCCGGGCGTGAGAGTTGCGATGGCGGCGTGGGGGGTAATGCTAGTATCTCAGCAGGAGACGGTTCCGCTGGCTTGGGTGGATCACGCTCACTGGTCAGAAGCAGAGTCGGAGCCGATCTGAATCGGCTACGTCTATTCGATTCGTCGCTGTGAAGATGAGACGTGAGGAAGTCTTCGAGAGAGGCGTAGAATGATTGGACGGACGGGTGTGTGCGCTGAGCACGAGATCCGCGAGGACTAGAACGTGGGGTATCGACAGTGGGGAAAGTGATATCGAAAGCCTCTGGCTGAAAGTCGGGTAACACTGGCCTGCTCTCGGAAACCAGGTGCGAGGAGGAGGAATGTGCGAGGTGCTCAAGAGAAACGTGTTTGACACGTGGCGCTCGCCGCGGCCTACGCACAGCGAACTCGGAAATAGGCGTTCGAAACGAGGTGAGAAATGTGTCTCGGGTTAGATTCCCAAAACGCTTCAATGTCGCGCTGGCCCTGGTCAGAGTCCTGATTGAGCGGCGCGAACTCGAGGGTGTCCTGGTATTATGAGATAGCTGTGGGGAGGAGGTGAATGACGGGTCGGGGAATGGAAGTTGCAAGGGGGAAAGTGACGGCTGTTGTACGAATGATGATGGGAAAGGACTCGGGAATGGCTCGATATGATCCGATGGCGTAGGAGAAGATGGAGATCGAGAATTGGCTGTATAAAACGAGGCAGAAGAGTCAACGCGTGGGGCAGCGGCTTCAGCGATATTCAAAGCTTCTTGATCGTGAATGGGTTCTACACGAAAGGGATCGCGATCGTAGAATATGGATGCGTCGTCGTGGATGGGTGTTACTTCTGAGGGTGGCAGTGCAGATGAAGGTGACCTGGTCTTGGTAGGCGTAGGGATAAATGTCGGCGGAAGTGGAAAGTCGAGGATGAGCCTGAGTTCGGTATTCCGACGTGAGGATTTACGGGATCGTCTCGATGTCTTGCTGATCGTACGCGGTCGCGACTGCACCTGCCCCTGCCCCTGCGCCTGGGACTGTTTCGTGTGTTGGGAGGAGGTAGTGTCGGACTCGGAGGTTGAGAGCGATTGGGAGGCGCCGGACGAGCCAGGGACCGATCTAGCTTGGACCTCACCTTGCACTCCGAGAGGCAACTCTGAAAGGCTGACAGCTTCGAAATCGTCCACCCAGTCCTCCAAATCCTCTTCGACCACGGTGCTCAAACCCCCACCCCCAGCACCGTTTATCGTCTCCGTGGGAGGTTGATCCGATTCGTGACGCGCTACGTCCCGAGGAACAGGCGCCGTCGATCGCTCGGTCGAGTTGCTCGTCGAGCCACGAAGGCTGCGCACAAGCCTCGACCCCAGGAAGCTCTTGGACCCGAACGTCGCGTCGTCGTCAAGTCCGGGACAGAAAGGACTTGCTCTGAGGGAAGGAGCTCAGGCCCTGTCAGGTTCAGTTGACTTTGTTGCCCGAAGAGCGCCCTAGCGGCGCGACTGGAGCGTGTTCGCCTGATGGGGTCAATCAGTCCGATGACTACCCTGAAGGGCAACGAAAGAAGTCCTGGATTTCGGCCTCGTGTCGAGGGGGCGGGCACATGCCGAGAGGCAGTGCATCCCCACCTCCACTCCATCCACCCATACACGCGCGCGCATCAAGTGCAATCAACACATGCTTGGGGTCGGCCGTCGAAATAGAGGCTGACTGTTGCGTCCGCTTTCCCAAATCAGTGTTCTGTTCACACTAATAGGCACAGTTGTCCTCATGTGTCGTGAGATTCAACGGGGACCCGCTTGCATGCCAGAATTCGCCGTGTGCCACGGGTGGCACGCCCACACGCTTCTTGTTGACGTTAATACGTTGGTGAGTCAATATCGTATGGGAAGCTGACGTATAACTATCAGCGTTCCGCTGCAGCGTGCCTTCCCTTGCGGGTATCCTTGTGCGTCTGCGTCTGCGAACTCCAATTTTCCTTATCTTTTTTGACTAGTTCTTATATGAACTATGATCGATGATCTCCCACAGAGGTTGACATGTGTTCTCCGATACCATCCACGCCTCATCCATCCACCACCACTCTGTCGAGGACTAGTGAAGAGGTTACAATTCACGGAAGGATTAGGCGCTGCCAGACGACGCACTCGGAAGAACTTCCACTTTGGTCAGTCTTGTTATCCAAGGCCAATAACTTCACCCGGGACACCATCTGCCCACGAGTTTGGAACAAGAGGAATATTTCATTCATTCGCACAATGTGTACTATATGGCGACTAGGCAGGCTCTGGTACATCCGTTTGTGTGTCCTTGTCGTTCGCTGTGATGAATGCCTTTCGTTTGCTCCTGCTTGTTGGAAACCCTCTTGCGCTCCTTTTCGTTGTATTTCTTCCTAGTACTGCAACTTTCCTTCTCCCCCCTATTCCATCACATTGTCTGCTGGTGCTGAGCGCGCAGCTGAACATGAGATGATGGTCGTGTGCCGTGTTCCTTACATTCATTTCCCTTTCCGGAAACACCATTATATACCCTTAGACTGCCGGCATCACGGTGCCTCTTCTACCCACGTAACGCCTACTATGATGTAGACGTTTAGCTTTAGGGTTGCATTTGCAGTGAATTCAAGTAGAGAGCCTATGGAGATGTGTGGATCAAACCCCAATCCCACACAACTTGAACGATGACGACGGAAGCATTGCTTCGCATCCATAAATGAGAAGCCTTTCGACAGACTAGCCATGTGACCCATACAGCATCACCCATGTCTTCCAACATTCGTTATGATATCATAGAGATCCAGCGGTGCCGATGGTCGATATCACTATAGCGTTGACACTTGGTCACTTGACGTCTAAACACGGAAAGGGACAGAGCTGCAATGCACTGGGTACATGGCCACGGTGCGCTCAGATCTTGAGGCGAGGATGTCAAGTTGCCATGGGGGCGGTCGGCTCAGGGACTCGAGGAACAGCATTAAGAATCAGAAATGGCTTGTTCCCGGGCTGAGACAGATATTCGCAACGTCCTTGGAATGTACCACAACCGATTCATCATATGTCCAACGGGTTCGAAACTCGATTATATCGCTAGTTGTCGTGCTCAAGGATGCAACAAAACGGCTTGCCAGCAAGGAATTCCACCGAGAGCTTGCGAACGGGTGCTGCAAAGCACGCGAAAGATTCTAACCCACGGAGTAAAGTTCCTATAACGTAAGAGGACAAATCACGTGGACCACCTTTGGCCGTTACAATTAACCACCTCCCACTCCTCCTTCTCAGGATGAAACTTGGACTGCGAGAATTCACACTGCGAAAACGGTGGGCTGTTTAGAATTCGTTCGATAAGGACTGACCTCACCAATCGTAAATGAAGTGGTTATGACCAGGCATTCTCTCCGTACGTTGTTGTTTCGTCTAGACGCTAATCGCCACACCAAAAATAACAATTTCATTAGTCCAGAAGGACGGTACGTCAATGACCCTCGCGATTGGTGAAGGAACTCACAACCACACAGACCGTCGTCTGATCCTCCATCACCTCCGATTGGTCAGCAAGAATTGACTAGCGAGTTAGTCTTCTCTTGTCAGTGTTGGTGGTTAGTTTTATTGATGTCCATCATCAGCCAGCAACTTTCTGCATCCGCGTACGTTCCTTACTCTGAATGTGGTAAAGTATGCTTCAATTATAACAGGCTCGCGAAGGGCGGAGGAGAACAGTGGGAAATAGCGGCAGCTCGTTTAAAGTGCGAGCTGCAGGATTCCACCAAAGTTGTGCCGGTATTCAAGACATATTTGGAATCAATCATGTACCCAAATTCCCTTCAAGACTCAGAGGTACGAGTACGATTTCTGTACTGGAACTTTTCTCAAGCTCTTGTGGACACGAAGTTTGTTGGAGATATCTCTGATCTTGAAAACCAATTGGTATTTCTCTGTTCTTCTATTTGATTAGCTTTTTAATGCCTTTCTAGTTCAATTCTCTCCAAATAGATCGCAGCATAAGTTACCGAACGTGGGTCGGTAATCTATCGAGTAGTCAAACTCAGGCAAAGGATCCGTACAAGATCAAACAGTGGCGCTATAGTTTGTATGCATATTGGGATTCTATCTTGAGGGCACACAAGAAATCCGGTAATGAGATGGAATTACGCCACGGCATTGAAGGCTTACTCAAGCTCGCGTTCGAGGTGCGGCTCAACGCGGTACATATTTACAAGTTAGTAATTTCCTCTGAATGGGGATCTCACTGACTTGCTTTTGAAGGGCCGAGCGAGATCTTTTTTTACCGGGATCTCCATATACTGCCATAGCCGATGTCATCACGACGATGAAGATACCGGATGGCTGCGTTGACATCCTGGACACCCTCACGAACAAATATGTCTTCACTGCTGAGCAGAACACACGAGAGGTGATAACCTTTGCCTGTGAAGCGAAATGCGTAACACAAGTCGCCGCGTCGCGGCAACTTACCCTTTATCTCTGCTCTGCCCAACATCAACGGCGGGCGTTGTGTTTCGACGATGGCCCCGTATATGGGGTAACAATAGTGGGTAACCGCTTGACGATGCACTCCTCGAAATGGGTCGAAGATCAGGTCGTGAGTGTCACATTTTTTTTCGTTCAACTTCAATTCTAAACAGTGATAAGGTGGTATCTCCTTTAAAGCCTTACTTCGACCTGGACACGTTTCCAGACTTCATCAAGAGTTATCTTTTTCTCTGCAGGGTCGCAGACCATATAGCAGAAGGAGTTAATATAGGCTTTCAGAAGTGGGAATCCGAAGAGAGCAAGTTGGAATCTCGGAACAAATTGAAGGCAAAGTCGAGCGAAGTCCCATGGCGACAAAAATTTAAGCCTACGGGCCCTCGAAGGACTGTCCTCACGTCATCACATTTTGATGATGGTAGTGACAGTGGCAACTTTCAAGGTGAGATGGAATGTATAGAGATGGAACACCGGGAGTTAACCGGAGAGGGTATTGAAAATAAGCGTCCTCGTCTCCCTCTGCTGCAAGGCGATCGGCTCATGCAGGCACATCTTCCAAGCCTTGACAAAGCCAAAGCCTACGAAGCAGACTTGGATGGCAGGTCGATTCCCTCTACCGTTGATATCCGACAATGGATTCAGACAATAGTCCAGGAGTAATAGTTTTATATTATGTACAATCGCAAACGAGAATCGTTTCAGTTGTTGTAAACTGTGTATGTAAACTGTGTATAATTAATTGATATGGATTTTCCGAGAGGTTTCCTCGCCCACCATCACGCACCCAAATCTACCGGTA
>Ga0209488_10001939_pt1 | contig 17462 bp, 20 predicted proteins | sample Rivendell_Oct201_8_FD_188349 | JGI IMG/M metagenome (GOLD analysis project Ga0209488, IMG submission 188349) | Vadose zone soil microbial communities from the Eel River Critical Zone Observatory, Northern California, USA -... | ecosystem: Environmental > Terrestrial > Soil > Vadose zone >...
GCCGCGGCGCATGGCTATCGCAAACTGCTTGGTTCCCTATGGACCTTGTGGCGGACCATGCCGGATCTTCGCCGGCGCGCCTGCTACCAGGCCGCGCTGTTCGGCGCGTTCAGCCTGTTCTGGACGGCGATCCCGCTCTATTTGACAGCCCATTACGGCTTCAGCCAGACCGGAATCGGCCTTTTCGCCCTTGCGGGTCACGCGCTTGTACATGCACTCGCGCAGCCACACGTTCGTCTTTATGTTCCACGAATCGACGAGCCCCTTGAAGTTCTCCGGAACCTCGATTTTCCACACGTCGACGTTCGCCGCGCCGTTCCAGGTCGGGGCGCCCGAAGAAGGGTCGTAGCCCGTGAATCCGAGGCCGGTCAGGATGCTCGCGCCTTCGGTCAGAATCCACACCCCGTAGTACTTGGAGCGCTCGACAAAGCCGGCGATCTGGACGACGAGGATCCTGGCGCGTACAAAGGCAATGATGAGGACAAAAACGGACGACGGTGGGTTCAACTGCTGACGGAGCCCACGAACCTGTATGGCAAGCTCTGCTCGAGGAACCAATCCGTCACTGCGGTGTGGAAGGAAATTTTGGGTGCGACGCCCATGTAGATCCCGAGGTATCCCAGCGCGAACAGCATCTTGCGGTATGCGGTGCGTTTGCGGCCGTTGCGGATCGGTCTGCAAGCCTCAGGGCCACCACCGGCTGCCTCGTCGACAAGCGTGCCGTTGACCAAAGACGAGTACGTTGCGTATTCGAGATATGGACCCACGAGGACACCGGGGAAGTATAGTCTGTGCAAGCATATGATGGTGAGTCGCCGATCGGAGAGGAAGCACATAAGCGGGTGCCTTACGAGAAGCCTAAAAATTCGAGCAACGAGGGGAATTTGATGACCCGCATCTTCGTCTGCCACTTGTCTAGATCCTAAACACGTTCGTTGGGCACGGTCTGTAGGCTCGGGGCTCTGGGGCTGTAGAAGAAAGGCCCGCACCTCGACCGGCCGCCTGCCATCCCAGACGTTCCACGCAAACGTCGTCAACTTCATGACGAGCACCATTTGAGGGCCCGTCATGTTGTAGGACCCATCAAACGGGTCACCATACAGCGTACGTTGAATGTGACTTTAGACGGAACCCCATCAGAATTCATCGATCACTCTGTCGGAACAAACTCACTTGTAGAATAAATGTCCCATCATAGTACTAGCCAACCAATCAATGAGTATCTAACGAGCTAACGTCGCGCTCACTCACCTGAAAACAATCCATGGCATGTGGGGGCTCCGTACCGTGAGCGCGACAAAATACGTGACGAGCACATCTCCGATAAAGGACAGGAAAGGTAGATTGTGATTGAACACCGGAACAAAGTAGACCAAGGAAACGAAAATGCTGAAAAGATGTCTCAGATTTGGCTGCGTGGGAGGTATCCGTATGAATAGGCTGCCAAGTGGATATGAGAGAAGAAGACATGTGATGAGCTGGCGACGAGGGAGTAAATCAGTATTCACGACAATTGTGCTTGGTCTGGACTTGCCTTGACTTGATCAAGCGACGCACCGACCTTGGAGGCCAACGGCGCAAAGAGGAAGTCTAGCGACATGAATGAACCCAGCGGACTAGATTCAAGGCAATGGGCCACGAGGCGCAAACTCCTATCCCCAACATTCAATAACAATAATTTCGGCTAACTGAGGACACAACCTCGTGGTGTACATTTATATGTAAATTATTGTTCAATGTACGTTCCAGACAACCGACGTGAACATATGGTACAAATGAAACTACTCAGACTAGTCCGAGGGGGATAAAAACTACACAGGGACGAGTTCGTAGGTAGAACCAGGCCCAGAGTACGTAGGTGGTTCTCCTATTGCGACTATTCGCTGTCCTGTACTTGTTTGAGGATGGCTTGGGGCATATTGAGTGATGTCGGATTGTGCCGACTGTGAACGGGCGAGAGTAGGGACAGAATCTGATGGTGGCTGTGAAGGCGGTGGCGATGACGACGTTTCGGGAGGTACCCCTTGTAGAGGGGATGTATGTTGAAGGAAGGGAAATCTGCTCCGGAAATGAGATGGAGGACGAGAGTCGGCTGATCGATTGGAGGCACCGAGTATCGGGACCTCCGATTCGTTGGTCTTTGTCATGAATGGGGAATCAAAAGCCATGTCCGGCCTCGAGCCAAATGTAAGTGCAGGAGCAGAAAACGTTGGTAATTCATTGATAGGGTGAAACCACACACGGCGTTTTCGTACATGGCATATGGTGGCCACGGTCATCAGAGTGTTTGCGTAGAGCATCACTGGGGAACATCAATAAAGGTCAGACACCCCGAAGATATAGCAACGCACGTTGGATCCAATTGATGAACGCAATCCCCACCACCACTTTGTATTGTATGCATTCTCGTTCTTTAAAGTTTAAAAAAGTGTCAGTTTTCAGCCACGTCAACACCTCCCATGAACCCACCATTTAGAGATGGGAAGTAGCCAGGGCCTGTCTCAACCTGGTGTTCAGCATATGCTGCAGTTGCAAGCCACATAAATGACACGACATCTATTGTGGATATAAGTGGAGTTCCAGAGAGGGAAGACACAGAAGGACGGACAGATAAGCGGTGCCTCCACCGCAACTACCGAAAGCCTGTTTTTCCGTTTGGAGAAGGACGCTCCGAGACTACCACCAGATCTGTTTGAGAAACGAGACAAGAGGAGACTAGATGGGCGACTCACAGGACGGCAGTGACGAATAGATTCAAAGCAGAAGACGCGGTGGTCAGAATCTGTACGACGCGGAAACCCGCACGATCAAACATGGGAGCCCCGTGGTCGCGAGGTGAGAAGTTGTTAGACCATCGCCAATCCGACCTGTACCCGTCGGGCCCAGAAAAGTTTGGGGTTGGAGAGTGCAGGAGATTGATGCTGATACCCATAGCAGCACATGAGAGGACAAGGGAGCAACCTGTGAGAAAAATATCAGCTTGGGTCGATCAAGTGCGAATAGTAAGAGAAACTTACACAAAACCAAAAGACGGCCCTGTGGTAGTGTGGGCATATCAAAATGAAGGTACTATGAGGATAGTGAAGGAGCGGGAAAGAGAAGTAACTCCTAGGGACCTCGGGTGAAAAATGGGGGTACGCTATGGGATTGCATTAACGGGTAAGTTAACTAGAATTATTGGTCCGTGGAATTGGGTCATATTATGTAATTGAAACACTTATCCCGCCCACTACAGGTACATTTTCTATGTCATGCTACAGCGCCAGATAATCGCGCACTTCTTCTTCTGTGAGCTTCCGGAATGTTGGCCTCACGCGCCCAGTTGTACCGCCAATCTTTCCCTCTTCAAGCTCTGCAAGGGTTGGCACGGTAACCACCCCGATCTCGATCGTTTTCTCCGTCATCTGTCCCTCAAAGCCTTCCTTTAATGTCAGCAGCGCCGTGTGTATCGCATCCTCCAAGCTGATATCATCATTGTACCTTTAAATGGTGTAAGGGGTTGCGAACAGACAGATGGGCTCCACGGGCGCACCTTTTCTCGAGAAAAGTCTTGGCGTTAGTCATATTTTTCCCAATGGCACTCGCCTTCCATGCCCAGAATGAGCCGGAAGGGTCAACCTGATAGAGTGTCGGTCCGCGGTTCACGTCGAACCCAGCTACGAGCAGCGAAACACCGTACGGTCGTACACCACTGCCATATCACTGATTGATATGCTCAACTGTGATGGGAATCTGAACGATCGTACGCACCCAGACTGTGTTGCCTGCTGCATTACCGTCGCAATCTCTTGGGTAAGAACGCGCGTGGGCGGGTACTCCCCGTAGATCTTCCAATATGCTTGCGCGCTCTTGCGTGCCTTCGCCACAAGGATGCGAAAATCGGGACCCATCCCAGAGTATACGATCCCAATGTTTGGGCATATGACCGCAACCTTCTCCAGCACCGAGTCGTCGATTAGAATAGACGATGACTTTTTCTCTGTCGCGATGACAATACCATTGGATGCTACAAAGAGACGTCTAGTTGATCTAAGGAAGTGAAGAGACTAGAAGATGCGTACCCTTGATACCGAGACTTGTTGTGCCTTGCGACACCGCTGCGAGTGCGTGTTCAATCTGCACCAACTTCCCACTCGGGGAAAAGACAGTCAAAGAATAGCTACACACAGTCAGATGAAGCTGTCTACCATTGATCCAGAGACATTTACCTATATGCTCCTCCGTCAGCGGTCGCCATAATTTGGGAAAGAAGGTTGTGAGTGAGGAGACAAGCCGAGACGCGAGACGCGTAAGACAGGGTTAAGCGCCCGATACAGAAATGGCACGTGACGTGCACGACGAAACCGAACACTTTAATTGCTCTCTCTAATTCCTTCTACGATGGACGACACAAAACTTTTGTTGCCACTGAAACACTGTACAGCTGGGGGTGCTTCTTGTACACAAACACAAAAATCGTCATAAACTTTCTCCAATCCACTCTTTATGCAGGCTGCTGCGCTGTCCTCAGGTAGTGCTAACAGACATATACATGTTAGCGTACACTGCCCCGCATCGGAGTTGCAAGACACTCACCTTGTGCTCAACAAGATTAGGGTAAATTTTCCTAGCTTCCTCAGTAGACACAGATACATGGACGACGATATCGTCTCCCTGTTTCCAGTTAACCGGGGTTGCCACCTTGTGCTTATCGGTGAGCTGAAGGGCTGGAAAAGGGGGGGGTTAGGATCAACTGTGAGCCATAAATACCAGTGATCAAACGCACAGTCGATAACGCTGAACACAAGAAATTAGATCACATGACTCTTATCAATAAGCGTGATTAGACTAACCGAACTATCTCGTCGAAATTACGACCAGAAGAAGCCGGGTAAGTCAGCGTGAGGCGGATAGACTTCTTGGGGTCAATCACAAACACGGTCCGGACCTCCATCGTGTTTCAACACCAACATCAATATGCGAGAACGTGGGGAACTCACCGTAAGAGGCAAGCCCTTCTTGTCGACGTTGGTCGCATCCTGGTAGTCGAGCATGTCATAAAGTGTCGAGATCTTCCGGTCAGGGTCACCGATCTGTGGGGCGGGTGTATTAGAAAGGGTCCTACAAAGTATCTAAGGAACATACGATGGGGTACTTGACTTCAGACCCTCCAAAATCCTTGATGTCCACGGCCCACTTATGGTGCGAAGCGACATCGTTCGCAGACAGTCCAATGACCTTGACATTACGCTTCTTAAAATCGTCCTCACGGCGCGCGACTTCGGCTAATTCGGTGGTGCAGACTGGAGTAAAGTCATCGGGATGCGAAAAGAGGATGGCCTGGGGATCAGCATTGATGAGTGTCTATCCCAGGAAGTAAGATAGCAATACCTACCCAGGAGTCACCGATCCATTCGTGGAATTTTATGGGACCATGAGTTGTTTCGGCCTCAAAGTCAGGCGCAGTGCTCCCAAGACGAAGAGTCGGCATTCTTCTCTAGTTTCTGATATGGGACAGAGAGGATACAGATAGGGGTATCACACATGGGGTGCTTTATAGCGGTGTCATCACGCCTTTCTCACGCAATGCCTTGACAAATGGCGCAATTGCCACCTTGACATGTCCGTTCTACCACCGTCATTGCAATACTGAATAGGAATCATGCATACAGAAAGAAGAACCAATCTATCCATTTACACACACTCAATAATAAGCAACAGCGTGGAGTAGACTGTGCGGATGCTTTTCCTGCTGCACTTGAAGGATCGCGTCAATGTTTGCATCAACGTCGTCCGCGGCTTCGATCTGTGTATATATCATATCGATGGTCTGGTCAGAAAAAAATCTGGAACGTTTTCTACTTGGAAATTCTTACAGCCATAGCCAAGTCTAGCATCGCCTTCCCGGCTATGAGCGCCTCCTCATGGTTGTCTTTGATCTCCACATTGACTATATGTACAACCCGATTGAATTCACCCCCCCGTGACAGCAAGTCTAGAACGGGTACGTGTGAGTCTGTTCGCATCAAGGCGCAGGGAGATTACCATCGCAGACCGCATCAAAGCACCGTTCCTCGCAGGTGATCACAATATCCGCCACCGTCTTGCTATCTTGCCATCTTTCGGGCGCGCGCTTGATGTTCCTATTTCGGTCGAGCATTTGTAATAGCCCGTTCGCGGTATACCTGCAGGATCTGTGAACGTGGGACTTGCGCCAATTTCAGGATTGGGCGTACAAGCGAGGATCTTTTGACTGAAGTTCCTGGAAAATATCCTCGTACGGCGTACCGAAAGGGTAAATGTTGGGCTTGTCTATTGAGGGGCCTGGTAACCGGACAGCTGACCCAGTGCCGTACGAAATAACGCGAAACCCAGCTTTCCTATGAAAGGTCAGACTATTTATAATCATAAAAAAAGAAGCGCGCACTGCAGGACGAAGTGACCTTCCATGGACCTGTTCTGTAAAGAGACTGTCTTTAACAATCTCGTCAAGTGCTGGTGCTGCGAACCACTCACCTGATTACTGGCGCAGACAACACAGAACAGTGGCCTTGTTTTGAAGTTCGGCGCGGAGGGAGTGTCCGGGTGCGTCAATGCAGACGTGGACGCGTCAGCGGCTGAAGGGATCTGCAACGATACGGTGGCCATAGCCGTCACGAATGGCTGCGGCGGCGTCACTGAATGCGATCCAGGAGTTGAGTTGAAACCATTGTTCGGAGTCGGCGTGGGTAATTGCTGGCGTTGTTGTTGCTGTTGCGGCTGCGGTTGTTGAAGTCGGGGGTCTGCGCGAGCCAGACGAGGGTCGCGTGCACGTCTGGGATCCATATCGGCCCTGCGGTGTTGGCAAGTAGTCAGAATCTGATCGACCTCACTGGTGCGCAGAGATATAGCTCAGCAGTATCTCGAACATCTACGGTCTTCTCTGCGACCCTTCAGTGTCCGTACATGATAGCACTGCACGATGTGCATGCTCCAGTGCAGAAGGGTCGATGCAGATTCCACTCTGAATCATCGTCGCATAATTATATGGAGAGTGGTGATCACCTTCAAAGAAGTGGCTGTGCCCCCACAGAAACAGGACTGAGCGAGCTATCCACGATTCTGTGGATGTCGTGTTGTCGTTCACCAACCCGAACCCATAGCAGGCACGTGATCCTAATGAAAAATTCTGTTTATAGTCTTATTGATTACGTTAGGAAATATTCCAGCTCAGCTCTATACATGAATTAGACATTGATGATCGGTCATTTCCCAAAGTTCTCCGTTCATTGGTCATTAGCCAGGTCAATCAGAATGCACAACCCGCCTTTCAGCATCTTCGAAGGGGCGATCGATGGGAAACGAGAGTATAATGGACCAGCTTCCCAGATTAAGCAAGCGGTATAAAATACAACCTTACTACCCACAGATATCCAGACTAAGGAGTGAAACGAAACCAGACCTTGGCACAGTTTCCCGACGACGGTGACGTTAACTACCCAAAAAACCACTACCCCATGCGAGGCAGCGAGGGAAGAGTCCGTTGCGGCGCCGGAGGAAAAGACTGAGGAACACTGGGCGACGCCACCACCACTTGGGTAGGGTTTTCCACAACTTTCTCAGAGACGTAAAGGACGTCGCGCACGCTCGTCGTCCACGGGGGTTGACCGTTTTTGTGCGCACGAATGCCCAGCACAATGAGTATCATGGTGTGCCCCATGACTAGATGGCCAAACCGTCAGAGGCATAAACAAACGTGTCAAAGGGAAGAGTAGTACGCAAAATCCACAGGATGAAGGAAAAGGCCGCGATGGCTTTGATCTCGTGGCAACCTCTCGCGTCATCACCAGCACCTGGGGAGTAATAAGAATCAGATAAAGCTGAAGACCAGATGCGCAGCAGGACAACTCACCCGGGCCGAAGGAGCCGAAATTGCAATTTGACTCTTCAGGGATAATACTGATAATCTGATGGTCCTTCCAGGTGGCGTAGGACCCACTTGTCAACCAGAGGATCCAGAGGACAGCTGATCACGTTCAGCCCGTCAGCGTGAAACCTTCGCGGAGGAGCACAAGGCAAACGAAAACTCACAGGCCCATACAATCTCAACAATAATGGACGAGAAATATGATCCTTTAGTACGGAGATTGTCAATGACAAACCTAGGGAGACAAGCGGCGTTTAGTGACAGGACTAACAACAACCCCATATGTTCGGACGCACATTAGGGTGACGGTAAGGACAGAGATGAGTCCGATAGCGAGCGAGAAGGCCGAGAAGATGAAATAAGCCGGTTCCGCTATCGCGATGAAGCCCACGCTTAAAGATATGACAATGACTGAGAATAGGATGGTCGTCGCTGCGGGGGAACGCCGCTTCAGCAACCCGCGGTGAGAAGTGTCGGGTATGTGAGCAGTCCTCACCGAAAGTGACCAACCGGAAAGCATTGATCCAAGACATCCTGAGACTCTGAACTCAAGGAACTTCGCAAGACACGTCGGGGACAGAGGAACAGGTTCGTTATCGTCTGCACGGCCAACTCTTATAAGTGATTCCCACCATCAGTTAGTTCTAGTAGGAATACCATGTTAGGCGCACTGCCCTGCGCCCTGCGCCAGTTAAAAGAACTTGAATCACCGCGACGAAAATAGCAATTGATTTAGTGAAAATAACATTTTTTACAACATTAAAAAAATACCGCTCCTCCCAAATTTGGAACCACTATTCATCACTCAGAATGCACAACCCGTGACACCTTTCGGCATCTTCGAAGGAGCGACTGATGGGAAACGAGATATAATTTTTCTGTGGACCAGCTTCTCAGACAAGCAAAAGAAATAAAATACAACCTTACTACTACCCCACAAATATTCAGATTAGGTAGGGAAACGAAACCTCGACACAGCTCCTCAACGACGGCGACGTTGACTGTTCAGAAAACCACTACCCCACGCGAGGCGGGGGGGAGGAGAGTCTGTTGTGACGCGGGAGGATAAGACTGAGGAATACTGGGCGGCGCCACCACCACTTGGGTAGGATTTTCCACAGCTTTCTCAGAGACAGAAAGGATGGTGCCGTTGCACACGCTCGTCTTCCACGCGGATTGACCGTTTTGGTGCGCACGGATGCACAGCACGATGAGCATGATGGTGTACCCCATGACTAGATGGCCAAACCATCAGAGACACACACAGACGTGTCAAAGGGAAGAGTAGTACGTAAAATCCACAGGAGAAAGGAAAAGGCTGCGATGGCCTTGATCTCGTGGCAACCTCTCGTCGCGTCATCAGCACCTAGGGAATAATAAGAGTCAGGTAAAGGTAAAGGATAAAGCTAAAGGCCAGATGCGCAGCGGGACAACTCACCGAAGCCGAAGTTGCAACTTGACTCTTGAGGGACACGGCTGATAATCCAATTGTCCGTCCAGGCGGCGTAGGACCCACTTGTCAACCAGAAGATCCAGAGGACAGCTAGTCATGTTCAGCCTGTCAGTGTGAAATCGCTGAGGAGCACGAGGCAAACAAAAACGCACAGAGCCATACAATCTCGACAACAATGTACGAGAAAAATGACCCTTTACGGAGTTTTTCAATGACATATCTAGGAAGACAAGTGGCGTTCAGTGACAGGGCTAACGACAACTTCATATGTTCGGACGCACATTGGGGCGACGGTAAGTAGGGAGATGAGACCGGTAGCGAGCGAGAAGCCCGAGAACTTGAAGGTGTAAGAAACCGAGTGCGTCAACGAGATGAGGTCCGCGCATAAAGATATGACAATGACTGAGAATAGGATGGTCGTCGCTGCGGGGGAACACCGCTTCAGCAACCCGCAGTGAAAAGTGTCGTGCTATGTATGCGATCCTCACCAAAAGTAACCAAACGGAAAAGGGTCAGATTTCTTGCATTGATCAAAGACATCCTGCCAGTGAGGGCCTGAACTCAAGGAGCTTCAAAAGACACGTCAAGGACAGGGAGAAAGCGTGGAAAACGGATTCGTTACCATCCGCACGGCCGCCCTTCAAGTTCTTATATGCAACAACAACAGCGATTTCCATCATCAGTTAGTTTTAGTAGGAACATCCGCGTCAGCCAGGCTCACTGACATACGCCCTGCGCCCGAGCCACCGCAGTTGACTTAACAAAGATACAACCACGACGAAAACGGCAAGTGCTCCAGTCTGGATTTCCTTGCCAGTGACACGGCATGACAGCTGTCAGGCTCCTAATCAGCTGAGCTGGCCTTGCGTGTTCTGGACTTTTTGTGAGTGTGCCAATGGTGAGCAATTGACTTGGTGTGAAAATATTATTTTTTATCTCCCATCTAATCATGGAATTCATCAGGAAACCTGCCACTTACTTTTTTGGACTCGTACGAGCTTGTACGAGCTCGTACCAGAAGTCAGATAAAGCTGACGGCCAGATGCGCGGCGGGACAACTCACCGAAGGAGTCGAAATTGCAACTTGACTCTTCAGGGAAATAACTGATAATCAAATTGTCCTTCCAGACGGCGTAGGATCCACTTGTCAACCATAAGATCCAGAGGACAGCTATTCACGTTCAGCCGTCAGTGTGAAACCTTCAGAGAGGAATACGAGGCAGACGACAACTCACAGAGCCATACAATCTCGACAACAACGTACGAGAGAAATGATCCCGAACGGTTATTGTCGATGACATAGCTATATGAAAAGGGATGACAAGTGGGATTTAGTGACAGGACTAATAACAACCCCATATGTTTGGACGTACATTGGGATGACGGTAAAGATGGAGATGAGACCGGTGGCGACCGAGAAGATCGAGGACCTAACAGCACCATGCCACGAAATGAAGTCTGCGCCTAAAGATACAACAATGACTGAGAATAGGATGATCGTCGCTACGAGGGAACGCCGCTTCAGCAATGAAGTGTCGGGTATGTGTGCGGTCCTCACTAAAAGTGACCGACCGGATAGTGGTCAGAGTCCTTGCATTGGTCAAAGCCATCCTGAGGCCCTGAACTCAAAGAGCTTCACAAGAGGCGTGAGGGACAGGGCAACAAGTTCGTTATCATCCGCACGGCCAACTCTTATAAGCAAGAGTGATTTCCATCATCAGTTAGTTCTAGTAGGAACATCAATTAGACTCAAATTAGTGCCAGTGGTGTCACCGGTTCAAGGTACTTCAATTCAAAAGTCAATGAAGGAATTTCCGAACTGTCTGCCCTGAGCCAATGACACCACCAGCTCACTGACATGCGCCTGCGCCAGTCAACCTAACAATTACCACGACGAAAAATTGCAAGTGCCCGAGTCTGGATTTCCTTGGCACGGGATGACAGCTGTCAGGCTCCTCATCAGCTGGCCTTGCGTGTTCTGAACGTTTTGTAGTGAGCAATTGAGTTGGTGAAAATATTATATTTTTTAATCTCCCGTCTAAATTAATCTTATCATCATGGATCCTACCAAAATTAAAAGACCACTCCCCCAAAATTTAACGAAAGTCAGGGTCTGGGGATCTCAGGGACGTCTTTGCATCCAAGCATCAAGCGCTTTCCTGGGACAAAGTCAAACCATAAGCTCAAGCTTCCGGTATTTTACAGCAAGTACTCAGCTTACAATATATGAGGGTTTATCTTATCCGCTAAAATCCTCGAGTATTCATCACTCAGAATTAATGCACAACCCGCTGTGACGCCTTTCGGGCATCTTCGAAGGAGCGACCGATAGGAAACGAGAGTAATATTTCTTTATGGACCAGCTTCTCAGATAGGTAGAGGGTATAAAATACAACCATATTACCCCACACACGTCCAGACTAGGCAGGGAAACAAAACCACACCTCAACACAGTTCCTCGACGACGAGGTCAACTACTCAAACCTCTATCCCACGCGGGTAGGACTGGGGAAAAGTCTGTTGCGGCGCCGGAGGATAAGACTGAGGAATGCTGGGCGGCGGTGCCCCCAGTTGGACAGGACTTCCCACAGGTTTCTCAATGACGTAAAGGACGGTGCCGTCACGCACGCTTGTCTTCCATGCGGGGCGACCGCTTTGGTGCGCACGGGTGCCCAGCACGATGAGCGTGATGGTGTATCCCATGACTAGAGGGCCAAACCGTCAGAGACATACACAAACGCGTCCAAGGGAAGAGCAGTACTCAAGAGCCATAGAAGGAAGGAGAAGGCCGTAATGGCTTTGATCTCGTGGCAACCTCTCGTCGCGCCATCAGCACCTAGGGAATAATAAGAGTCAGGTAAAGCTAAAGGCCAGATGGGTAGCGGAACGACTCACTGAAGACGCCAAAGTTGCAACTCGCCTCTTGAGAGGAAATCATGATAAGTTGGTCATCCGTCCAGGCGGCGTAGGATCCACTTGTCAACCAGAAGATCCAGAGGATAGCTAATCAGGTTCGGCCAGTCAGTGTGGAACCTTCACGGAGGAGCACGAGACAAACAAAAAAAAACTCACAGAACCATCCAATCTCGACAATGAGGTACGAGAAAAACGATCCTGAACGGTTGTTGTCGATGATATACCTATTATACAAAGGGATGACAAATGGCTTTTAGTGAACAGGACTAATGTCAACCTTGTTTTGTTAGGACGCACATTGGAACAAGGGTAAGGACAGAGATGAGACCGGTAGCGAGTGAAAAGGCCGCAAAGCTGTAATAAAACGCGGGTTGCGTTAACGAGATGAGGTCTGCGCTTAGACATATGATGAGGACCGAGAAGAGGATGGTGGTCCCTGCGGGGGAACGCCGCTTCAGCAACCCGCGGTGAACGATATGTATGCAGTAGTCCTCACCGAAGGTAACCATCCGGAAAAGGGTCAGATTTCTCGCATTGATCAAAGACATCCTGAGGGCCTGAACTCAAGGAGCTTCGAAATACACGTCAAGGACAGGGGGGAGGGAAGAGTGTAAAACGGGTTCGTTACCATCCGCACGGCCGCCCACTTTTATATGCATTAACAACAACGGCGATTTCCATCATCAGTTTAGTTTTGGGTGGGAAACATCTGTCACGCGCATTTAAGCTCCTTGGCGCTCAAACGTCAGGCACTGACATGTGCCGTGAGCCTGTGCGCCCATTAGTCCACCATGTGTGGTAACCGCCGCTGCCTGTTCAGAGTTCAGGGTCCTTTTTTTTTTAACTTTCACAGGCTTGTTCAAGTAGGCGCGAAATGGAGTCCCTTGTCTCGATGGTTGCCAATGCCAAGATGTCCATCCCTGAGGCTGTCCCCTATGAAGCTCGGCGGCTCAGGTTTTCACTGATGTCGCTATATTCGGATATCGGACGGAAAGGAAATGGCGACCATTAGTTGGAGTTCCGCATTATAGTCGCCATCAGCCGTTTATTATTATGTCGTAGGTGGCAGGAAACCCATTAACCCTTTTGTGCTACATCAACCGTGGCACGGCACATATTATCGGGTGTAGAAAGGCGATGCAATAGCCCAAAGGCGATACATGCTACATTGCGTAAAGGTCGAGAATACAGCTGCCAAAAAGAGATCCCCTACAACGGTAACTGGGGCCCTGGCCCTGAACGTCCGACCCTATGACCTTACTTAAACCCTAGTGAGGGCAAACCGTTACTCTCCCGTTTCCCGCGGCTCCTTGCGGAATCCGTGAAGTAAAACCTTCGGTCCTGGGCCTACTACTGTAAGAACCCGGCAAGTGCATGCGTTGGTTTCTACACTATTCCGGGTACGGTGCTGTATGGAGAATACGGTCACGATAACAGTGTATCACATGAACAATGAACATGCCTCACGGCCGACTGCCCGTGAGCAAAAGGCAGAGAATATAGAGCAACCACGACGCTATACGGGAACTCCACTCCCACAATTCCAAAGAGAGGTACTGGTAAATTGGGCGCACGCACACAAAGGAAGAGATGGCGCTGATTTCCGGGGGTGAAGGGTGTATGTGCATCTACCCACGCACTTGAGAAAGAAAAAAGAACAAAGAAGCAGCCGGTCATTTCGGGGTCCAAAGCTCGGGGGCAGCAGTTGTCCAAAATCACCAAGGAACCATGGGAGCTGTCGAATTACCAAAAGATCTGAATAGGTGGCTGCACATCTACAGTAGCAGCAGGTTTAATTGACAGCATTGACATGCCAAGAACAAGTTGGGAAGTGCGGCCAAGCCTTGCTGAAAGCTCCCTCTTATCGCAAGTCGTACAGTAAGCCCTATCGAGGCACTGCGAAGAACACCGTGACAGTAGTGAAAGACCATCGAGCAAAGCGAACTGGCGTGGGAGGGGAGAGTATGTGTTCTCGGAATACAGTACAACCCGATGAGGATAAATGTGATGGCTGGCTGGGCATGTAACTTCCGAGAGGAAATAGTTTGATTATAAAGGGCAAGTTCAGCGCACCAAAGTCACCAGGCGAAATTTCACGACGAACCAATGATTCAAGGCAGGGAAGCGGCTCGATGACTGTCACGATCATCTGGAGGACACTGACATCCGAAACAAGGATCCTCGATTCCCGGCCACGAGTCCGTTCCAACTCTTCAGGAACGTTCCCACATTTGGTGCTAGACTGATCGAGGGTAAGTCCCCCCCGTTCATCGCTTAGCACAGCCCACACGCACAAGCCAAGAAGAATCTAGTGTCCTATTCGAGTCGGGAACAACGCTGACGGGCGTTCCGTCCTAACCACGTTTTAGCCACATCACTTGTCAAAAAAAACGGGCTTCAGATCGGGGTCAATTCTACCATATCACAAAGAGTCGCTGGAACTGGACTGTTTCTTGCTTTCGACGATAAAAGAGTTAGGTTTGACATTATGCGACGTACGTGGTTTTCTGATATTTCGGCATAATTGGGGGGCAGGATAGGTTTTTTTTCAAGTCGTGATCCTCGGAGCCGGAACCAATCAACTGAAATGATGAGGTGCGGTATTGTTCTTGGGGTGAATGATGAGCGCCCGCTGGCAGCAATGAGCGGATATGGACAAGGTTGGTTTGCAACAGGAATCACAGAGGTATGGAGCCGCATGGTGGTTGAATTACAGTAGCAGGAACATGACAACTAACGATGATGATGGGAAGAAAGACGCTAGTGATAATTACGTTTCAGCCGCCGGTGCGAAACCGTTACCACCACGAGTCAGTGAGTGAAAACTTCTTTTCAATGATTTGAAGAACAAGGAAACACACCCTTAGCCAAAAACTCGCGCAAGAACTGAAATGAATTCACGTGCACTAGGCGCGGGTGAACAAATCCCCAGTCAGGGTCTCGTGGGTATGATAACCATCCCCGTTGTGCGTAGATTTCATAAAGTCGAAAGGAGAATGGTTATGTATACTACTGAGGCCAACCCCGACATTTACGAAGAGAAGAGAAGGTGTAAATTAACAAAGGGCACGGGTAGATAAAATCGGTTCCTGCAAGGGGAGGTGGGTCTATTGCATCGCATCGTGAAATATACGTTAAATTCCACCCGACTCGGTGACGACAAACTCGCGTTTGCTGTCAAAGTCGGAAGACCGTACACCCCAGAATGCCTGCCAGTCGTGCCAGCTGAAACGGTGACTCGACAGGGCAGCAGATTGGGCCTCTTCCGAGGCGCCTTGCGTCAAGCCAAACTGGAGATGGGGGCTCGTGGCGAGGCGATGGGTGAACAGGTGACATGCCATGACGAAGAGCAGTAGCAAGAGCAGGAAAGTGGTTCGTGCCTTGAGGTTGAGTGAGAACAGGCGCTCACGGGCGGTTGGTTTCTCCGGCGGAGCGAGAAACGCAATGGAGAAATCGGCGGAACAGGACGGGGACGAGGGAGTAACTATGATAGCCGGTAGTGACGATTTGTCACCCACCTGCGAGAGTGAGACGTCTTGGTGCCAGCAGATTTAGGGTGTGAGGTAGGTCAAAAATTTTGTATACACGCACCTCCAGGCGCGGGGATGAGGATGTAGTCCGGGCGATGCTGGGGAAGTCGGTGGCGACGAGGACCTACGGAAAGAAAAAGGGTCATGGGATAGCTGTAGAGCTTCAAAAGCTACATACCATGAATGGCCATATGTGATTGGTGCGGGTGCTTGAAGAGAACTGCGGTGGCGAGGGGAGCGAGGTATAAAGCAGACTAGGCTTGACGGAAGAGGTCGCTTAGATTGGAGAAGTGCACAGTCGAAGCAGGTGACCAAACGAGTGTGTGGAAAGGAATGTGATGCAAAAAAGTATGGACGGAGAAAAAAAGAAAGATGTGGTGGGTGGGTGGGTGAAATGGTGAACCTCGAACCTCGAGACGGGATGAAATGTTGGTCAAGAGTGAAGCGCCCAGGTTCTGTATCCACGCGGCGCGGGTACGGCTTGGCGCATTTCAAATCACCTTAAAAAATGAATTGGGTTCCCGGCAATTCTTTAAATCAAAAAAAATAGCAGGGATGTCTTCTCTTCTCGAATCCGATACACTCTCTGAACAAACGACGCCTCTCAGATCTTCGACTTTGCCCTGTGATGCCTACGTCCTAGCGATCGCTGCCTTTGGGTCCTACTATGCCGCATCTGCGTCCGCTCCATCACACAGAATATTCTTATTCGACAAGGCGTCTCTCCAGATGTCTCAGTCTTTTGAAGGACACCAAGGAGGCACGACATCTTTCCGCGCTGTCGATTCTGTCGCCGCCGTAAACAAAAGGGTGATTATCTCTTCTGGGAGGGATGGCGTCGTGCGTGTATGGGATGATCGCACATGTGCCACAGCGATCGAGAGTGCGTCTGCTGTGCCTGCGCAAAACAAGGGACCGTTAACTGGCCCGCTCATGACGTTCCCTCAGTGCCACACAATGGAGAACAGCACGCTCTCCTTTCCTGTGACGTGTCATCCGATGGCTTGACGGTCGCCGCTGGAACCGAATTACGACAGGACGATGCCCTCATCGTGTACTGGTGCGCTCTACCCGTACCATTCCAAAGCAGACCGGTGAGATCTTTTTCAAGGGACCCACGGTATCCCGCTGCACCGCTCAGAAAGCACACATCTACCCATTCGGACGACATCACTTCCGTGCACTTTTCCCGATCCTCCTCCGCGGAACAACACTCGCGCGATCTCCTGCTTTCCGGATCGACCGATGGCCTCGTGTGCATTTCCGACGCGCGCGAGTCGGACGAGGACGAGGCGGTGCTCTACGTCGGTAATCTGGGGAGTAGCATATCGCAGGCGGGCTGGGTGCCGCGGCGCTCCCCTCGTGCGAGCGGCGCGTGGGCCACAACGGATATGGAAACGTTCAGCCTATGGTCTGACGAGGTACGCACCGCTACGGCCGTAATTCGAAAAAAAAGAGGTTTCTCTGACCGGGTTCAGCTCGATCTCAAGAACGATTTGGATATTCGCGCTCCCTCTGTTCATACCCAGGCTCGCACTTGGGTCACCGACTATTTGATTGGTTGTCACGAGTCAGAAGAGAGCGGTCTAAGCGTTCTCGTTGGCTCAAATGAGTATGCCTTTCTCCATTCTCCATCTTCCAATTCTCATGCTCTTCCCAAGGGGCGATATCGCCCTGC
>Ga0209488_10001940_pt1 | contig 17456 bp, 16 predicted proteins | sample Rivendell_Oct201_8_FD_188349 | JGI IMG/M metagenome (GOLD analysis project Ga0209488, IMG submission 188349) | Vadose zone soil microbial communities from the Eel River Critical Zone Observatory, Northern California, USA -... | ecosystem: Environmental > Terrestrial > Soil > Vadose zone >...
CGCGCAAGGAAATTTATGGGCGGTGCCGTACTTTCGATAGGCATCAGGTCCGAAAACACTGCTCTAATACAGTCATGGTGCAATCCGATGAAACCTTCGGCTTGCAAGCGGTGCAATTCCCTGGCTCTAGACGCGGTGAAACGCCTTGGCGGACGCAACAAAATCTCTGGTTCTCACAACGGCCCTGCGTACGCAGGGCAATACCGCCGCGTTAAAGAGCGGCGAAGTGCCTGTCCGGGGCGCGACGCTGTCCTACATTGAGGTGGAGCCGCAAATACTCGCATTTCGGCGAATGGTGCGCGACGTCGCATACGACGTTTGCGAGTTGGCGCCGACAACGTACATCATTGCCAAAGCCTACGGCGCACCATTCACCGCAATCCCGATCTTCTTCCAGCGACGATTCCACCACAACGGTCTGCTGGTGCGGGACGACGCCGACATCCACGAGCCCAAGGACCTCGAGGGAAAAAAGATCGGTGTGCGGGCCTATTCGGTCACGACGGGCGTCTGGACCCGCGGCATTCTGGTCAACGAGTTTGGGCTCGACGCTTCCAAGGTGACCTGGGTTGTCGATGACGAGGAGCACGTTACGCAGTTCAAGCTTCCGCCCAACGTGGAACATGTCCCCGAAGGCAAGTCCCTTGCGTCGATGATGGCTTCAGGCGAGATCCAGGCGGGCTTCTCCGCCAACGCTGGAATTGGCCGCGAGGGGCCGCCCAAGGCCGGCTGGCAGGCGAAGGAGCGTAAGGAGACAAGCAATTATCGCGAGCTGCTCTCGGATACCGACAAACTCGGCGCCGAATGGTTTCGGCGCACGGGGATCTATCCGATGCACAGCACGCTCGTCATCAAAGACGAAATCCTCAAAGCCAACCCAGGGCTCGCGAAGGCGCTGTTCGAGGCTTTTTTGGAATCAAAGGAGCGCTATCTCAAGCGGTTGCGCAGTGGCGAGGCCACCGGCAAGAACGATCAGCGCTTTCTTAGGCAAATGCAAGTTGTCGGAGACGATCCGCTGCCCTATGGCGTCAATGTCAACCGCCGCAGTATCGAAACGCTGATTCTTTTCGCATTCCAGCAAGGGCTCATCCCCCGCATGCTCAGCGTGGACGAACTGTTCATCAACACGGACGCGTGAGCCATTCATTCCAACCTTGAAGGTCGCCTGCATGCCGTCGAAGATTGTCGACATACATCCCCACATCGTTTCGCACGACACTGTGCGCTACCCCGTGACGCCGATTGGCGGCACGCAATCGGAATGGTCGAAGGAGCGCTCGGTCACGCTCGAGCAGCTTGTCGCCGCGATGGATGAGGCGGGTGTCGATAATGCGGCCATCGTGCATTCGTCGACAACCTATGGCTACAACAATGACTACGTGGTCGACGCGGTCGCGGCGTATCCCAAACGCTTCACCGGAGTGTTTTCTGTCAACATCACCCAGGCCGACGCGCCGGATCGCATGCGCTATTGGTTCAGCAAGGGCATGACCGGCATGCGCATCTTCGCGCGGGGAAGCACGATCAAGGAAGCCTGGCTTGCCATCGACGACGCCGGAAACTTTCCGGCATGGGAGTGCGCGAGCGAACTCGGTATCTCGGTGGCCACCAACGTGCATGGAACCGGAGCAGGGTTGGAGCAGATCAAGAGCACCCTCAAGCGTTTCCCGCGTGTTCGCCTGATCGTCGATCACTTGGGCCGGCCGCCCGTGGAGGACGGCCCACCCTACAACGCGGCGAAGGATTATTTCACGCTGGCGGAATTCCCTAATTGTTATCTGAAGCTTACGCCCTCGGGCCTCAACAGCACCATCAAGGGCAAGGCGACAGCCGACTCGCTGATCCCGAAGCTCGTGAACGTGTTCGGCGCCGACCACATCGCATGGGGGTCGAACTACCCGGCGAGTCCCGGCACGATGGGCGACATCGTCGCCGCCTCCAAACTGGCCTTGCGCACATTGTCCGATACCGAGCGAAGCTGGATCTTCGCGAAGACAGCCCAACAACTCTATCCCGTCCTGCAGGACTGACCCGAGGTTGTCATGATCATCGATTGTCACGGACACTATACGACAGCGCCGAAGGCGCTCGAAATGTTCCGCAAAGCTCAGATCGCGGCGCTTACGGATCCGTCAGCGCCTTCTCGCAGCCTCCAGATCTCCGACGATCAGGTGCGCGAGACGCTCGTGCCGGCTCAGCTCAAGTTGCAACAGGAGCGCGGGACGGACGTTGCTATCTTCTCCCCGGGCGCCGGCAAGATGGCGCATCACATCGGCACGTTCGAGACCAGCAGCGAGTGGTCGCGGGCCTGCAACAATTTGATTGCGCAGGTCTGCCGCATCTACCCGAAGAGCTTCGTGGGCGTATGCCAGCTGCCGCAGTCGCCGGGCGTCGAGCCGAAGACATGCATCCCCGAGCTCGAGCGCTGTGTCAACGAACTCGGCTTCATCGGCTGCAATCTCAATCCGGATCCGTCCGGCGGATATTGGAAAGACCCGCCGTTGACCGACCGATGGTGGTATCCGCTATACGAAAAAATGGTCGAGCTCGACGTGCCGGCAATGGTTCACGTCGCTGCCTCGTGCAATCCCAACTTCCACGGCACCGGGGCGCACTACCTCAACGGCGACACTTCTGCCTTCATGCAGTTCTTGACGTCGGATCTGTTCAAGGACTTTCCGACGCTCAAATTCATCATTCCGCATGGCGGCGGCGCCGTACCCTATCATTGGGGCCGCTACCGCGGCCTTGCGCAGGACATGAAGCGGCCGCCGCTGCCCGAACTGCTGCTTAAGAACGTGTTCTTCGATACCTGCGTCTACCACCAGAAAGGTGTTGATCTTCTGACCAGCGTCGTGCCGGTCGAGAACGTGCTCTTCGCCTCCGAGATGGTCGGCGCGGTGAAGGGCATCGATCCCGAAACCGGGCATCGATTCGACGACACGCGCCGCTACATCGACGGCGCCTCGCATCTGTCGGCAGCACAGCGCAACCAGGTCTTCGAACAGAACGCGCGCCTTGTCTATGGGCGGCTGAACAAGGTGCTTGCCCAGCGCGGTCTTGTTTGATTGGAGAAGTCAGAATGTCGAATGCAAGCCGCCTCAATGGAGTGATCCGCGCCTGGGAAAGCGGCAAGCCGGCATTCGCCTCGTTTGCGAGCGCCGACCGAACCACAGCCATCGCTTTCAGCACGTCGCCCTACGACGGCATCGTGTTCGAGATGGAGCACAATCCGTGGGATCCGAACGCCCTTCAAGACGCTTTGCAATATCTTCTCAATCGCCAGCAGATCGTCAAGTCAGGCACGGTCGCGCCCGCAGTGACGCCGTTTGTGCGCATTCCACCCAACGGCGGCGAACTCAATCAGTGGTTCGCCAAACAGGCGCTCGACCGGGGTGCCTATGGAATCGTTTGGCCGCACATAGGGACGGTCGAGCAGGCCACAAATGCGGTGGCCGCCTGTCGTTATCCCCGACCCAAAGGGTCGGCACGCTATGAACCGGCGGGACTGCGCGGTGACGGGCCGACTTCGGCCTGCCGCTACTGGGGGCTTTCAAACAAGGAATATTATGCCAAGGCTGACGTCTGGCCGCTCGATCCCAACGGCGAGATCGTCGTGATGCTGATGATGGAGGACATCCTCGGCATCAAGAACTTGCGTGACATTCTCAAAAACGTGCCGGGGGTCGGCGGCATCCTGATCGGCGAAGGCGATTTGAGCCAGGAACTTGGCGTGCCGCGCCAGTACGATCACCCGGAGGTGCGTGCCGCCATGGCCGAAGTCGTAGCTACGTGTCGCGAATTCAACGTGCCGGTTGGGCATCCGCATGTGGGCAACGACAACGTCGAGCGCGTCTTGGCGGAGGGTTACCGCTTCCTGATGGCATCTCCCGTGCGCAGCCTCGCCCCTCTTGAAAAGGGACGCAAGCTTGCCGGACGGTGATGGCGGACTTACAGTGCGATCGACATGAATGACATTCACAGCGTGACAGGAAGTCGAACTTCCATCCAGGAATTGGCCGATTGGTCGTTGCGCGACGACCCGTCATACCACTCGGATCTCGCGCTGCGTCAATCACGCCTTCTTGTTCTGGATACGATCGGTTGCGCCATCGCCGGAACGCGATCTCCCGTGGCCGCCGCCGTTCTCGATTTGGCGTTGGATTTGGGAGGTGCGCCACAATGCACAATCATCGGCTCGCATCCGAAGACGTCCTTGACCAACGCGGTGCTGGTCAATGGCGTGAAAGTGCGGTGCCTCGATCTCAATGATGTCATCTTCATCCAAAAGGAAGGCAAGCTCAGTGTCGGCGGGCATCCGAGCGACAACATACCTGTGGCCCTTTCGACCGGAGAAATGACGGACAGAACGCTGGAAGAAGTTCTTGTGGCGATCATGATCGGCTATGAGTTGTTCAGCCGATTGCGCGACGTGATGCGTTTCTCCAGTTTGTGGGATGGAACAAGTTCCTCAGGGCTGGTCGCGGCGGCGATGGCCGGCAGACTGCTGAGACTTGATGTAACGCGTCAGGCAAATGCCCTGGCGTTGGCGGCGGCGCGGTGCGCGACGCCGAAGGTCGTACGTTGGGGTGCATTGTCATCCGTCAAGAACATGGCCAATGCACTGATCGCTCAGAGTGGCGTCCAGGCTGCTCTGCTTGCGGCACGTGATTTGACAGGGCCCATGGAGGTGCTCGATCACGCAGGTGGGCTGCGGCAGCTTTTCGATCCCGAACTTGGTTTCGCGCAATTGTGGAGCGATCCGCCGGCAGTGCTGCAGATCATGAGTTCAAATATCAAGACATTCCCCTGCATCGGAACGGCCCAGACTTTGGTCGCCGCTGCGCTGGCACTGGCTCCCAAGCTAAAAGGGCGACACAATCAAATCCGCCGCATCGAGGCGATCATGGCAAAGCTTCCCATGATCGTGAATCAACAGGCTGAACTAACGCGCAAGAATCCGCGCAGTCGCGAAGATGCCGATCACAGTTTTACATTCCTCCCTGCCGTGGCTCTGGTCGATGGCGCACTGACAGAGGACCAGTTTGCGAACAACCGCTGGCTCGAGCCGGAGATGCAGTCCCTTATCGCAAAGGTCGAACTAAAGACGTCGTCCGAGATCGTTGTTCGCGCACCCGGCAGCATGCCGGCGCGCCTTGAGGTGGAACTCGACAGTGGTGAGCGATTGGTCTCCGAGTGCCTCTACCCGCCGGGTCATTCGTTTCCTGAGCGCGGTCTCGATCGGGACGTCACCATACGCAAATTCCACGACGTGACTGCAGGACTGGTGACAACGGGCGCAGCCGACGACATAATATCGCTTTTGCTGGACGGTGCTCCGACTCAATCGGTTCCCGCCCTCTTTGCTAAATTGCGAACCGCCACTGCTCAAGCATGAGGCCGAGATGAGCCTGCAGCACCGCAAACTGCGCTTGCCTCTGACCATTTTTGTCCTGGCCCACTTGTTGCTGGGAGTCTTGTCTACGTCGGCAGATGCGCAAACGGTTGAGAATTTCTATCGCGGCCGAAGCGTGAAGCTGGTCGTGTCCGCCGCCCCGGGCGGCGGAGCTGATCTGCACGCACGCGTTCTCGTTCGTCATCTGGGCAAGCATATCCCTGGACACCCGACCTTTGTCGTCCAGCACGTCCCCGGCGCCGCAGGACTGCTCGCGGCCGGTCAAGTACAAGCCACGGTTCCGGCGGATGGAAGCGTCATTTCTTTGCTGCAACGGAATAATTTGTTGGAGCCACTACTGGCCCTCCGCGACGTCGGCTTTGATCCGCGCAAGGTGAGCTGGCTCGGCAGCCTCAACAAAGACACGTATCTCATTGTTTCATGGCACACGAGCGGCATTCGGACGCTTGAAGACGCAATGCAGAAAGAACTGATTCTGGGCAATACCGGTGGCGGAAACGAAAACCTGACGTTCCCGCTATTGCTCAATCAAACCATTGGCACAAAGTTCAAGCTTGTGCGCGGCTATAAGGGAAATGCCGACTTGGCGATCGCAATGGAGCGCGGCGAGGTTCTGGGGCGGGCGGTCACATGGACGACATTGCGTGGCGATCGCGCGGACTGGATTACGCAGAACAAGATCAACCTTATCGTCCAGCTTGCTATCAAGCGAAATCCGGAACTTCCGGACGTCCCGTCGGCGATAGAGTTCGCAAAGGATGAGGACACCCGAACCTTGTTCGAATTGATGTTCGCGACACTTGAGGCCGGTCGTCCTTTCGCAGTTCCACAGAGAACGCCGCCGGATCGGCTTGCCGCGCTGAGGGCCGCCTTCAAATCGCTGTCGAATGACAAAGAGTACATTGCCGAGCAGACCAGCCACGGCGGCTCGGTGGAGTTCCTGGGCGGCGAGGACATCGAGGGCTTGCTTACTTCAATCTACCGCACACCTCCGCACCTCATCGAGAGAGCCCGTAAGCTCGTGAACTGAGTAGAGACGCAACAGCAAGTGCTTCGATTTTGCTTGGTCTAGCATCAGGGGCACGGCCGCCGGGTTCGTAGGGGCGGACCTTTCTTGTGTCCGCCCGTCTCGCGACGGGTACGGTCGAGCGATCAGGGCACCGAGCCGTTGCTAGGACAAGCTGAGTTCGAAGTGCGTGCATAATCCCATCATTCGGAGCGTGCTGGTCGCCGGGCGGACACAAGAAAGGTCCGCCCCTACGCAGCTCCACGCGCTTTGTTTATCCTTCACGCCAAAATCGCATAAAGCGATTTGGCGTTCCATCCGGGCTACGAACCCTAACGCCTATGGGGTCGGGGTGAGGGGGCGAAAAAATCATTGTCAATCAAGGGTAAAGGCTATCTAATGGCGCTCGGATACGGACAAAATCCAAAAACTTATGACGGCGCACATTGTTCTAATTGGAGCTTGGCCAATGCGCGTGCCACGCTTTCCCGTTGTCAACGAAGAAAAATATCGGCGGGATAACTTCGCAAAGCCCGTCTTGCAACCGCCTGCTTGCCAAGCAACCCGTACAGCGAGGACTACGTGTGCGTTCGGAGTCGTTAACTCGAAATTTTGATCGCAGTTCATTGCATCGTTGGTTGTGGATTCCGATCGGATCCGCGATCGCTTTGTTTGCTCTCGCATTTGTGGACCAAACCCAACAAGCCCAAGCCCAACTCGGCTATCCCAACAAACCCATCCGTCTTGTGGTGCCGTACGGTGCCGGCGGCGTCGGCGACCAGACGATGCGCCTGCTCGCGAACAAGATGACTGAGCGGATAAAGCAGCAAATCATTATCGAGAATCGCCCTAGTGCAGGCGGCATCCTCTCCATGGCGGAGCTGCTGCGCGCACCCGCCGATGGCTATACGCTGGGTGAGATGGGCAATGGACAAGCCATCAGCATGTCCTTGTTCAGCAATCTTCGGTACGACCTGCTGAAAGACTTCAGCCCGCTTTCAGTGGCCGGCACCTTTGCCATATTGCTTGCCGTTCCGGACCGCTCGCCCTACAAGTCCCTGCAACAGCTTGTTGAGGATGCTCGCCGAAATCCCGGCAAACTCAATCTGGGCGCCATCAATCCCGGCAGCACGCAAAATCTGTCGGCTCACCTCTTTCAGCAAATTACGGGAATTAACGCCACCATCGTTCCTTATCGCACAGCACCTGACTTGGTGACCGCCCTGTTGCGCAGCGACGTCGATCTTGGCTTCGACTACTTTGCTGCGCTGCAATCGGTGATCGGCCCGGGTAAAGTGCGGATCATCGCGACAACCGGAGATAATCGCGACCCAGTGCTGATGGATGTCCCGACTGCCAAGGAGAGTGGGTTCCCCGCTTATGTTGTCACGAGCTGGAACGGAATTGGCACGCGCGCCGGATTTCCTGTGGAGCTGACAAAACTGCTCAATACCGAGATCAACCGTAGCTTGGCCACTCCGGATCTGCAGGAGAAGTTCCGCTTTCTCGGCATCGACCCGAATGGAACTACTCCTGAAGAAATGTGGGACCGCATGACTCGTGACGCCCACAGGTGGCGCGACGTGATCGAGAAGGCGGGCATCCCCAAGCAATAGCAATCTCGGATCCGGGCAGCCTGGGTTGCGGAAAGCCGCGCCCATCGAATATCTGCTAAACCAACGAACGAACCCCACGATGCCAGGAGCATTTAATGGTGCAACCACTTCGGCTGAACATTGCGGTTGCGGACTATGGCCATACCCGCGCCGTGAAATCGGGCGCAGCCCCTATTGAAGGCATTGAACCGAACTTTATCGAGGTGAATCCGATTATCGGGGCATTTCGCCGAATGGTGCGGGATGTCGAATTTGATGTCTGCGAGATGGCGCCGACGACCTATATGATCGCGCGTGCGCTGGGTGCTCCCTTTATCGCACTTCCTGTTTTCGTGATGCGCCGCTTCCATCATGGCGGCTTTGTGGTTCGTCCGGATTCCGGCATTAAGACCCCGAAGGACCTCGAAGGAAAGAAGGTGGGCGTGCGGGCCTACTCGGTGACGACCGGCGTCTGGACACGCGGTATCTTTGTCAACGAGTATGGTCTTGATTCTTCGAAGGTCACTTGGGTGGTTGACGACGAGGAACATGTCACCACGCTGAAGCTTCCACCCAATGTGATCCACGCCCCCTCTGGCAAGTCGCTCGCCGGAATGATGGCGAGCGGCGAACTGCAGGCCGGCTTCACGGGAAATGCGGGCATTGGACGAGCCGGGTCGCCGACGGGCGCATGGGTCGCCACACAGGCCAGCGCCGAGGTCTATCCCGAACTCATCGAGAACGCTGCCGATGCTGAAGCCGATTGGTACCGGCGCACTGGAATTTATCCAATCCACGGACTGATCACTGTGCGGACCGAGGTGCTTTGGAAGCATCCCTGGGTGGCCCGGGCCCTGTACGATGCGTTCGTGCAAGCGAGGAAGCCCTATATCGAGATACTCAATGCGGGCAAAGGCGACTCCGCGGATGATAAGAAGTATCGCGGGCTCATGCCGCTGGTAGGCGATCCTTTGCCGTATGGCCTGGACGCCAACCTGCGGAGCATTGAAGCCATGCTGACCTACGGTCTACAGCAAAACCTGATTCCCAAGCGAATGTCTCTCGCGGAAGCGTTCGCGGATCCCAAATAGAAAGGCAAAACATATGACTGTCATGGATATCCACCCGCATATCATCGCCAATGATGAGAAGCGCTATCCCCTGGCGCCGTTGGGTGGCCATCAGTCCGACTGGTCGCGGACGCGGCCGGTAACGACCGAGCAGATGATAGCTGCGATGGACAAAGCGGGTGTTGCCAAGTCCGCGATCGTCCAGGCATCGACCTGCTATGGCCACGACAATTCCTACGTCGCGGATGCGGTGGCTGCGCATCCGGATCGTTTTACCGGCGTGTTCTCGGTCGATGTCCTGGCGGCTGATGCGCCTGAACGCATGCGGCATTGGACCAGTTGCGGATTGACCGGAATGCGTTTGTTCACCATCGGCAGCACCATGCCGGACCAGGCGTCCTGGCTCGACGATCCCAAGACCTACCCGGCCTGGGAATGCGCCGGCGCGCTCGGGCTGTCGATCTGCCTGCAGATGTCGCCTGCAGCTTTTCCGCAGATGATACGCATGGTGGAGCGCTTCCCGAAGGTCCGCATCATCCTCGACCACCTGGCACGGCCGGTCATGGAGGACGGGCCGCCGTATGCTTCCGCTGCGAGCCTGTTTGTGCTTGCAAAATATCCGACGATCTATCTCAAGCTGACCCCGCGCAGCTGCGTCGAATCGCGAAAGGGCAAGGCAACACCGGAAACTTTCTTTCCGAAACTGGTCGCAACCTTTGGCGCCTCACGAATTGCCTGGGGTTCGAATTATCCGTCATCGGAAGGGTCGCTCTCGGAACTCTTGGCGCTCGCCAAGGACTCACTAACGAGCCTCTCGCAAGATGACCAGAGCTGGATTTTTGCAAAGACTGCGCAATCGCTTTATCCTGCACTTTCCAAATGAAGGATGCCGCGATGTCCACCCAAAATAAAGTTACCTTGCACACGATGCTCGGTAATTATCCGAATACCAAGCCACTCAAGAGTGGAGCAATTAAATCGGACCTTGTCGATTTTGATTTCGTCGAGGTCAAGGTGGCGAACAATCTGTTCAAGAGCGTAGTCCGTGATGCCAAGTACGACCTCGCCGAACTTGCTATTGTGACCTACTTGCAAGCGAAATCTTACGGAAAGCCGTATGTGGTGCTCCCGGCTGTGCTGGTCAGTCGCGGTCAACACCACACCATCGCCTACAATGCCGATCGTGGGACGCTGAGGCCCTCCGATCTCATTGGCAAGCGCGTGGGCGTTCGCGCCTACACCGTGACGACGGGCGTGTGGGTGAGGGGAATTTTGGCGAACGACTATGGGGTCGATCTTAACAAGATCGAATGGGTTACATTCGAAGAACCGCACGTCGCGGAATATCGAGATCCCGCGGTCATCAAGCGCGCGCCGGCCGGCAAGGATCTGGTCCAGATGCTCCTTGACGGGGAAATCGATGCGGCTGTGGTCGGAGATAAACTCCCAGACCCACGATTGCGGCACCTTATTCCGGAACCCGAAACGGCCGCTCAGAAATGGGCCGAAAAACACCACGGCGTGCCGATCAATCACATGGTCGTGGTACGGGAAGAGCTGTCGCGGTCGCGGCCGGATATCGTAAAAGATGTGTTCCGGCAGCTGTATGACAGCAAACGGGCTGCGGGATTAGCCAATGGCCCTGTTCTGGATCCGTATCGCTTCGGCGTTGAGGCGTGCCGTCCAATTCTGGAGGTTATAGTTCATTTCTGTCATCAACAGCAGCTTCTGGCGCGGAAGCTGTCGGTGGATGATCTGTTTGACGATACAACTCGGTCCCTGATGGCGTCGTAGGATGGGTTGAGCCTCACAAGCGCGTTTACGCGTCTTGCGACGCGCTATGGCGAAACCCATCGATCACAAGCCGAAGCCTATCAATTTGCGGCCCTTGGGATTGATGGGTAGAGGTAAATCGCGTGAAGAACGCGCTTTACCTCTACCCATCCTACAAGGGCCGTCCCTACGAATTCCGAGGCGGTAAAGCCCCTTTAATATTGGTGACGCGCGCCGCTACGTCTCAACTCTTTCGACGGCGTCTTGCGCGACTTTTGCAAACTGGTCGTCGAGTGCGTAGCCTGAGCCGCGCACCGTACGGATCGGATCGGCCTCGTGATTGCTGATGAGTGCCTTGCGAAGGCGGCCGATGTGCACATCGACCGTGCGTTCGTCGATGTACTTTTCGGATCCCCAGACGCTGTCGAGCAACTGCTCGCGGGAGAATACGCGGCCTGGCCTTTCCATGAAAAATTCAAGCAATCGAAACTCTGTTGGTCCGAGTTCGATCGGGCGGCCGCCGCGCGACACGCGCTTCTTCTCGCGGTCCACCGTGATGTCGCCGTAGGACAGCATATTGGCGACACGCTCAGGCGAAGCGCGACGCAAAAGCGCGCCGACGCGAGCAATGAGTTCCGAGACGGAGAACGGCTTCACGATATAGTCGTCCGCACCGGTCGTCAGGCCGCGAATACGTTCGGCTTCCTCGCTGCGTGCCGTCAACATGATGATCGGCAGCGATTTCGTTTCCGTCCTTGCCCGCAGCCGACGGCATATTTCGATCCCGGAAAGACCCGGCAGCATCCAATCGAGAATCACGAGATCGGGGGGCGCTTCCCGAAGCCGCAGGTCGGCTTCGTCGCCACGGGCTATCGTTTCCACGGTGTAATTGGCCATTTCGAGGTTGTAACGAAGTAGAAGCGCCAATGCTTCTTCGTCCTCGACGATCGCTATTCTTGCATTCATAAAAACCTCCGCTCACTGGCTCGCCGACAATGCGGTCAATGTATTGGACTTCGGTCGCTCATCGGCAAGCGGGTGACCTTCGACCATATAATACACCGTTTCCGCGATATTGGTGGCATGGTCGCCCATGCGCTCGATGTTCTTCGCGCAAAACATCAAGTGCAAACAAAATGTGATGTGGCTTGGATCCTCCATCATGTAGGTCAGGAGTTCCCTGAACAAAGATGTGCACATGGCGTCGATTTCCGCGTCGCTACGCCAAACGACCATTGCCTTTTCGACATCGCGCGCCGCAAAACTGTCGAGCACCTGTTTGAGCTGTTCGAGCACCATCGTTGCCATGCGTTCAATGCCGCGCATGATGCTTGGTGGCTCGAAATTGCTGTCGAGCGAATCGACGCGTTTTGAAATGTTCTTGGCGAGATCGCCAATTCGTTCCATGTCATTGGCGATCCGGAGCGCCCCAACGATCTGGCGCAGATCAATGGCGAGCGGTTGGCGGCGTGCGATGGTCAGCACGCACTTTTCCTCAATCGCCGTTTGCAGCTTGTCGATCTCCTTGTCGGCGGACACGACACGGATGGCTTCTTCTACATCTCGCCGTGCGAGCGTTTCGATCGAATCCGCGATCTGCTTTTCTGCAAGACCGCCCATCTGGGAGACAAGGCGGGTTATTTCATGCAGGTCCACATCAAAAGCCTTGGCGGTGTGGTCATTCATCATCTTGCGTATCCTTCTATGGACGGCGATCAGCCGAACCGGCCGGTAATGTAGTCCTGGGTCCTACGGTCGCGCGGCGCGGTGAAAATCTTGCTGGTCGTATCGCATTCGATCAATTCACCGAGATACATGAAGGCCGTAAAGTCCGACACGCGGGCAGCCTGCTGCATGTTGTGCGTGACGATTACGATCGTGTAGTCGCTCTTGAGTTCGTCGATCAATTCCTCGATCTTTGCTGTCGAGATGGGGTCGAGTGCGGAACAAGGCTCGTCGAACAGGATTACTTCGGGCTTGATCGCGACGGTGCGCGCGATACACAGCCGCTGTTGCTGCCCGCCCGACAGACTTAGTCCATTGGAAGCGAGTTTGTCTTTGACTTCGTCCCAGAGAGCGGCGCGGCGCAAAGACGTCTCGACACGATTGTCCAGTTCAGCCTTGGGCAGTTTCTCGTAAAGCCGGATGCCAAACGCGATATTTTCATAGATCGACATCGGAAATGGCGTCGGCTTTTGGAACACCATGCCGATGCGGGCGCGCAACAGGTTCAAATCCTGCTGTGGCGAAAGGATATTCTCACCTTCGAAGATCACTTCACCGTCTGCCCGCTGGTTTGGATAGAGATCGTACATCCGGTTCAGGATGCGCAACAGCGTCGATTTCCCACAACCGGACGGTCCGATGAAGGCTGTGACTTTGCCCTGATACAGCGCGATGTTTATATCTTTGAGCGCTTTGTGTGCGCCGTAATAAAATGAGAGATTGCGTATTGAGACTTTGTCAGTGAAATTCTCTGCGTCGACCGCCTTGTGGGTGACGACGGGAACCGCAACAGTAGGGAGAGAGGCGTGATTCATGACTGCTTTCTCGATGCGGAAAGGACTCGTGCCAAGATACTCAGGGTAAGTACGGTCAAGGTGATGAGAAGTGCTCCGGTCCAGGCCAGCGCCTGCCATTCCTTGTAGGGCGAAAGGGCGAACTGGAAGATGACGACCGGCAGGCTCGCCGTTGGGGCGTTGAGGTCCGTGCTCCAGAACTGGTTGTTGAGTGCGGTGAACAGGAGGGGCGCGGTTTCTCCGCTTATTCGAGCGATGGCGAGAAGGATGCCGGTGATCATACCGGCTTTGGCCGCACGATAGCATACGCGCATGATGATGAAGGCACGCGGCATCCCGAGTGCGGCAGCGGCTTCGCGCAATTGATTGGGCACCAGCAGCAGCATGTCTTCCGTGGTGCGGACCACGACCGGCATGACGATCACGGCGAGCGCCACGGCTCCCGCATAACCTGAAAAGTGGCCCATGGGTGCCACCATGACTTCATAGATGAAAAGCCCGACAACGATCGATGGCGCACTGAGCAGGATGTCGTTGATAAACCGGACGACCGACGTGAGACGATCATGGCGGCCATATTCGGCCATGTAGGTTCCCGCGAGGATTCCGACCGGCGTACCGATAAGCACCGCAAGGGTGGTGATAATGAGACTCCCTAATATGGCGTTGAGCAATCCGCCACTCGATCCGGGCGGCGGTGTCATTTCGGTGAAGACGGCAAGGGAAAGTCCCGAAAAGCCCTCCCAGAGCAACGCCCCGAGAATGAGCACGAGCCAACCAAGTCCGATGAGGGTGGCGACAAACGAAAGCGCGATGGCGATCACATTGCGGCGGCGACGGGAGCGGTAGCGTGGGTTCATGCGAACTATCCAATCCGGCGCTCGATGCGCGCCAGCAGATAACGAGCTATGGCGAGCACTATGAAGGTGATGACAAACAGGATAAGTCCAAGTGCGATTAGAGACGAGGTATAGATATCTCCGACAGCTTCCGTGAATTCGTTTGCAATCGTCGCCGAAATCGTCGTACCGGGCGCCAGGATCGACGCGGAAATCTTGTGGGCATTGCCGATGACAAATGTGACGGCCATTGTTTCGCCGAGTGCGCGGCCTAGGCCCAGCATGAACCCGCCGATCACACCGACGCGCGTATAGGGCAGCACGACATTGCGAAAGACTTCCCAGGTGGTGCAACCGATGCCGTAGGCAGCTTCCTTGAGCACCGGGGGGACGGCTTCGAAGACATCGCGCGAAATCGAGGTGATGAAGGGCAGCACCATGATGGCGAGGATCAGACTCGCGGTAAGCACGCCGATCCCATAAGGGGGACCTTCGAACAGAGACGACAAAAATGGGACATTGCCGAAAGTGGCGATCAACAGCGGTTGCAGCGTTGACTGTAGGAATGGGGCAAACAAAAATAGTCCCCAGATGCCGTAAATGATGCTCGGGATGCCGGCGAGCAATTCGATCGCAATGCCAAGAGGACGACGCAACCACATTGGGCAAAGTTCTGTGAGAAATAGTGCGATCATGAGCCCGATCGGAACCGCAATCAGCATCGCGATGAAAGAGGTGATTACCGTGCCATAGATTGGCGCAAGTGCGCCAAACCGTTCGGTTACCGGGTTCCAGCGCTCTTCGAATACAAAGTTGAATCCAAATGCATTGAATGCCGGCAGCGACCCGATGAACAACGAGACAATAACGCCTCCCAGGATGGCGAGGAGGGTCATCGCGGCGGCGCGGGTCAGAACATGGAAGATGGCGTCGCTTCGGCGCAGGCGATCGAGAGCCTGTGCGCGTGTCGAGAAGGTGATTACAGGTGCGGTCGGGATTGCGGCCTCGGCCACGGAGCGTCTCCTTGCTGATGCAGATGAGAAAGGCGCCTTCGGCGGCGCCTCGCTCCTGCGATCAATTAGTTCATTTAGATGCCGCGAAAACGGGCTGACCCTTGTCGTCCTTGATCTCTGCCCAGCTCTTCTGGACTGCCCCAACCACCTTTTCAGGCATCGGCACGAAATCGAGGTCTTCCGCCATCTTGCCGCCCTTTGTGTAGGCCCAGGTAAAGAATTTCAGGGCTTCGGCGGAGTCGGCAGGCTTTTGCGGCTTCTTGTGCATGAGGATGAAGGTAGCAGCCGCAATTGGCCAAGACTCGGGCCCGGATTGATTGGTGAGAATCACGCCAAAACCCGGAGTGCCCTCCCAATTTGCGTTGGCGGCGGCCGCAGTGAACGAAGCCGAAGTAGGAGCGACGGCCTTGCCGTCCAGGTTGACCATCTTCGTATAATTGAGCTTGGTCTGTTTTGCGTAGGCATACTCGACATAGCCGATGGCGCCTTTGGTCTGTGCCACGTTGTTTGCAACGCCTTCGTTGCCCTTCGCGCCCAGCCCAGCCGGCCATTCAACGGCCGTGCTGGCTCCAACTTTGGTCTTCCAGTCGGCATGGACCTTCGAGAGATAGTCAGTGAACACGAATGTTGTGCCCGATCCGTCGGAGCGATGAACGACGACGACCGCCTGGGTTGGTAACTTGACACCCGGGTTGAGCTTGGCGATTGCCGGGTCGTTCCAGGTCTTGATCTGGCCCATGAACATTCGCGCGAGCGTCGCCCCGTCGAGCGTGAGTTCTCCGGGCTTTACTCCTTCGATGTTGATCACGGGGACGACGCCGCCCAGAACGGTTGGGAATTGCGTGAGACCGTCCTTGTTCAGTTCGGGTCCGCTGAGCGGCATGTCGGTTGCGCCGAAAGCGACGGTCTTGGCCTGGATTTGCTTGATGCCACCACCCGATCCGATCGACTGGTAATTAAGGCTTGAACCGGTCTCTTTCTTGTAGGCGTCCGCCCACTTTGCGTAGATCGGATAGGGGAACGTGGCGCCGGCGCCCGAAATGTCTGCCGCGTTCACGGGTGACAGCCCGGTTGCGGCTAGCACGCCACAGGTAACAATGGCGGGTATAAACCTCATGTCTCTCTCCTGTTTTGAAGCGATTGAACACACCGACGGGGGCGGCCCCCGCCGTTAGCGCTTCTGGACTTTCCTCTTAATTTTGTTGCACGCATTACCGTCTGGCCCTGGATTCGGTATGGACCTCGTGAATGCAGTCCAGGGTCAGGAATGATCCTAGGAGGCGGGTGTCATGGGTTTATGATAGTTAGATGACAGTTAGATGACAAAATAAGTCATTGATTTTGCTGTGTAATCTTCTTTTCTGGGGGATTTTGGGCCGGAATGACGGCCGTAAAGGTCGCGCCGTGACCCAACGTGCTCGCGATCACGAGCCGGCCACCATGGCGGTTGAGGATGTGTTTCACCAACGCAAGTCCTAACCCCGTGCCGCCCTGCGTTCGGCTCTTGGCGACATCGACGCGATAGAACCTTTCGGTCAGTCGCGGCAGGTGCTCGGGCGCGATGCCGGGACCAAAGTCACGTACAGCGACGCGGATGTCTCGTAGGCCGCTTTCGGGCGCGCCAGGCGATAGCGTGAGTGCAACCCGTTTGCCCGAGGCACCGTATTTCAGGGCGTTCTCGAGCAAATTCTCGAAGACGCGAATAAGCTCGTCGCGATTGCCGAGCACGAAGACCGGGCCTGGGGGCGCGGTAACTTCGATTTCGACGCCGCGATCGCGCGCCAGTGTTTGCAACCCATCAGCGACTTGACGGACAATGCCGACGAGGTCGAGTTCCTTATCGGGACGCAGATGCTCATTGAGTTCGATACGCGAAAGCGAAAGCAGGTCGTCGATCAGACGTGCCATCCTGCTGGCCTGCGCCCGCATGATTTCCAGAAACCGGTCGCGCGTGGCCGCATCATCGCGGGCAGACCCCTGCAGCGTCTCGATGAACCCCGATAATGCCGCCAATGGGGTGCGCAACTCGTGGCTTGCATTTGCCACGAAGTCAGCCCGCATCTCCTCGACGCGCCTTAGCGGGGTCAGGTCGTGAAATACCAGCAACAGAAGATTGCTTGCCATTGGCGACGCCGCGACCGGGGACGCCAAGACTGGGGACGCGACCACCTCGTACCAGCGATCAGTTGCACCTCGTTCCAGGAATTCCGCCTGTTGGGCGGTCC
>Ga0209488_10001941_pt1 | contig 17447 bp, 14 predicted proteins | sample Rivendell_Oct201_8_FD_188349 | JGI IMG/M metagenome (GOLD analysis project Ga0209488, IMG submission 188349) | Vadose zone soil microbial communities from the Eel River Critical Zone Observatory, Northern California, USA -... | ecosystem: Environmental > Terrestrial > Soil > Vadose zone >...
ATGAGCCCGGCGAGCAGCGGGAGGATGTTGTAGCCAGATTCGGTTGCGCTGGCGCCGGCGACTGCCTGGAACCAGCGCGGCAGGAAGATGATCCCGGTGAGGAACCCGAAGCCGGCGAAGAACATCGCGGCCACGGAGATCGTGAAGGTCCGCAGGCGGAACAGGTCGAGCGGCACGATCGGATCGGCGGCCCGTGACTCGATCCAGAGGAATACGAGGCCGAAGACAACGCCAACCAGCATCAGGCCGCCGACGGCCGGATCCGTCCATTGCCCGCTCTGCTTGTTCGACAGTCCGACGAGGAAGGGCGCGACGGCGGCGGTGAACGCCGCGGCGCCGACATAGTCGATGTTCTGGCCGGCCTCGGGGCGGCGGATCGCCGGCAGCAGGCGCCACAGGATGAACAGCGAGATCAACCCGATCGGGATGTTGATGAAGAAGATCCAGTGCCAGCCGACCGTGTCGGTGATGAACCCGCCGAGACCCGGGCCGACGAGCGACGACAGGCCGAAGACAGCGCCGAACGAGCCGAGGTACTTGCCGCGTTCGGCCGGTGTGTAGAGGTCCGCCACAACGGCGAGTGCGATCGGGAAGATGGCCCCGCCACCCAGACCCTGCAATCCGCGGAACAGGATGAACTGCTCCATCGACCCGCTGAGCCCGGCAAGGGCCGAGCCGAGGAGGAACAGGCTCACTGCGAAGATGACGATCGGGCGGCGGCCGTAGAGGTCTGACAGCTTGCCGTAGATGGGCCCGCTGATCGTCGAGGTCAGCAGATAGATCGTGACCGACCACGTGTAGAGCGTGTTCCCGTTGAGGTCCGTGATGATCTTGGGAAGCGCCGTCCCGACGACAGTCTGGTCCAACGCGAACAGGAACATCGCGAGGAGCATTGCGCCGAGGATCTCGAGCTTGGCTCGAGGCGAGAGGTTGAGCGCGGCCTCCGTGGTCGCATCGGTCATTGGGTTCCTCCTGGGGGCGTGGAGCTGCAATCGTGACATGAATACTGACCAGATTCCGTCAGGAAAGTCATCGGTCCGGCCGTGGCGAGCCCGACCGATTCGACGGCTACACGGCGACGGTCATCGACCCGTAGGCTTTACGCGTTGCTCGACGTTGCCCACAGGTTGACCCCGCCCTCGACGGCGAAGCGATCGATCTCCGCCAGCTCGGCGGGCGAGAAGGCGAGGTTGTCGAGCGCCTTGAGGTTGTCGTCGAGCTGGGCGACCGAGCTCGCCCCGATCAGCGCCGAGGCGACCCGCGGGTCGCGCAGCGTCCAGGCGAGCGCCATCTGCGGAAGGGTCTGGCCGCGACCGCGCGCGATCTCGCGGAGTGCCCTGGCGTTGGCCAGGTTGGATTCCGACAGCAGGTTCTGGCTGAACGAGCCCTCGCGCGCGGCCCGCGAGTCGGCAGGCACGCCGTCCAGGTAGCGGTCCGTCAGGAGCCCCTGGGCCAGCGGCGAGAAGGCGATCGCGCCGATCCGCTCCTCGGCCAGGACGTCGAGGAGCTCCTCCTCGATCCAGCGATTGATCATCGAATACGACGGCTGATGGATGAGCAGCGGCGTCCCGAGCCCGCGCAGGATCGCCGCCGCCTCGCGTGTCCGCTGCGCGGAATACGACGAGATCCCGACGTACAGCGCCTTGCCCTGGCGGACGGCCGCATCGAGCGCGCCCATCGTTTCCTCGAGCGGCGTCTCCGCGTCGACCCGATGCGAGTAGAAGATGTCGACGTACTCGAGGCCCAACCGACCGAGGCTCTGGTCCAGGCTGGCCAGGAGGTACTTGCGCGATCCGTGGTCACCATAGGGCCCGGGCCACATGTCGTAGCCGGCCTTGCTGGAGATGATCAGCTCGTCGCGATGGGCGCGCAGGTCCGAGGCAAGGATCCGCCCGAAGTTTGCCTCCGCGGCGCCGTACGGTGGGCCGTAGTTGTTGGCGAGGTCGAAGTGAGTGACGCCACGGTCGAACGCGCGGCGGACGATGGCCCGCTGGGTCGCCAGCGCCCGGTCGTCACCGAAGTTCTGCCAGAGCCCGAGCGAGATCGCCGGCAGTCGGAGGCCGCTCGCGCCCACGCGCCGATACGGCATCGCCTCGTACCGGTCCGGGGCGGCGACATACGGCGACGTCATGGTTTCGGGCGTCTCTGCCACCTCTGCCACCTCAGCCTCCTCCCTGGTTTGTCATCGCCCCGGCACGCTCCACGGTCGGCGTGGCGGTCTGGCCGGAGGAATCGCCGGCTCGAGCGTCGATCGATCCCAGCCGCCGAGGTTCGCGCCGGCCTCATAGGTCGATTGGAGGAACTCCTGGACGGCGGCGTCCGGATCGGCGGCGCGGCGCACCGCCTCGTAGGGGAGGAGGAACTCGCCGAGGCGGGCGTCGAAGAACGCTTCCTGCGGACGGACCGGCGCGAACCTGTATCCATCGGGCTCGGGATACGCGTACGAATAGAACGCTGGACCGTGCACCTCGTCCGACGGCCACCAGCCGACGCTGGTCTCTTCGCGCGAGTAGGCCTCCTCCATCACCCAGGTCGGACAATTGGGCACACCGCCAGGATGGAGCGGCGCGGGCCGGCCCGAGTAGCGCGACGCCGCCAGGTCGAAGCCTCCCCAGAAGAAGTGGACCGGACTCGCCTTTCCGACGAACCCGGACTGGAAGGCCTTCATCACGCGGTCCGCCTGCAGCAACCCGCGCCAGAACATCTCGGCGTGACGCGGGTCGTAAGAGGCATGCTGCTCATCGGCGTCGAACGGGATGGCGTCGGCGACCTCGACCGGCCTCGGCCAGATCCGGACGTCGATCCCGATGCCGCGCAGCTCATCCATGAACTCGCGATAGAACCGGGCCACCGACTGCGGGACAAGCGGGATCGTGAACGAGCCACCGACGCTGTCGGTGACGTCCAACCGGTGATCCAGGAAGTCGAAGTCGACCTGGAAGTGACGGTGCCCGTAGGGGATCGGGGAGGTGGTCAGACCCCGCGAGCTGGCATACAGCGTGACGTGCCACCAGTGGTTGAGTGGCGGCGCGAGGGCCATCCGCACCTTGCCCACGATCTGGGCCCACATGTGCAGCGTCGAGATGGTCGGGCTCCAGTCCCGCCACGGAAGCTCCGGCCACGGCTCATCGGTCCCGGCGATCGTCTCCGACCCGATCATCGACGTGCCTCCGGGACGCGCCGCTCGACCAGCTCGGCGACCCATTCGCGAAGTCGCCCGATGTGTTCGTCGTAGTGATCGCCACCGGACTTGCGGATCCACCACGCGGCTTCAGCCGTCGGGCGATGCAGCAGGGCCCACTCCTGGACCATCCTCGTCCGACCCGCGTTGGCCTGGATCCACGCGACATCCCATGGCTGGTCCTGCATCGCCGCGAGGAACACCGCGTTGAGCTCCTCCACGTCGATGTCGTGGCCCTCGTATGTGCTGGCGCTGATCCGCTCGAGCTGGATCTCGGCCTCGGCGAGCCACGTGCCGAGGTGAGCGACGACGTCGCGCACGGTCCAGTCGGGGTCGCGGTAGTAGCCAGGCTCGAGGCACTCTTCGGGCGTCAGTGACCGGACGAGATCGACGAGCTCGTACCAGCCCTGCCGCTCGGCCTCGAGCTCCGCGACATACGGGTGATCCAGGGGAACGCCGGGGGTCGGCGCCTGCGGGTCGGTCATGGCGCGTCGACGAATTCGCCCTCGAGCGGGAGGCCGGCATCCTCCCAGTCGAGCAAGCCGCCGGAGTAGCGCCGGACGTTCCGATAGCCGCGCCGGACGAGGTCCCGGTAAAGGGCGACGCTCGACAGGCAGTCGACATGCGAGCAATAGACGACGACCTCGTCGTCGGGCCCGATTGCCGCATAGAGCTCGTCGGGCGTATCGAAATGGATCGAGCCCGGAATGTGCTTGGCGTCAAACGCCCAGCGATTGAGCGCCATGATCAGGCGGAAGTCGTCGCCCCGGTCGAGCTTGGCCTTGAGCTCCTCGCGGCCGATCGTCCGAATCGGCTCGGTTCCAAGTGCGGCGTTCCGGTGGGGCTGTTCCATGGTTCGTGTCGGTGTCATGCCGCCTCCCGACCCAGGTCGATCCGCAGCGTCCAGGCACGCAGAGCCTCCACGAGCTCCAGGAGGGAGGTGCGCAGCGCGGGATCCGTCAGGTTGCCGTCATCGTCGAAATGCGACGCCGCGGCACCGATGAGGAGCTCGGGCTGCGGCATCACGCACGCCCCGGTGAACACGAACGCTTCGCGCAGTTGCGCCTGGGCGCGCGCCGTCGATCCGTTGCCGGGGCTGGCTCCCACGACGGCTACGGACTTGTCGCGCAGCGGGCTCGTGACACGTGGCCGCGACGCCCAGTCGATGGCGTTCTTCAGGACTCCCGGCACGCCATGGTTGTACTCCGGCGTGGCGACCAGCAGCGCGTCGGCCCGGGCGATCGCCCGCTTGAAGGCGACGACCGAGGGAGGCTCGCCGGCGTCCTCGACGTCCTGGTTGTAGAGCGGAAGGTCGTGCAGGTCGAACAGGTCGATGAGGGTCCCTGGCGGGGCCAGCTCGCTCGCCGCACGGATCAGGCCCCGGTTGTATGACGCCCGGCGAAGACTGCCGGCGAACCCCAGGATCCTCGTCTGGTCCACGACGGTCACGTCCTTTCTGGTACGTCCCAGCCTGGCGTGCGTGCGTTCGGCGTCAGTGGAGCTGACGCTGCCAGCCGGGGGGCACGCGGCCGGCCGGGCCTGGAACGGGCTGGTCGAGCGGATGATGTTCCGGCGGAGCCAGGGTGGGTCCGTCGAGATATTGCTCGGTCGTGTAGTCCCAGTACCAGTCCTCGCCGGGCTCGTAGCTCCTGACGACCGGATGTTGGGCGTCGACTGCGTGGTGACTCGCATGCTGCGACGGCGACGAGTCGCAACAGCCGATGTGGCCGCAGGTGGCGCAGCGGCGCAGGTGGAACCACCAGCCCTCGGACTCGAGGCACTCGACGCAGCCCGGGCCGCTCGGCGGTATCTGTGGGTCGAAGTCGTACGGATCGGCCATTGGTCTCCTCTTGGGTGAGAGGTTAGCGGTTCCGCGGCCGGCGAGCCGCGGCCGGTCTACAGTCAGGGCGTGCCCGCCTCCCGTCGCGCCTTCATCCTGCGCCACACGCGCCTCCGACCGGTCCCGGGGATCGAGGAGATCCGGCTGCATCTCGCCGATGAGGTCCTGCCGCTGTGGCACGCGGTGCAGGTGGAGACGGGCGACCCGGATGCCCCACTGCCGTACTGGGCGTTCGCGTGGGGGGGTGGGCTGGCGATCGCCCGCTACCTGCGGGAACACCCGCAGACCGTCGAGGGTCTTCGCGTGTTCGACGTCGGGGCGGGGTCCGGGCTCTGCGCCATTGCAGCACTCCAGGCCGGCGCGTCGGAGGCGACGAGCGCCGACATCGACGAGATCGCGGTCGCCGCGGTCCAGCTCAACGCCCGGGCCAATGGACGTCGAGTTGCGGTCGTCCGGCGCGACGTGCTCGACGAGGATCCACCCGACGTCGACGTCATCCTGGCTGGCGACTGCTGGTACGACTCCGGCCTGGCGGAGCGCTTCCTGCCGTGGCTCCGGCGGGCGCGGGACCAGGGAATCCATGTCGTGATCGGCGATCCCGGCCGCCGCTATCTGCCAACCGACGAGTTGCTCGAGCGCGCCGTGTATGACGTCCGAACGACGACCGAGCTGGAGGACCTCGCCCTCAAGAAAGGCCGCGTCTATTCCCTGCGCTCATGACCGGCGCGTGCACCGGCGCGTGGCAGGCTTCGTCCCGTAACGCCATTCTTGTGAGAACGTTCTCTCACTCCACGAGCGGACCCTGAGCCGCAACGCAAGAGCGAGAGAACGATCTCTTGACGAGCCGTGTTATGGTCTCGTGAGTCGATCGTGAGAACGTTCTCACGACGCGACCCAGGATCCCGGACCGAGCGGGATCGGGCAAGGAACATCCGTCAACCTTCGCGCCGGCTTTGCTGAAGGAGCGTTCGTGGGGATTCCTACGCTCGAGGAAGTTGCCCGGGCCGCCGGTGTCTCGCGCGCGACCGCATCGAGGGTTGTCAACGGCAGCCTCACGGTCGGGATCGAGGCCCGCCAATCGGTCGAGCGGGCGATCGCCGAGTCCGGGTATGTCCCCAATCGCGCCGCTCGCAGCCTCCGAACTCGGCGCAGTGACTCAGTCGGCGTCGTGATCGCCGAGCCGACGGGACGGGTCTTCGGGGACCCGTTCTTCGCGGAGGTCCTGCGCGGCATCAGCGCCGGCCTGGCTGCCCGCCAGCTGCACCTGGTCCTGGTCATGTCGCAGACGCCGGAGGAGGAGCGCTGGGCGGAGGGCTACCTCACCTCCGGTGGCCATGTCGATGGCGTGATCATGTTCTCACTGCACGGTGACGACCCGCTCCCGGATCACCTCCAGTCGCGCGGCATCCCCGTCGTCGTGGGTGGTGAGCCGCCCGAGCGCGCGCGGGTCAGCTACGTCGACAACGACAACCACGGCGGCGCCGTCGCGGCCGTGAAGCACCTCATCGACCAGGGCCGGACGACGATTGCGACGATCACCGGACCGCTGGACATGCCCGCCGGCGTCACACGGCGGCAGGCGTACCGCGACGCACTCCGGGCCGCGGGGCGGACGCCGGATGTGGATCTCGAGGAGGGTGGCGAGTTCACCCGTGAGGGCGGGCAGCTGGCGATGGAAGCGCTCCTTCGGCGCTGCCCTGACATCGATGCGGTGTTCGCCGCGTCGGACCTCATGGCCGCAGGAGCGCTGTCGGCCCTTTATGCGGCCGGCAGGAGCGTGCCGGAAGACGTCGCCATCGTCGGCTTCGATGATTCGCTCATTGCCCTCTCGACCCAGCCCCCTCTGTCGAGCGTTCGTCAATCGATGGAGGTGATGGGTCGCGAGCTCGTGAGCGTCCTGCTCCAGTCGATCGACGCGCGAGACCACGTGGTCCGCCGCGTCGTCCTCGAAACCAAGCTCATCGTCAGGCAATCGAGTGGAGGGCCGCCGACAGGAAACGACTGAGCGACCGGAGCGCGGCCGATCGTGCGCCGTGCCCGAGGGTTCCAGGGACAGGATTGCGTTCGCAAAGGGATAGGAGGAGCCAGATGCGCAGCAGAAGTCTCACCCGGTTTGCAGCCCTTGTTTCGGTGGTCGCCATCGCGGCCGGAGCATGCGGCGGCTCGACGCCCGCAACCGCGCCACCATCGACCGCCCCCGCGTCCGCCCCGGCGTCGACGGAGGCGGCCTCGCCGTCGGCCGTTGCGTCGACGGCCAAGCCCGGCCAGATCATCAACGTCAACGGCAAGGATCACCAGGTCGTCCGCTGGTTCGTTGGCCTCGGTTCAGGCACGAACCCGGCGCAGATCGCATTGCAGCAAACGGTCGTCAACGACTTCAACGCACTGCAGGACAAGCGGACCGACGGCGTCATGCCGATCCTGCTGTCCCTCGAGATCGTCCAGAACGCCACCGCGACCACGATCCTCAAGACCGAGATGGCTTCGGGCAGCGCGCCTGACCTGATCGGGCCCGTGGGCATCAAGGGCCGCGCCGGTTTCGCCGGCCAGTTCCTGGACATGACGCCGCTCATCCAGAAAGCCGGCTTCGACCTGACGCAATACCCGACCAAGCTGGTCGACACCATGAAGGACGGCCAGACCGGCGCCCTGCTCGGTATCCCATACGCCGTGTATCCGTCCTACATCTTCTTCAACAAGGACCTCTTCGACGAGGCCGGCCTGAAGTACCCGCCGCAGAAGGTCGGTGACAAGTACACGATGCCCGATGGCTCGAAGGTCGACTGGAACTGGGACACCGTCCGGAACATCGCGATGCTCCTGTCCGTTGACAAGAACGGCAAGGACGCCACCCAGGCAGGCTTCGATCCGAAGAGCCAGACGCAGTTCGGCTTCGAGTTCCAGTGGACCGAAGGCCGCCGTCTCGCCTCCGCCTTCGGTGCCGGCTCGCTCGTCGGCCCCGACGGCAAGACCGCCCAGTTCCCGGATGTCTGGAAGGCCGGCTGGCAGTGGTATTACGACGGCATCTGGAAGGACCACTTCATCGCCAATGACACGGAGCGCAACTCCGACCTCCTGGCGAAGGGCAACGTCCTGTCGTCCGGCCACGCCGCGATGGGCCACATGTTCCAGTGGTACATCTGCTGCATGTCGCCCGATGCGGCCAAGCCCGGCAACTTCAAGAAGTGGGACATCGCCGTCATGCCGATGAACAGCGCCGGCGCGACGACGGCCCCGATCAACATCGACACGTTCACCATCAGCAAGGACTCGCCGGTCGCGGATCGGGCGTTCGAGGCCATGACCTACCTGGTCGGCCGTCTCGACCTGATGGCCCTCTACGGTGGCACGCCCGCCGTCGGCGACCAGCTCAAGTTCTTCCACGACGTCGTCGACCCGACGTTCACCAAGCAGTTCCCGGGCAACAAGGTCAACTGGCAGGTCGCTCTCGACATGGAGTCGTACGCCGAGAGTCCGAACCACGAGGCCGAGATGCCCAACTACATCAAGGCCCAGAACGACTACACGACGGTCTTCTCAACCCTGGCGACCAAGGAGGGCCAGGACCTCAACAAGACCATCACCGACATGGTCGCGACCCTGCAGGCCGACTTCAGCGCGGCGCCATAGCCGAGCTGGCAGGCCAATCCTCGATCAACCTCGGGCGGCCGGCGACGTGCCGGCCGCCCGAGCACTCAGGACGATTCGGAGCGGATCGACGGATGATCGAAGAAGACAGGCACTCGATCTACACGCCTCCCCCCAGTACGAGGAGCCTTGCCCGTCGCGAGACGCTGTGGGGCCTCGCCTTCCTGTCGCCGTGGCTTATCGGCCTGGTGGTGTTCACCGCGTTGCCGATCGTCGCCTCGCTCGTGCTGTCGTTCACGAACTTCAACATCCTCCATCCGGAAAGCCTCCGCTTCATCGGGTTCGACAACTACAACCGGATGTGGAACGAGCTGTTGAACAACGGGGCCGTCGGCCAGTCGCTTGGCGTCACGGCCAGGTTTGCGCTCATGTCGGTGCCGTTGGGAATCGGCCTGGCGCTGGGCCTGGCGCTCCTGCTCAATCAGAAGCTTCTCGCCGGCAAGTCCTTCTTCAGGACATTGTTCTTCATGCCGGTGCTGATCCCGCTCGTTGCGAGCACGATCGTGTGGCAGGGGTTCCTGAACGGGAGCACCGGCTGGCTTGCCCAGATCCTGCGCGCATTCGGGCTTCCGGCGCCGGACTGGTTCTACGATCCCTCGTGGGCACTGCCGGGACTCGTGCTGCTGGGAATCTGGGGCATCGGGAACATGATGCTGATCTTCCTGGCAGGCCTGCAGGGCATCCCGACCGAGCTGTACGAGGCCGTCAAGGTCGATGGCGGCGGGCTCTGGGCTCGCTTCCGCCACGTGACGTTGCCGATGATCTCTCCGGTCCTCTTCTACAACATCCTCATCGCGATCATCGGCGTGTCGCAGTACTTCACCCAGGCGTACGTCATCGATCCCGGCGGGAACGGCAGGCCGGGCGGCTCGACGCTGTTCTTCAACATGAATCTCTATAACGAGGGTTGGTCCTACAACAACATGGGCTACGCCTCGGCGCTCGCCTGGCTGATGCTGATCATCGTCGTGATCGCCGCCCTGGTCCTGTTCCGGACGTCGGCACGCTGGGTGTTCTACGCCGGTGCCGAGCGATGACCGATAAGGCGGTGCCCCTTTCGCTGACCGACAGCGAACGGAAGCGCTCGAGCCGGACGAGCACGTTCCGGTTCGGGATCTCCAGGCTCGGCGTGACGCTGTTCACCGCCTCGCTCGCGATGATCTTCCTGCTGCCGCTCGCCTACATGGTCCTGACGTCGGCCAAGGACAGCGCCCAGATGACCGCGTTGAACGCGCCGCTCTGGCCCGCTTCGCCGCAGATGTACACGGCCGCGGACGGGCAGACGTTCCAGATCTACGAAGTTCCGACGACGGCAGGCGTCCAGAATCTCGCGCTGGAGAAGCCGGGACGGATCCAGAGCACCTTTATCGACCCTGCGACCGGCCAGGAAGTCGGGTGGCAGGGCAACTGGCGAAGCCTGAGCCCGGCCTGGGCGCTCGACGTCAAGCTCGACAACTTCGCCCAGGTGCTCGACGTCCTCAACTTTCCGGCCCTGCTGCGGAACACCCTTGTCGTCGCGATTCTCGGCACGATCGGGGCCGTAACGTCGGCCGTCGTCGTCGCCTACGGCTTTGCCCGGTTCAGGATCCCGGGCAGGAACGGCCTCTTCCTGCTCATGATCATGACGATCATCCTGCCCTTCCAGGTCCTGTTGATCCCGCAGTACATCGGCTTCAAGGCGATCGGCTGGACCGGCACCTGGCTGCCGCTGATCGTGCCGCACTTCTTCGCCAATGCCTACAACGTCTTCCTGCTGAGGCAGTATTTCCTGACGCTCCCGCGCGAGCTGGACCAGGCGGCCCAGGTCGACGGCGCCAGTCCGCTCCGGATCCTGTGGTCGGTGATCGTTCCCCAGGCGTGGCCGGCGATCATCGCGGTCGCCCTGTTCCACTTCTTCTTCACCTGGAACGACTTCTTCGCCCCGCTCGTGTACCTGTCGGGACACCCCGAGCTGGCGACGATGACCGTCGGCCTCCAGGCGTTCAGCGCCGTCTATGCCGGCTCCGGTAGCGGCTTCCTGACCCAGGCCGCGGCCCTCCTGGCGTTGATCGTGCCCGTGGCGATCTTCTTCGTCGCCCAGCGAGTCTTCATGCGAGGCGTCGTGATCTCCGGCGTCGAGAAGTAGCGGTCGATGACTGAGCGAACGGGGCCCGAGGTCCCCTCGGGTCCGTCTCCCTACGCCTGGCGGTGGCCGATCGGGCTCCCGTACACGGGATCCGAGATGGCCAGGCAGGACGTGAGCATGCCGCTCGTCGACGACGGTCCGTGGGGTGGCGTGCCACTGGGCGGGCTGGGTGCCGGGAGCATCGGTCGAACACATCGAGGCGACTTCGCCCGGTGGCATCTCGACGTCGGCCGGCACCGCTTCGAGACGATCCCGGCCGACCAGTTCTCGGTCTACGTGTCGAGCGGAGGGGATAGGTCGGCCCACGTCCTCTCGACCATCCGACCCGAAACGCTTCCGAGCTGGAACTGGGATCTGCCCGAGGGAGCCGGCACCTATCACGGCCTGTTTCCGTATGCCTGGTTCGACTACGACTGGCCTGCGATTCCCGTGCGGCTGATGCAGCGACAGTTCAGTCCGGTCATCCCCGGCAACTATCGGGAGAGCAGCTACCCGGTCGGCATCTTCGAGTGGCAGATCGAGAATCCGGGCCCGGATCCGGTGACCGTCGGCCTGATGTTCAGCTGGCTCAATGACATCGGCCGCGACGCCGGCCAGGACCGCGGGGGCGGCCATCGCAACGTCTCGCTACGCAGGGACGGCATGGCCGGGGTCTTGCTGCAGGGGCCGTCGGACGCCGCTGACGCGTCATGGAACGGCGGCGTCGCGATCATGGCCCGCGAAGAGCCCGGGGTCGAGTTGACGACGTTTGACCGGTTCCTGGCCGACGACGGCTCGGACCTTTGGGCGGACTTTGCCGCCGACGGCCGGCTTGGCGACGTCCGCGACGGTCGGCCGAGCCAGCCGGGCCAGGCCATCGGGGCCGCGATTGCGGCGACGGTCGAGCTCGCCCCCGGCGAGACGAAGGGCGTGTCGTTCGTCCTCGCCTGGGACATGCCCGTCGTCGAATTCGGATCCGGCACGCGCTGGTACAAGCGCTACACCCGGTTCTTCGATCGCAGCGGCGCCAACGCCTGGGCCATCGGCGCCGAGGCGCTCGCATGTCGCTCAGAGTGGTCAACGGCAATCGACGCTTGGCAGGCGCCGATCCTGGCCGACCCCAGCCGCCCGGACTGGTACAAGGGCGCGCTGTTCAACGAGCTCTACTTTCTCGTCGACGGTGGCACGGTCTGGACCGACGGCGACCCGCTTCACGGGCCCCAGCCCGCCGAAAACCATGCAGCCCAGACCGGGACGACCGACTCACTCGGGCATTTCGCCGTCCTGGAGTGCTACGACTACCCCTTCTACAACACGCTCGACGTCAACTTCTACGCGTCGTGGGCGCTCCTGCTCCTCTGGCCCGAGCTGGACGTCGGCGTCGTCCGGGATTTCGCTGCGACCGTCGACCTCGACGACGCGGAGATCGTGACGGTGGGTTCGAAGGGCGACGTCGCCCCGCGGAAACGACGTGGCGCGATGCCCCACGATCTCGGTGCGCCGAACGAGGATCCCTTCCTGCGACCGAATGCCTACCACTGGCGCGACATCAACATCTGGAAGGACCTCAACAGCAAGTTCGTCCTCCAGGTCTGGCGCGACGTCGAACTCGTGCCGGCGCCCGACCTCGCTCGCGACACGTGGTCGGCCGTGGTGCAGGCGATGGACTACCTCGGCGGATATGACCGGGACGGTGACGGACTGCCGGAACACGATGGGCAGCCTGACCAGACCTACGACATGTGGTCGATGACGGGGCCGAGCGCCTACACAGGTGCCCTGTGGCTGGCCGCCCTGCGGGCCGCCATCCGACTGGGCGAGATGGTCGGTGATGCTGAGACAGTCAGCCGGTTCCGCGACCTGCACGATCGGGGCAGCGCGTCCTTCGAAGCCAAGTTGTGGAACGGCCGGAGCTATCGGTTCGATGCCAGCGACGAAGCTTCCTCGGATTCGGTCATGGCCGACCAGCTGGCCGGGCAGTGGTACGCGGACGCGACCGGACTCGGCGACCTCGTCTCGCCGGAGCGCATCGTGACGGCGTTGCGCACGGTGTACGAGTCGAACGTCCTCGGGTTCGGCGGCGGGGAGATGGGCGCGGTGAACGGGATTCGACCTGATGGTTCGATCGACGACTCGACCGAGCAGTCGGCCGAGAGCTGGACCGGCACCACGTACGCCCTGGCGGCATTCATGATCGGCCGAGGCCTCACGGACGAAGGCTGGCGCACGGCGCACGGGGCGTTCGCCGTCACGTACGGCCGGGGGTTGTGGTTCCGGACCCCGGAGGCGTACCTCCAGGACGGTCGGTTCCGGGCCGCCATGTACCTTCGGCCGCTGGCGATCTGGGCGATCGAACACACTCTTCGATCTCGCGAGGAGTAGCGATGCCGCGTGTCTCGTATCCCGGTCGCGCCCGACAACTTCGCAAGAGGCTCAGGAACCTCGCTGCCCTCGCAGCCGCAGCTGCCGTCGTCGTGGCGGCTTGCGGCAGCTCGCCGGCCACGGGCACGCCCGCGGCCTCGATTGCTGCCTCAGGCCAGGCGGCGTCTGGGTCACCATCGTCCGGCCGTCCGTGGCTGGACGCCGGCAAGCCCGTCGCCGATCGCGTCGCGGCACTGCTCGGCCAGATGACCCTCGACGAGAAGATCGGCCAGATGACCCAGATCGAGAAGAACGCGATCGACGCCAAGAACGCTGCCGCGTTCAACCTCGGCTCGATCCTGAGCGGTGGTGGCGGCTTCCCCGACCCCAATACGCCACAGGCCTGGTACGACATGGTCAACGCGTATCAGGAGGCGGCCCTCGGGACGCGTCTCGGCATCCCGATCCTGTATGGCGTCGACGCCGTCCACGGGCACAACAACGTCGAGGGCGCGACGATCTTTCCGCAGAACGTCGGGCTCGGCGCGACGCACGACCCGGCGCTCGTCCAGCAGGTCTGCGCGGCCACGGCCCTCGAGATGAGCGCCACCGGGATTCGCTGGGACTTCGGCCCGGTCGTCGCGGTCCCCCAGGACATTCGCTGGGGCCGCACGTTCGAGGGCTACGGTGAGGACACCGACCTCGTCTCGAGCCTCGGCTCGGCGTGCATCAAGGGCCTCCAGGGCTCCAGCCTGAGCGCCGACAACACCGCGGCTGCGACGGCAAAGCACTTCATCGGGGATGGCGGAACGGCCTTCGGCACGTCAACGGCGTCCGGCCCGACCGGCCCGTACCTGCTCGACCAGGGCGTCGACCAGGTGGACGAGGCCACGCTGCTGAAGCTCTTCCTGCCGCCTTACAAGGCCGCCGTCGATGACGGCGCCCGAATCGTCATGACGTCCTACTCGAGCACGACCGCCGGCAAGGTTCACGGCGATCGCCACCTGATCACCGACGTCCTCAAGGGCCAGCTGGGATTCAGCGGCTTCGTGGTCTCCGACTGGGGCGGCGTCGACCAGGTGGTGCCGGGCGATTACCAGGCTTCCCTCGCGCAGGCGATCAATGCCGGGATCGACATGGTGATGGTCCCAACCGATTACGTCCGATTCATCACGACCATGAAGTCACTGGCGCAGGCCGGCACGGTCAAGGGGGACCGGATCGACGACGCCGTCAGTCGTATCCTCCGGGTGAAGTTCGAGATGGGCCTCTTCGAAAAGCCGATGCCCGCCCCGAACAAGGAGTCCGCGGTCGGCTCGGACGCCGACCGCGCGATCGCCCGTACGGCTGTCGCCGCGTCGGCCGTCCTGCTCAAGACGAGCCCGAATGTCCTGCCCATCCCTGCCTCGGGCAAGACGGTTCTCCTCGCCGGTCAGGGCGCCGACGACATCGGGATCCAGTCCGGCGGTTGGACGATCACCTGGCAGGGTTCCGCCGGGCAGACCACCTCGGGCACGACGCTCCAGGGAGCCCTGAAGGCGACGCTCGGCGACAACCTCACCTACGACCGCAACGGCGCATTCCCGGCCGGAACGAAGGCCGACATCGGCGTCGTCGTCGTGGCCGAGCGACCGTACGCCGAGGGGGTGGGGGACTCCTCGACGCTGGCCCTGCCGAACGAGGACCTCGCGCTCATCGCAAAGATGCGGCCGCACGTGAAGGAGCTCGTTGTCGTCGTGATCTCGGGGCGGCCCGTGGTCCTTGACGACATTGCGTCGGCCGACGCAGTCGTGGCGGCCTGGCTCCCGGGAACGGAGGCGGGCGGCCTCGCGGACGTCCTGCTCGGCGACAAGCCGTTCGTCGGGACGACGCCGTACACGTGGCCGAAGACGCCGACCGACGCGCCCAGGCTTGGCAAATCCGCCTGCGACGGGGCGGTCTATCCGGTCGGTTATGGGCTGGACGCCAGCGGCAGGCTCCTCGGCCCGCCCGCCTGCTAATTCCTCGCGGCGGTGGGTCGGCCCCACCCGACCCACCGCCGCATCATGGTCACGGGAGCGGGTATTCGACGACCGTGCTGGTCGTCGTGATCGGGCTCGTCGGATCGCCGTAGTCGTTGACGACGTGGTCGATCGTGCCATGGTTAGTGATCGAGAGATCGAGGATGTCGTGGAGCTTGACTCCCGGCGTCACCGGCACCTCGAACGCGTGAGTCGCGTGGATCGTGGGATCGACGTTGAGGAAGCAATAGCTGCCGAGGCCCCAGCCCTCGTGGGTCTTGACCGAGTCGGCGACCTTGTAGGCGGCGTAGCCGAGGATCCCGTCGTGCTGCCATGCCGCCTGGTTCGGCGGGTCGTACGGCATCTCGTTCTGGAACATGATCGTCCGGCCGTGTTCCCCGTTCCAGATGACCTCGTTCTTCTGGTAGTGCTCGACGAAGAGGCCGGTGGCGAGGACGTTGTTGCCATTGACGACCAGGCCGGTGTCGGCCGTGTTGCTCGTCCAGCCGACGCCGCTGCCGTGGTCGGCTCGCCAGGCCCAGATGTTGTCGAGGATCGCGTTGTCGGCGTTGATCTCGAGGCTGGTCGTCGCCTTGCCGACGTGTGCCCCGCCGATGCGGAAGTACACGTCATGGAGCGCGCTCGGGTCCTTCGGGTCGCTCCAGCCGCTGCGGTCTCGCGCCTGGTCGTCCGCGGGGTGGCGAGTGCCGACCTGCAGCAGGACCGGTGAGTTCACGGGGCCGGCGTCGAAGAGGAGTCCGGAGATCTCTACGCCCTTCACGTCCGCCACGGTCATCGGGACGACGCCGTTCTTCGCTTCGAGGGTCGCCATGCCGAGCCCGAGCACGACTGTGTCCGGGCGCTTCACCTTGATCGTCTGGTCGACGTCGTAGATGCCCGGAGTGAAGATGAGGTTCTTTCCCTGGGCCAGTGCGTAGTTGATCGCCTGGATGCTGCTGGACGGCCTGGCGACGAAGAAGTTGTCGATCGAGATCGAGTGGCCCGGCGTCTGGCCGTTCTGCCACGTCGTGCCATTCGAGTCGAACTGCACGTCGGGCACGAAGACGTTGTAATGGTTGTCCGAATCGACGTACAGGAATGGCTTCTCACGCGATTCCGGGTTCGTCGGCAGGGTCGTGTAGGGCGGGTTCGGGAACGACTGGGCGGGCGCGCCAACGGCTCCTGCGAACACCTGGTTCCAGACGGCGTTCGTCCAGCCGTCGAGATCGCTGTTCCTGACGAGGTATTGCTGCTGCGAGCCGTTGACGATGGTGCTGCCGGAGAACTGCGAGTCGGCGATGAACCCGCCGCTCGCGTAGGACGGGCCGGAGCAGTAGTCCATCAGCGTGGCAAAGCCGTTGACGTGGACCCGCCTCAGCGACGTCGCCTGCGAGGTCGCCCAGAACTCCCCGAACTGACAGCCGCCCTTGCCGGCGACGTTGATCGTGAGGTTCGACACGGACCGCCAGAAGTTCACGAGGGCGGTGCAGTCGTCCGGCCCGAAGCACTGGTTGTAGACATCGATCGTGCCGTTGATGGTGACGTCGTTCGGCGAGCTGCCGAGGCCGGCGACCTCGGTGTAGTAGCCGACCTGGAAGTTCAGCGGAACGGCGGCGGATCCGTACGTGCCGGGCTTGAAGAGGAGTGCGTATCGCCCTGAGCCGAACTGGCTGGAGATCTGCTGGTTCGCGACGCCGTCGACGATCGACTGGACCTCGCTCGTCGACATGCTCGGATCGAGAATCCTGACGTTCGGACCGAAGTCCGGGGCGGTCGGGGTCGCGGCGGCCGAGAGTGCCACTGGGCCGGCGCCGCCGGTCATCATGAGCGCAGCGGCGAGGATGGCCGCCGAAAGGGTCCGCAGCCGCGCGACGCGTCGCCCGAATCGCCGGTACGCCGGGTGGTGGAGAGCGTGCCCGTCAGCGTGCGAAACCATGGTGCAGCCTCCTGATCTCGAGGTTGAACGATGGGATGGGATCGTGGCGCGGTCCATCGTGGCGCGGTCCGCTGCGCGGAATAATCGTAGCGCCGGTGCACAATACCGACTCGTCGCGGGGATCGACGAACTAGCGCGAATCCTGGACGAGGTCCCTGCGTGACGGAGGGTTCCGGTAACGCGGACCGGCCGCTCCGCTCATCACGAGATCGGCGAGGGCTGCAACCGTCTCGTCCTCGACCGTCTCGCCAACGAGGACCCGGTACATCAGTCCGCCGTAGATCAGGTCGAACACGAGGTCGCGATCGACGGACGGGTCGATCTCCCCACGCCCGATCGCCTCGAGCAGCCTGGCCTTCGCGTCCGTCCGGATCGGT